>ERZ773185.1034-NODE-1034-length-22507-cov-18.207465_pt1 | contig 22507 bp, 17 predicted proteins | sample MGYA00580531_ERZ773185 | MGnify/ENA primary metagenome ERZ773185 (study PRJEB29015, sample SAMEA2737799) | human gut metagenome | biome: human gut; feature: human-associated habitat; material: faeces | place: China | collected 2012 ...
TAATCAACTTTTTGTTCATATATATCTCCCTTCCTCTTATATAGTATGAAAATATATTAACATAATTTCACACAAAGAATCATCCAATGTGACATAAAATGACATATATAAGTATAAAAAGCTATATTTAAACATTAAAAAACCTTCTCACGAAGGTTTATAGTGATAAGAAGAAATCTTGCATCTTCTTAGCTTCTGTATTTATTTCAAGATTACGTTTTTCAAATGCTTCAATATTAAAATGCTTGGATTGATGAGATGCTTCTTCGATTGCTTCTACCCACTTGTCTACTGCTTCATCCGTAATAGGAAGCATCTTCACATTATCATTCACAATAGAGGCTAGAGAAATAGTATCAGAGATCATGCATGGTAATCCATTGGCTTCTGCTTCTAATAAAGCGACACTTAAGCCTTCAAAACGAGAAGGGAAGATATATTGATCCATAGCCTGGATATAATCACTCACATTACTCTTAATACCTAAGAATTTAACATCATCTTCAATACCATATTCTTTAACCTGATTTTTAAGTGTTTCTTTATCTTCACCATCTCCAATAAGTATCAACATATACTTACCAGGATATCTATGATCCAACTCATTAAATATCTTTAATAGATAGGGATGATTCTTCTGGAAATGGAATCTCCCTGTATGACCTAATACAATCTTGTCTCCTGCATGAAGTTCTTCTCTTATAGATTGTCTGATTTCTTCATTTGGTTTAAAGAAGTTCACATCTACCGCATTATTAATCAATTTATAGTTAGGTAATACGGCATTCTTTCCAAAGAACCATTCATTCGCATCTTCTGAACATGTCCAAAAGTCTGTCGCATATTTTCTAATCTGTGTTCTATTGAACTTATGTAAACATCCTCTTAAAAAGCTATCTCCATTAGCTGCATTATGACAATGAATAATACGTGTAGGGATGCCATATTGTTTAGCCTTCTTTAGGTAATCAATATTCGCAAGAGAACATGTATTAAACCAGATAGCTTTATATTCAGAAGCATGAGTCTTAAAGAAGTTTTCTAAAGCTTCAGAGAAAGCTTTTCTATCCTTACTTCTTGCAGGAATACGATAAATAGTACCACCTAAGCTTATTATCTCTTGTTCATGAGCGACTACTTCTGTATTACATAAGAAATCAAATTGTACACGTGTACGATCTAGATGGCGATAGTAATTCATAATAACTGCTTCCATACCACCTGGATTATCTGTAATTCCAAATACTAGTACTTTCATAACTTACTCCTTATTTACTCTTAGAAAACTGTTTCTGTCTTACTTGTCCTACAAGTAATGCGAATCTATTCATCTTATGTTTTAAGAACCATAATGGTACTTTACGTGTCATAGACATACCATTATAGTTAGAGTTCTTTATAGCACGTTTAAATAAATCATTCTTCATTAATGTATTTAAAGAAGACATCGATTGATCTTTATTTTGTGGATGTGCACAATAATTCACTAAAATAAGTAATACATGATAACTTACAAAGTTATAGAATAATGTTTCTATATTCTTATCTTCTGCCATGACATCTTTTAAGTCTTCTTCTACTGCTTTCATAGATAAGAGGAATTTATCTGCATAAGCTGTATCAAACTTACGTACTGCAGATTGATCATTGAATATATAATGAACCAAAGGATGTTCATCACCTACAATAACACCCCAGTTCTGTGAAGCACGTGCACAATATTCTGCATCTTCAGCTAAGCTTAATTCTTCATTTAATAATACATTTTCAATAGTAGAAGCTTTAATGAGTTTACCCCAACAGAATCCTACACCTGCCTGTACATTTAATAGATCCTTTAAATAATCCTTCCAATCCTTATACATTGTATCTCTTATATAGTGAAGCATCTTTTCACTATGATCACTATAGTCTCTACTATAATTACAAATCACACAATCTGCCTCTGCTTCTACTGCATGATTTAATAGTATTTCACAAGCATTACTTTCAATCCAGTCATCTGCATCTAAGAACATAATATAGTCTCCCTTAGCTGTTTTTACACCTAAGTTTCTACCAGAACATACACCACTCTTAGAATTCTTTACAACTGTCACATTCTCTTTTGTATTTAATTCACTTAAAGTACCCTGCAACGCATCATTACATCCATTATCAATAATAATCACTTCTACATAATCATAAGTCTGATTAAGACAGCTTTCGATTGTCTTATTGAAATAAACAGGATTTCCACGATATACAGGAATAATAATAGATATTAAACTCTTCATTATTCAAATACCTCTTTTACTTTAGCTAGTGCAGCTGCAATAACTGCATCCATATCATAATACTTATATTCTCCAAGTCTTCCACCAAAGATCACTTTAGTTTCTGCTTCTCCTAGCTTCTTATATTCTTCATATAAGGCACCATTCTTTTCATCATTGACTGGATAGTATGGTTCATCTCCTAGCTTCCATTCAGAGCTGTATTCTCTACTGATAACAGTCTTTGGCTGTGTACCGAATTCAAACCATTTATGTTCAATGATTCTTGTCCAAGGTGTTTCGGCATCTGTATAGTTTACTGCCGCATTTCCCTGGAAATTTGGCTTATCTAATACTTCTGTTTCAAATCTGACTGATCTGTATTCTAGTGTTCCTAGCTTATAGTTGAAGTATGCATCGATAGGTCCTGTATAAACAACCTTATCTGCTAAGCTATCTAGTTCTTCCTTGTTTTCTAGATAATCTGTATTCAATCTTACTTCAATACCTTCCAACATGTTTTCTACCATCTTTGTATATCCACCCATTGGAATACCCTGATATAACGCATTGAAGTAGTTATTATCAAAAGTAAGTCTTACTGGTAATCTCTTGATGATGAATGATGGAAGTTCATTACATGGTCTTCCCCATTGTTTTTCTGTATAACCCTTAATAAGCTTTTCATAGATATCTCTACCAACTAATGAGATAGCCTGTTCTTCAAGGTTCTTTGGTTCTCCCTTGATTTCCTGTCTCTGTTCTTCAATCTTGGCAGCTGCTTCTTCTGGAGTCACTACTCCCCACATCTTGTTGAATGTATACATGTTGAATGGAAGAGAATAAAGTTCTCCCTTATAGTTCGCAACTGGTGAGTTAGTGAATCTGTTGAATTCTGCAAACTGAGTAATATACTGCCATACTTCCTTATTATTTGTATGGAAGATATGTGCACCATACTTATGTACATTGATGCCTTCTACTTCTTCTGTATAGATGTTTCCGGCAATATTAGGTCTCTTATCAATAACAAGAACCTTCTTTCCTCTCTTATTGGCTTCATGTGCAAAGATTGCGCCATAAAGACCTGATCCTACTACTAGATAATCATATTTCATATTGATGTCCTTCTTTCGTCTCTTCAATAATACCATAATATCCAAAATAAAACGAGGGTCATACAACCCCCGTCACTTAATTAGTTTGTTTTCTTTTCAGCTTCTTTAGCTTCCTGTTCAGCTTTTTCTACATCAAAGATTTTCTTCTCAGTATCAATCTTCTTACCATCACACATAGCGTTGATGTATTTAGAATTTAATTCAATACTGTCTTCATCTGGGATACTATACCACAACCTAGTCTTAGGCATTGAGTAACCACCAGTCTGCATCACACCTTCACCCTTAAGGAATGATTTCTGGAAATCCCATTTAATGTTGTCATCTAACTGCTTATTAACTAAAGCTCTGATACTTGAAGATGGCATATTAGTAGTAAATGTATCTTTGATAGAATCTAAGATTTCACTGTAGTTAGTTAAAATCTTTGGAGAAACTGCTTTCTTGATAATAGCCTGTAATACTGCCTGCTGGTTTTCAGTTCTATGCTGGTCACCAGACTGGTAAGTATAACGTTCTCTTGCGAATGCAAGGGCCATACGTCCATCCATATGTACATTTCCCTTAGGAATCTTAATACCATGGTCTGTATAAGGAATAAATGCCTTATCAGAATAAATATCAATACCACCTAATGCATCAACTAACTGGATAACTGACTGGAAATCAACTCTTGCATAGAAATCAATGTTGATGTCTAAGAAATCTTCAATAGTCTTTATACTGTTTTCTGTTCCACCATATAAAGCAGAATGAGTTAATTTATCTTTCTTGCCACAGTTTGCAAGTTTTACATAATAGTCTCTAGGAATACTTGTCATTAACATCTGACCATTGTTTGGATTAATAGTTACTAATAGGTTAACGTCTGAACGGCTGTTTTCATTTACACCACCACGAGAGTCAACACCACTAATATAACATACGAATGGCTTCTTAGTTACATTAACATCAGAAGCAGTATTTTCTACTTCTTCTACAATCTTTTCCTGCCATAATACTTTAGTCTTTGATTCAAAGTTACTATAAGTTTCTTTGATCATTTCACGATAACTTTCATTTAATAGGATTGCATCACAATCACCACTATATAAGTCTGATGCAAGCTTCGCATTATCATCTTCACCATTACCATGGAAACTGATCTGCTTCTGTAGCTTTTCTTTTACCTGCATCGCTTTCTTTTTATCGTTTGCGTAGTAATCGATTGTTTTTCCTTTTAATGAAGAAACATTCTTATAACCACTGCTTTTTAATACTACTAAAGAATAAGTAGTTGTTTCAGTACCTACATTAGTAAGAGATGAAAGGAATGAGTCACCTTTGATAATCTTACTAGTACCAAATACCATTGCGATACTTAATAAAAGAGACACTATTTTACCAATTAAAGGTCTTGCAACTTTTTTCTTCTTTGATGGCATAGTCAATAAGAACATGAATAGCCATAATACTACTAATACTGCGAATGCTGCCATTAAATACTTTGTAGGTAAGATTCCAATCTTAACTACGAAGAATGCAAGCACTGCAGATACAACAGCCTGGATACCTAGGATCAAGGCACGTGATGTAATAAACTTCATAACTACCTCCTAATATTCGGTTCATTCGTCATTATACTCGTAAATGAAAAAATGAAAACCTTTAAGGTCATAATTACACAAAAATTACATATCATCTTCATAAACGAGTAAAATATGACTATTTATTCAAGTCTTTTTTGATTCTAGTTGTACTGATTTCAGGAGTTCTAGGTAAGTATACTACTTCTGCACCTTCTTCTTCTAAGAAGTCAAACTGACCTTTCCAGTCATCTCCCATGACAAAAGTATCAACATGATATTCATGAACATCTTTACGTTTCTGATCCCATGCACATTCAGGAATAACTAAATCTACATATCTAACTGATTCTAGTAACTGTTTTCTCTGTTCATAAGTAAAGTAACACTTCTTCTGTTTTTCATTCCAGTTGAATTCATCTGTTGATAAACCAACGATTAAGTAATCACCTAATTCTTTAGCTCTTCTTAATAGGTTAATATGACCATAATGTAATAAGTCAAAAGTCCCATAAGTAATAACTCTCTTCATTCCACTTTTCCTCGTCTTTCTTAATACTGACTCTTCAAATACATCATTAATAGATGGAAGAGGTGTTTCTGATTTTAAATCTCTCTGTAATAATGCATTTACTGCATCCTTTGGATTCAAGCCTTCATTAACGATTTTATTGACAGTCATTACAATAGGCATATCCACTTTATAAGTTTCTGCAAGCTGAACAGCTGCAGGTAATGCATTAATACCTTCTACAACCATTCCTACTTCCTTAACTGCCTCTGCTGGTGTCTTACCTTCACCAATCAAATGACCTGCCTGGTTGTTTCTACTGAATTCACTTGTACAAGTCACAATCAAGTCACCCATACCAGTTAAACCACTAAATGTATGTGGTGTACAGCCAATTCTACCACCAAGTCTCTCCATTTCTGCAAGACCTCTTGTGATTAAAGCTGCACGGGCATTATCACCATAACCTAAGCCACCAGAAATACCAGCAGCTAACGCAATAATATTCTTTAATGCACCACAGATTTCAATTCCTTTCACATCGTTATTTGTATACACACGCATAAAAGGACTACTGAAGAACTTCTGTACATATTTAGCCGCGTCTAGATTCTTACATGCAGATACTATGGCAGTAGGTAATCCTCTTGCCACTTCTTCTGCATGAGTAGGACCAGATAATGCGACAAGATGTAATGTGTCATTATCAAGTACATCTTCAATAACTTCAGTTAAAGTCATGAATGTATCTGCTTCAATACCTTTCGCAACATCCACAATAATCTGATTGTCTTTAATGTAAGGTTTAGCCTTTTCAGCTGTGCTTCTTACAAATATAGAAGGCACCGCAAACATAATAATATTCTGATTAGTACATGCTTCTTCTATATCTGTTGTATAACGAATAGTTTCAGGAAAATCAACACCAGGAAGTTTTGGATGTGTATGTGTTGTACTTAACTGTTCCACTTCCTGTGGAAGGGCAGACCACACTGTTACTTCCTTATCACAATTAGCCAGCATTCTTGCAAGAGCCATACCCCAAGTACCAGCTCCTAAAATACCGATTCTCTGTTTATCAGGCATATCTCTGTTTTCCTCCTTCATATGAATATAATTATTTTACACCATTCATATTCATAAGTCATTACATTAAAAGTATACCCTTTATTGTTTTATAAGTCAAAAAGCGTATTTGCCTTTAAGAAAGGCTTTTTTTGCTGATGTGTTCTTCCATTTCTTCAGTTGTCGTGCCAACACCATTGTAGTAGATTGCCACTTCCTGATAGCGCGTTTCGTCCTTGTATTCGGGTGCATACGCAACGATTTTCTCAATAAATTCATGTAGCAATTCAGGCGTGAAAGCCTCAAGGTGAGTAACTCGCTTTGCTTTATTAACAGTATACTATTTAGTTTAGATAAAAATGAAAGAGCCAAATAAACATAATTGCTCACTTGTGCATTATCTCTGCCCCTGCCCGTTATTGTTTTTTTTGTTTGGGAAATAGTAGTCAAATTTGACGATATACTTTTTTCCGTGGTTTTTAACCAAAGTCAAAACAGACAACAAAAGTTGTCTTAAATGACTACTGTTTTCTTTGCACTTGTTGTACACTATAAATAGATAAAAATTATGGAGGTAAACTTATGGGAAATTTGAAGAATAATATTGACCATTATATGGAATTAAAAGGGATAAAGATGTATAGTCACTTGCTGGTTGATATTGCACACGAATTAGGAATCAAAGGAAAGGACGCATATAAATTTGCAAATAAGGAAAAATCGAATTTTTCAAAAATGTTAAAAGACAAACGACCGCTGAAATATGATTTTATCATTCCTCTTGAAAAAATATTCGGTGTTTCTCTGGCGAGGTTATTAGATGAAGATGCATATAAATTGCCGACAGAAAAAGATAATGTGCCGTTTAATAAAGGTTTCAGATATTATGCATACCTTGATGATCCAAAACTATATAAAGAAGAATTCAATCTTTTACTTGCAAAGGATGGAAACTCAATCCTTACTCAAACAGATGAATTTGGAAAAACATTCCTTGATTATGTAGTTGAATATCGTTCGGTTAACGGTGTCAGATACCTTCACGAAGAATATGGAATAAAACTCAAATGGAATTTTAACCGCTTTGAGTTCAAAAAAGATTCGGGCATAACTTGGATAAACTTTGAAAATTGCATTGAGTTTGCAAGACTTGTTGCAAGTATGAACGATGCAGAACTGTTTAATGATATTTATGATTCTTACAATCTGTTTTTGTCGTTCGGGCGCTATGCTCCAAATGATACTATTTTTTGCCAAAGTGAATATTTAGAAATAATGTTAGATAACGATACTTTGTTCAGTTCAATATTTGAAATAAGATCATATGAATATATGTTAGGAAACCGTGCCAAGAGAGAAAAGCAAGTTGATTCTATTACATTTGATTTGATTAACCCGATAATAAATAATTGTTTAAGATATGCATTAGAACACTTGGGGAAATATAAACACAGGGCAATAGATATATTGAAATTTGGAATAAAGCATAATACAGAAATTATAAATAAGGTTGGTGCAGATACATATTGCATTTGTAATGAACTTGGCGGAGTAACAGGTTCGTTTGATTGTGATGTTGAGAATATTGCTGTTTATGTTGACATGGAAGTAAACGACGATGAAATAAATGCTTTAATAAAACAACTACCAAAGTTCAAAAAAAGATACTAAGAAGTGGAGGGACAAGTATGTATCATTTTCAATATGTCTCGAAAAATGAAATTGCATCTCTAAAAAATCAAGTGATAGAATTGATTGGGTTAGTACAAGACGAAATTAGAAACTATTTTACATTTCAATATAAATTTATCGGTAGTGTAAAGCTAAATATGGTAACCTGCGATGTTAAAAGCAATATCGGATTTGATTTTGATGTGAATATTATGGTTAATGACGATGACGAAGAATATTCTGCTAAAGATATCAAGCAGATACTTATGAAAGCATTTAATAAATATGCATACAAATATCATTATGATTTTTGCGAAGACAGTACACGTGTGTTTACTATTAAAGTCAAAGACAGAAAAAATTCTCGAATATTGCATAGTTGTGATTTTGCAATCGTAAACAATTACAGTGACAATCTGCAAGAATATATCCGATTTAACAAAAAATCAAATTCTTATGATTGGACAGAGCAATCGGATGGGTTTTACCTTCTGCCAGAAAAAATACAATTTTGCAAAGATAATTCTTTATGGACAGAAGTCCGAGAGATATACATAGAAAAGAAAAATTCTAACACTGACAAAAATAAAAAATCAAGATCAATTTTCGCTGAGGCAATACATCAGGTTTGCCAACAAAACGGGTACTTTGAAGAATAAGAGGAAAAGAGGATATTAGAATGGGATTAACAACATGTCCGAAATGTGGGGAAACAATTAGCGATAAAGCAACTGTATGTCCACATTGTAATTCAGGTGTTTCAAAAAACAACCTAATTATGTGCGAGGATTGCAAAAAGGAATATAATATCTCAATGAGAACTTGTCCTAATTGTAGATGCCCTAATTCGACTGTTAAACGAAAGAAGAAAAAGCACAAAGGCGTAATTATATCCATAATTGTGTTTGCTCTGATTGTTGTCAGTGCATTAGGAATTGGCATTTTGCAAAAGGCAAAGGAACTGAAATATTATTCAAATATGGAAACAGTATGTTTTACAATGATTGATGGAGCCGCCAAAGCGGAAAATGCTGGAAACCTTATTAAGAGCGTGTGGTACAATGCTATTTTTGAAGAACGAAATAGTGAAACAGACAAATATACTATGAAAAACGGAAAGTTTGTCGATGATTTTAATGATGCACTTTCTGAGCTATTTGCAGATGAAAATTTCAGCAACAGTATCTCTGAAATTGAAGCCAATCAATCCGAAGTTACCAATTTAATGAAACAGTTAAAAGAACCACCGAAAAAGTATGAAGAAGCATACTCCGTGTTAAAGGTATACTATGACAATTATTTAAAAATGACAAAAATCGTTATAAGTCCAGCTGGAAGTCTTAATACATTTTCAGAGGATTTTAATACCTCCGATGATAATACGGTTAATTCATATGAAAAAATGAAGCTATATTTAGATTAACAATCAGGAAGGAGATACTATTTATGGATAAATATTTTTTTGATTATGAAGATGGCGATTTTGCTCGTTCAATCTCTGATAATATGGCAATAGATTCCGATGGAGATTTATTGATTCGAATGGGAGATAATATAGCAATGGATATAGATTCTGGAGAGTTGCACATTATATCTGGTTGGTCTAACGATGAAGATAACGATTAAAATAACGGCGGCAGAGAGAAGGTGATCTCCCTTGCCGCCACTTTTAGTTTAGCTGTAAATTATAGCTTAATTTACGATTTCTATGGCTCTGTAGCAAATGTTATTCATCCGTCTACCCACTCTAATTGAATTTCCTACAAATTCAATCATTCCGGCTGACTACAAAGCAAAAGGGAAAAGCTACTTCCTTATGTAGCCTCTCCCTTATGCGCTTTTATGTTTTAACTTACTAAAGATTTGTGTCAATATTTCAACCACAAGTTTTTCTTTCATGATAATGAGTACAAGACCATATACACCAAAGAACAAGATAGCTGAAATAACGAGTGTAATAAATACATGTAGATTTAATGCAGTCACCCAGAAAGATGCAAGTGATGCAATAATAATCGCAAGAATAATCTTTAAGTATTTAATATCACTAAAGGCTGTTTTGATTTCATTCTTTAACGCAATACACTGTACGACCATAACCGCAAATTCTGCAAGGAATGTACCAATTGCAGCACCACTTGATTGATATACTGGAATCAATAATGCATTAACCACTAAGTCAATCACTGCACCAACTATTTCTGATACAAGTACAGCTTTTTCATATCCTAATGGTACAAGAATCTGAATACCCAAGATATTTGTAATACCAATAAGGAGTAGGGTAGGCATAATAAGCTGCATTGGCACAACGGCTGGTCCAAAAGCATCACCTGATAGGAAATAGATTCCCTGCTTTGCGAAAAGCATGAAATAAATCATCATTGGTGAAGCGACTAGGAATACAAAGTTTAATGCTTTTCTACTTAGTTTCTTAAATTCATCCATCTGCTGGTGTTCAATATAATAAGCCGCTCTAGGAAGTAATACAGTACCTAGTGAAGTAACGATAGATACTAAAATATTCTTAATCTTAACAGCTGCACCATAGTAACCAACATCTGCATTAGTAGCCATGAAACCTAACATAACTGAATCTAGATTAGTATAGATTGTAGTTGCACAGCTCATCGCAAAGAAGATAGCGACTGGCTTGAAATGTCTCTTGAAATTATAATGTCCAACTGGTTTTAAACCAATATATTTGTGGGCATTTAATAAGTTAAGAATAAATGAAGCACTTGCCGCAAATACTATAATACCCGCATACATAACATAATCGTTCTTTGAACGCACTAACAAGAACATCGCAACAAGTCCAATAAACTTGAAGATAATAGAACGGATAGTAATATATGTATATTGTTCTAAAGCTTTATAAAGCCATTCCATACCTATTGTAGTAAGTAGGATAGTACTACTAGTAATCACATACAACATCTTATCAGATGCAAGCTTTGGAACTGCGAATAACGCAATAATAAACGCAACATAAGAGATCACAGTCATGACAAGATTTATAATTAATAATTCTTGTGTTGTTCTTGTGAGTTTTTCATGATCATCTCTTACCTGTGCACATACTTTAATACCATATGTCGGAATACCTAACTGTGCAAACATTGAGAAATAAGTAATCAATGATGTCGCAAAGTTAACCTGACCTGTTCCTGTAGGCCCTAATACTCTCGATACATATGGGAATGTAATAAGTGGGAATATGAATGAAGACATTGTAAGTAATGCATTCATAATGAAATTCAACTTAAGTGATTTCTGTTTTTTCATACACGACCTCTCTTTCCTTGTTACAAACCGCAATAATTATAAATCAAAAATAATAAGAGTTAAAGAAGAAAAAGAGGCTTTAAGCCTCTTCAATTTCTTTGATTGCCTGAGTTAGGTAATATCCATTTTTAAGTCTATTAGAAACAACTGCGACATTTTTAACCATTTCGAAGTATTCTTCTTCACTTAGACTCGCAAATTTTTCTCCAAGTTCATCTAAAGAGTTGACTGTGATACCTAAGCCATGTTCTTCTACAAATTTAGCTTCTGCAGCTTCCTTCCAGATCACTACTGGAATGCCAGATACTAGATATAAAGATAATTTATGAGGGTTATTATATTTTAAGTACTCTCCTGTATTACCATCACATTTTTCAATAGAACTTCCATCCCATACTAAACCAAAACCACTATATAACTGGTTATTGATTTCATCAGGTGGGAAAGCACCATGATAAGTAATATTAGATGCAAGAATATCTTCATTTAAATGTACACCATATAAATCAAAATGAACTGCTTTAATATCCTTTAGCTTTGCAAGATAGTTACTCTTCTTTTCATCTAGGTTACCTGCAATACTTACTGAACGATCAAACTTGATTGTATTATTTGATTCACATAAATAGTCAAAGATATGAAGATTATGAATCTTTTCTCTGTTTACTCCTTGTGTGACTAAATAGTCAATCATACAATCGTTATGCGCAATAATATAATCAGAGATGTCATACATCTTATGATCCATATATTCAAAATCATCCTGAGCATTTAAGAATAGCTTTCTTAATGAGTCTAAGTCATGAATAAGGAATGCTAGCTTGATATGCTTTTTCTGTTTTACCTTCTCTAAGATATCAATATATTTCTTATTCACATAAAGAGGATGAGGTACTACAAGTAAAGCACCTTCATCAATCTTATTTAAATGATTGAAGGCTAAGAAGTTATGTACCTTCTTGATATACTTGTTTCCTGATTTGTAAAGATTAATTTCAAATGGTTCATAACCATTCTGATGAAGAATCTTATTACAATCTTGAACAGCTTTAGTACTGGCATCAAGATTAGAATCAATTGTGACCTGTAAATAATATTTTTTCATAACTGTTTTCCTTTCTTTAATCATCTAAGTAGGATTTTAATCTCTTAGCTTCTGTATCGATATCAAATCCTTTTTCTTTGATGATATCCGTATATTTATTTCTATCAATGTCTCTTGAAGTAAATTGACTATAAATCATATCTGCCCATTCTACAGGAGATTCATCTAATGAAATATATGTAAGTAAATCTGTAATCCCTACACTTTCTGGGACAACTGTCTTGGAAGTAAAGGATAACAGTCCAGAAGCCTGAGCTTCTAATAATGATATACCAAATCCTTCAAAACGAGAAGGAAAAAGGAATATATCAGCCGCTGATAGTAATTCTGGGATATCACTACGTAAACCTAATAGCTGTACACTATCAGTAAGATTCAAGTCAGAAATCTTCTGTTCAAGTTCACCTCTTAATTCACCATCACCTACTAATACGAGTTCAAAACGATCATCCCTGTTCTTTAATTCCTCAAAGATATCAATCAGGAATAACTGGTTCTTTTGATAAGTGAATCTTGCAGTATTCATTACGACAATCTTATCTTCAGCGTGGAGATCTTTACGATAAGCTGCTCTGACCTCTCTATCATATTTAAAACGATCTGTATCTATCGCATTATTAATGACATGATAACGAGAACTTTGTCTTACATCATCTTCAAAGAAGAATTCTCCCGCAAGTTCTGAGCAGGCCCAGTAATCAGTGGCATACTGTTTTACTTTCTTTTTATTCTTATAATGCATGAACTTATAGAAGAGTGCTTTCTTACCTTTCATCATGAAATCATTATTGTGTGCATGTACAATCACTTTTTCAGGAGAACATAACTGTGCATATTTCAATAAACCAAAATTACCTAAATCACAGGCATTAAACCAGATGATATCGTAATGATGATGTTGAAAGAAGTTAGTCAATTCCTGTTTAAATTCTTTAGCTTGTTTAAACTGACTTGATTTAATTGAATAAATTCTAGAATTATTATCTAGAATCTCCTGACTGTAAGCACATGTCTCAAATGTAGTAAGGAAATCTATTTTAAAGGTGTCTTTTAATTTTCTAAAGTATGTCATTAAAAAGCTTTCTACGCCACCAGGATTAGGTGTCATTCCAATAATCAATACACTCTTCATAATAAGCCTCCATTTGTATTAAGGCAAAGATCTTAAATCTTTGCCTTAATGATTAATTAAATTCCTTTTTAACTCTGTCTAATGCAGCTGCAATAACTGCATCCATATCATAATACTTATATTCTCCTAGTCTTCCACCAAAGATCACTTTAGTTTCTGCTTCTCCTAGCTTCTTATATTCTTCATATAAGGCACCATTCTTTTCATCATTGACTGGATAGTATGGTTCATCTCCTAGCTTCCATTCAGAGCTGTATTCTCTACTGATAACAGTCTTTGGCTGTGTACCGAATTCAAACCATTTATGTTCAATGATTCTTGTCCAAGGTGTTTCGGCATCTGTATAGTTTACTGCCGCATTTCCCTGGAAATTTGGCTTATCTAATACTTCTGTTTCAAATCTGACTGATCTGTATTCTAGTGTTCCTAGCTTATAGTTGAAGTATGCATCGATAGGTCCTGTATAAACAACCTTATCTGCTAAGCTATCTAGTTCTTCCTTGTTTTCTAGATAATCTGTATTCAATCTTACTTCAATACCTTCCAACATGTTTTCTACCATCTTTGTATATCCACCCATTGGAATACCCTGATATAACGCATTGAAGTAGTTATTATCAAAAGTAAGTCTTACTGGTAATCTCTTGATGATGAATGATGGAAGTTCATTACATGGTCTTCCCCATTGTTTTTCTGTATAACCCTTAATAAGCTTTTCATAGATATCTCTACCAACTAATGAGATAGCCTGTTCTTCAAGGTTCTTTGGTTCTCCCTTGATTTCCTGTCTCTGTTCTTCAATCTTGGCAGCTGCTTCTTCTGGAGTCACTACTCCCCACATCTTGTTGAATGTATACATGTTGAATGGAAGAGAATAAAGTTCTCCCTTATAGTTCGCAACTGGTGAGTTAGTGAATCTGTTGAATTCTGCAAACTGAGTAATATACTGCCATACTTCCTTATTATTTGTATGGAAGATATGTGCACCATACTTATGTACATTGATGCCTTCTACTTCTTCTGTATAGATGTTTCCGGCAATATTAGGTCTCTTATCAATGACAAGAACCTTCTTTCCTCTCTTATTGGCTTCATGCGCAAAGATTGCGCCATAAAGACCTGATCCTACTACTAGATAATCATATTTACTCATCTAAGTGTCCTCCTTGGTTAAATAGTAAATCATTTAATACTGGTATAATCATAAAACTGATAACTGAAACTGTGATAGTAAATAATCTAGGATTTATTAAACTAGATGTTGTAATCACAAATGAAATAAATAGTAACCCATCTTTCTTAGTTTTGTAAAGATGCCAGATTACTATTGAAATAATCGCAAAGAATGCGATAAAGAAGATCCATCCATTTTCAAATAAGATTCTCATATATTCATTATCAATGAAGTTACTTCTAATAATAGTCCCCTCATTCTCTTTAGTAAGGAAATAACCGACTAAATCAATATTTGAACCAAATAAGCTTAAACCATAACGTTTAAAATCATAGAATGTCTGATAAAGTCTATTAGAGAATACATGATTGAATTTCTGTGCAATCTTGAAGATAATATTATTCACATTCATTGTATTGAAGATGAATCCATATAACATCACAAGAATATAGCTTCCAATTGGGAATAATGGAAAGCATGTCGCATAGGCTTTTTTAAAGAATTCTACTACATTCTTGAATTTATCAAGAATACCTACAGAATTCATAAAGATACCAATAAGAATACATTCTGATATCAACATTTCTGTTCTGGAATCAGTTAAGAAATAAGAAAATACAATAAGAAGCTGATATAAGCCTAGCTTTTCAGGACTAATCTTAAAGTTCTTCTTATATGAATAATAGAGAATCATAAATAAGAGAAACTGAGATAAATAAGTAGGATAACCAAATCCTAAAGAATGTCTCATTGTCCCATCAGCTCTCATATTAACATAATCATGCATAAGTCCAAATGAACTTAATGTCGTAATAAGAATTAATGAAATAAACTGTGCAGAGAAGATTGTATTTAATACGTCTTCAAAATCAAAACAGCTTGCATAAATAAGTGTAAATAATAAGAAAACCCAAGCTTTGTTTTTAGTGAGTAATAAATTCATCACAATACTAAATAATGCGAGTAATACAACACCTGCCACAAAGTACTGCTTCTTATCAAAATTCTTAATTTTGTTTATATAACTCTTTAAGTCTAAAGTTCTAAATTTTCTGTATATTACAAACAAGAAATACACATAACAAACATATCTCAACAGCTTACATAAAGTGGCTGCTTTAGAAAATCTAAAGCTTAAAGTAGTGATATCTAAGAATAATGTAAAATAATAAATAGCTAAAACAACTAAACCCATTTGTGTTGTCGTTAACTTCTGTATAAATGTCTTTACTTTATTGATCATTGAATACCCCCTCAATTAATGCATACTCATATATCTAAAACTATATGGTGCGCCACTAAAGTTACAAATAAGACCAGTGACACTCACATTAATTACGTATCTCTGTCCCTGATGAATAACAGGAATGAATGCATAATCACGCATTGCGACTCTTTCTGCATTTAGGAATGCATAATAACGTTCATCCTGACTTTGTGCGTTGGCTGCAGTTGTAAAGAAGTTATTAAATTCATTACTTGCATAATGATTAATACCCTGGTTATTGACTGCAAGAGGGGCTAAATAATCATAGGCATCATTACATGTACCTTTAATACGTAATAAAGATAATTCTGCCTGTTCATAATCCACTGTATTTACTTCTTTTAAGTACACCTTGAATTGTTTTGTTGATTCAAGGTCTTTTTTAATTTCTCTCGCAATAAGCTTAGCCTGTGGATAGTCTTTAGTATAAGTTAAAGTAAATGTAAATTTCTTTAACTTATATTCTTTAAGAAGCTTCTTTAAGGACTTCTTTGCATCTTTCTTCTTATACTTCAATTTATATTTACAAGCATCTCTCATAAACTGCTTCTGTGAGTTGAAACAGATTCCCATAGGAAGTAAACCTTCAGCCTTCTGAGTTCCGTCATTCAATACATTTTTATCGTATTTATTTCTTCTAAGTAATGAAGACATTGCTTCACGTACTCTTAAGTCTGATAAATACTGATCCTTGAAATTAGGCACCAAATCCCACATTACACTGTCATTATCTGCAGTACTTGAATCTTTTTCATCATACTTCTTCGCTTTTTCACCAGTTACTGATGCAAAATCAATCTTACCTTCATCAAATAATCTGATTTTCTCATCATTACTGATTCCAAAAAGCATATTCACTTGATCAATATTTGATTTCTTTGCGAAATAACATGTCTTATTCTTCTTTAATACAATCTTGTCTTTAGAAATAGAAGACACCTTATATGTCCCACATGATAATAATGTCTTAGGAGAAGTCGCATACTTATCTCCCTGTGCTTCTACAAACTTCTGATTTAATGGAAAGAAGACTGGCTGAGTCACTAAATCCATAAAACGTGTTGTCTTATATTGAAGATGTACAACCAATTTCTTATTCTTTACATAAACGCCTAAAGTATCTGCAGGTTTTAAACCGTTGTAGATATCATCAGCACCTGCAATCGCAGCACCATAAGAAGTTAATAACTTAGATGCTTCAGAACGCATAGATAAGGCTCTCTTCCATGCATAAACAAAGTCTTCTGCAGTCACTGGATCTCCATTAGACCACTTCACGTTCTTTCTGATTTCAAAAGTATATGTTTTGCCATCCTCACTCACTTTTTTACTCTTCGCAATAGCTGGCTTAAGCTTACTCTTTACATCATAAGCATATAAACCATCACCAAATGCCTGAATCACATTTGTAGATGTTTCATCAATAGCCTTTGATGCATCTAAAGATGTTACATAACCAGAATCCGCAAAATTAAATACCTTCTGTGAATCCGCATTATTAGTCAAAGAACAACCAGTCATCAAACTCATTGCGAGTACAAGTGTTACTATTTTCTTAAATAAACTCATTAAAAACTCTCCCCATACTTCTTATGTAAGAACTTAGCCTTTAAGAATCCCATTCCCTTTTTAAACATATTGATCTTTTCCATATATACAAATGGAACTTCTTTGTAGGTATAACCGTTCTCATTCATCCAGACATCTAATAGTACTTCACTAATTCTACCTGGATAACGTGCATGGAAGCTATTATATTCAGTACCTTCAAATCTTTTAGTGAGTTCAAATAGAATATCAAATAACCATTCACAATATGCATCAAAATATTCTTTCTTCATCACAAACATGTTAAAAGCATGCATTGTTTTACCTTTCATATGCTTATCAAAAGCTGGTAAATATTCTGGACACTTCTCTTCAATAATCTTTCTTGTTTCATCTAATGGTTCAGGATAAAGTGTATGAACATAATGATCATAAATTGTTTCAATATAATAATTACGTCTCTTAGTCACTAAGATATCATTATCCTTTAATAGTTCTTCTGCTTCCTTAGAAGTAAGAACACAATCAAAAGGATCCTTTGTTTTGTTCTTTACTCTAAAATGTCTACGATAATGTGCTAAACCTACATAATCAGCATCTAGGTTCTTCCAAGCCCAATATAATCCTGTTAATTCACAATACTGTGAATTTAAATTAGAAATATTATCACCTGTATTATCACGTGTATATCCAAGATCATCCTTACCTTCTGCACCAACCTGTACAGGAATATACATCTCATCATCAGGCATACGATACTTCTTATGTGTCGCAATAATAATCTTTACTGATGGCATATTCATAACTCCTTTACATTGATCCTTCTTTTTTGAAAACAACCTGTACTGTTTTCAATAAGATCTGAATATCATGACTGAATCTCCAGTTCTTGATATATTCTTTATCTAATCTTGCGATTTCTTCAAAGTCAGTGATATTACTTCTACCACTTACCTGCCATAAACCTGTAATACCTGGCTTAAATGCAAGACGTGCTCTATGACGTAGTTCATATTTATTCCATTCATCAAGAGTAGGGGGTCTAGTACCTACTAAACTCATATCACCCTTTAATACATTGAAGAACTGTGGGAATTCATCTAAAGACCAGTCTCTAATGAAATTACCAACACCCTTCTTAATAGTACCATCGGCTTTCTTTTTACAACCAATAATACGAGGGTCATATTCAAGTTTGAACATCATACCATCTTTAACTCTATTTTGAGCCATAAGCTCTTTCTTACGCTCTTCAGCGTCCATATACATACTTCTAAACTTATACATATTGAACACTTTACCATTTCTACCAACTCTCTTCTGTTTAAAGAAGATTGGTCCTGGAGAAGCAATAAAGATAGCTGGGCCTAAGAAGATAGTCAAAATAAGAGTAATCAAACAGCCTACTAAACCACCAATAATATCTAGTATTCTCTTGGCAATCCAGTCATATTCATTAATAGAGTTCATGCTGACAGTTAATACCTGGTTTTCACCCATTCTTTCAAACTGTTTACGATATCCCTTTAATGAGTTATATTCACTGATTTCCACATGAACAGCGAGTCCCATTTCAGCTAAATCTTTAACTAAAGAAGTAGAGAAAACATCTTCCCTAGGAAGAATCACTAACGCTTCATCCATCCATTGTCTTAATACATAATCTATAACAGTATCCTGAGACGCCACAATAGACCAGCCATTTGATTTCTGACCTTCCATATTCTTATCTAGAACCGCAAAACCAACACTCTGGTATTCATCCAAACCAAATATTTTCTTATTCTCTGTAATAGAATCAATAAATTCAGACTCTGTAATCACGATAAGAGACTTTTTATTATTCTTTCTCCTACGTCTTACAATTGGTTTCATAACACAATGTACAATATAAGTAAACATTGCATCGAATACACATGTAAAACCTAAAGTTAAACGTGATACATCATCTTTTTGCGCATAGAAAATATAAGCAGTAGAAACAACCATTAATAATAATGATTTCTCTATTACTTTAATCATTTCTGTAATATTATTACGCTTCAAAATATTCTTTAAAATATTAAAGAATATAATAATTAACATATCTAATAGTGTCATGACTATCGCAATATTGACATACAATGATCTTGTATATATATCAAGTATTCCATGACGCATGTAGTAAGCTAGAAATAGAGCTAACTGTAGACAGATAAGGTCTGCAATTAAGAAATCTAAATGCTTCGCCCATCCTCTTAATTTCCTTTTATACATCTTTTTTCACATCCTTATTTTTAAGTTCATACATAAATTACTATACCACAAAATAGTCTACAATTCACTTCATTGCCGTTATTATACCTTATTACAAGCGCTATCTATGTGTAATTTCTGTGAAATTATGTATTATTAACTCTTAAATACAAACAATTTACTAATTAAATAGTTCCCAACAAGTACCAGAATCTGTGCTGCAACCTTCACACCAATACTATTCATACCTAACAAATTAATACCCACATATAAAATAACTTCTTCCATTAATAGAGTGGCAACACGTCCTCCAAAAAAAGAAACCATTTCCTGGATAATACCCTTCATATCTTCCGCATTACTATCAAATACCCAGATACGATTTGTCACATAGGCAAATAATACTGCAAGTATCCAAGAGAAGATATTCGCAATCATTGGATCCATATGCATACTGATATCAAAGAAGGCATAAGAACCAATACTAATAACTGTTGTTAGACCTCCAAAAAATAAATACAATAATACTTCTTTATATTTCTTATAAAACGGATTAAAGATACTAAGGATCTTCCACTCCATGATTCTATCAAATATATCTTTATCTTTTTTCATAAAACTCTCCTTATTTGTTTTTTCGTCACATACGTAATCATTATATTCTATTTGATTGTATACATCAAAAAAAACAGAGAATTTCAGAAAATAATTTGATACATATACCTTCAAATAATGTAATATCATGACTATCACATCGAATTATATAGTAGGATATGTTATAATTATTGTGTTTGAATTCAAGGGGGTTCTTATGAATAAAAAAGAAAAAAGTAAAATTATATTTCTATCCGGACTTATTACTTTACTCATTATTTTATGTATTTATGCATTAAATGGATTTGCACCATTTGGCACTAAAACATTAGCTGTAATGGATGCAAATATTCAGTATATTGATTTCTTCTCTTATCTAAAAGATGTTATTGCAGGAAAGAACTCAATTACTTATAGCTTTGGGAAAACTCTAGGTGGATCAAATATAGCTGTATTTAGCTATTATTTATCTTCACCATTTAATCTATTATTATTGTTTTTCTCTAATGCGAATCTCTATACATTCTTTAATATCGTAGTCGCATTAAAGCTTACATTGGCATCTATCGCCTTTGCATACTTTATCACAAATAGATTTCAAACATCATATAAAGAAAATAGTATTCTCTTTATTCTTCTTTCTTGTGGTTATGGCTTATGTCAATATAGTTTCTTCCAGGCAAGTAATATCATGTGGTTAGATGGCATGTATATGTTACCTTTCATGTTATTACAGGTTTATTATATTGTGCGAGGAAAGAAGAACTGGAATCTATCTATTGCGGTAGGTTTAGCTATTATCTTTAACTGGTATATGGCTGGAATCAGCTGTATCTTTACTGGTATCTGGTTCTTATTAGAATGTTGTTTATATGCAGTAGAAAATAAGATGACATTTATACAGTTTATTAAGACTGGTATTAGATATGTGTTTGCGATGATTCTAGGGGTTATGGTAAGTGCAGTCTTATTCTTACCAACTATTGGTGCTTTAACGAATGGTCCTAGAGGAAGTCTTTCATTTAAAGATTTATTAGACTTCTCTTTTGTCGGTAGTATGTTGAGTGTTATTCCTAAGTATAGCTATGGTGCACATAGTGATTTAGGATTTGCGGCATTATTTTGTGGAGGACTTGCGATAGTACTTGCTTTATCAGTATTCTTCAATAAAGAAATTAAAATAAAAATCAAGATTGTACTGGGTGTATTCTTATTTGGAATACTTCTATGTCTTTATTGGCATCCTCTTTATTTAGTATTCTCACTCTTTAAGTTTGTAGGAAGCTATAACTATAGATATTCATTCCTAGTTGAATTCTTTATTCTATTCTTAGCTGCATACAATTGTGTATATGCGAAAGAGAAGAATAATATTGTGAAGACTGGTGTAGTCGCAATTGTATTCTCAATATTAAATATTGTATTAACACGTCATTATACACATCAGGAAAAGATTTATGCTTGTTTAACTGTAGCTATGATTATTGTCTTAACTGCTTTATATATCTCTAGTCAGCTAATGACTAAGCAGAAAACAAAACAGTTACTTCTTGTAGGATTACTTATTGTGGGTTCTATTGATTTAGGTATCAACTCTGGTCTTCTTGCGAATTCTTTATGTATGAATGACTTGGAATATACATCATATAGAAAGAATCAGGAAAAGATCATCCGTAATATACAGAATGATGATCAATCAAACTATAGAATCACACAGACATCTAACAGAGTTATGTATGAAGGTAATCTAACTGCCAACTATGATGAACCATTATCATATAGATATATGTCTACTAGTGGATATACTTCTTCACCAGATGGTACACAGTTAGAGTTCTTAAATAAGTGTGGTTATCCTACTTATGCAGATTGTTTAACTGTCACAAATACATCTATGTTAGGTATTGATTCATTACTTGGTGTGAAATATGTATTAACTTCAGAAAACTACACTGGTCTAGTAAAGAAAAACAATACTA
>ERZ773185.1035-NODE-1035-length-22497-cov-5.944880_pt1 | contig 22497 bp, 13 predicted proteins | sample MGYA00580531_ERZ773185 | MGnify/ENA primary metagenome ERZ773185 (study PRJEB29015, sample SAMEA2737799) | human gut metagenome | biome: human gut; feature: human-associated habitat; material: faeces | place: China | collected 2012 ...
CTCATCCTCAAGGATTGGAGTAATGGTATCTCGCTGACCAAGGAGGCCATCAACGATGAGCGCGACGTGGTACACAACGAGTATCGTATGCGCATGGTGGGTCAGCAGCTCATGCTGGAGCGCAATCTGCCTAAGCTCTACCAGGGCGAGAAGTACGGCTACCGTATGCCTATCGGCTTGATGAGCGTCGTCGACGGATGCAAGCCAGAAACCCTGCGTGCCTACTATCGCAAATGGTATCGCCCAGATAATCAGGCTATCATCATCGTGGGTGATGTAGATGTTGATCATGTAGAGGCTCAGATCAAGAAGCTCTTCTCAGGCATCAAGGTGCCTAAGAATGCAGCCAAGGTGGTGCCAGTGCCAGTGGCCGACAACGATACGGCCATCTACGTAATTGACAAGAACAAGGAGCAGAAGTTCGACATGATCAACATCATGATGAAGAGCGAAGCCTATCCTGATTCGCTGAAAGGCGATATGAACTATCTGGTAGAAGGCTATGTGCGCGGCGTGGTAAGTTCTATGTTCGATGCCCGCCTGTCAGAGCTGGCACGAGAAGAGAACTGTCCGTTCCTGCAGGCAAGTGCCGGCATGGGAAGCTATCTCATTTCGAGCACTAAGGATGCCTTCTCCATCTCGGGAGTGGCTAAGCCTGGTATGGTGAAGGAGGCTTATGCCGCCATGCTGCGTGAGGCTAAGCGTGTGCGCGACTTCGGATTCACAGCTACGGAGTATATCCGTGCCAAGGAGAACTTCATGAGCAGCATGGAGACCATGTATGAGAACCGCAACAAGATGAAGAACGAGCAGTTCACCACCCAGTATGTAGACCATTTCACAGACAATGAGCCAATTCCATCGTTGGAAGATGAATATAAGATTTATCAGATGATGGTTCCTAACATCCCTCTCGAGGCCATCAACGGTGCCATGAAGCAGGTGATAGCAGAAACCGACACCAACTTTGTGAGCATGGTGTTCATGAAGGAGGCTGAGGGCGTGAGCTATCCTACCGAGCAGCAGCTTGCCCAGATTGTGAAGCAGGTGCGCGGCGAGAAGCTGGAGGCTTATGTAGACAACGTGAAGCAGGAGCCACTGATGGCAACGCTGCCTCAGGCAGGAAGCATCAAGAAGGTTGAGGAGAACAAGGAGCTCGGCTTCAAAAAGCTCACCCTCTCTAACGGAGCCAAGGTGGTGTTGAAGAAGACCGACTATGAGGATAATGAAATCCGATTCTCAGGAACAGCCAAGGTGGGTTATTCCGCATTCCAGAACGACCCTGTGAACGCAGCCAATGCTTCTACCGTATGGGAAGTAAGCGGACTTGCCGGTTTCACAGGCAACGACCTGCAGAAGATGCTTGCCGGCAAGCAGGTGAGTGTGGGTCTCACCATGAGTCCGTTCCGTCATGGCATCGCCGGAAGCTCTACTCCTAAGGATGTGGAGACGATGATGCAGCTGCTCTATCTCTCGATGACTAACCTTACCAAGGATGAGAAGGCTTTCGAGAATCTGAAGAATACTTATACCACCGTGCTCTCCAACAAGAGCAACAACCCTAACATGGTATATCAGGATTCCATCCAGAGCACTCTCTACATGGGCAACAAGCTGGCGCTTCTCCCAGAAGCAGAGGATATCAAGAATATCAACTACGACCGTGTGCTCGACATGCAGAAGCAGCTCTATGGCAACGCCAAGGATTTCACCTTCTACTTTGTGGGCAATTACGACGAGAAGGTACTCCTGCCACTCATCGAGCAGTATATCGCTTCCCTGCCAAACAAGGGCATGAAGCTGAAGAACCAGAAGATTCCATACGCCAAGGGCGAGGTGAAGAACATCTTTACCAAGGCGATGGAGAACCCTCAGAGCCAGGCACGCGAGATGTGGTTCGTGAAGTTGCCATCTTATAATCCTAAGACAGCAGTATTGGCAGATGTTGCAGCCCGCCTGTTGGAGATGAAGTATCTGCGCAGCATCCGCGAGGAGCTGAGTGCGGCTTACAGCACAGGTGCATCCTGCGGCTTGTTCTTCGACTACGACGGCAAGGTGGCACTCACCCTCAACGCCATGGCACAGCTGAATCCAGATAAGGTAGATGTAGCCGTTCCTTGCTTCTTCAAGGGCTTGGACGAGACGGTGGCAGCTCCTGATGCCAAGGACCTGCAGAAGGTGAAGGAAATCCTTTTGAAGCAGGCAGGTGTTGACGAGAAGACCAACAGCTACTGGATGCAGGTGTTGAGCATGTATGATCTGCACAAGGTAGATACCCACAGCAACTATCGCGAGCTGGTGAAGGCTGTGGATGCCCAGCAGATTTCCAACTTCCTGAAGAACGTGGTGCTGAAGAGCGGCAACCACTTCGAGGTAATCATGAAGGCGGAGAAGAATAAGTAACTTGAATAAGAAGTAAGATATGAAAAAGCCCCGTTGCCAGACGAAACGTTCCGGCAACGGGGTTTTTTACTTTTTCTTTCTTTTCCCAAAAACTACTTTTTCAAATTAAGAGTCATTCTGAAAAAATCTCTCTTCGAAGGATTCAAATCCTTGTCTGCTTCATAAACCTAGAAGAAATTCATCTCTTCTCTTTTTGCTGTGAAGGACTTAATCTCTTCTCTTTGCCTTAGAGGCAAGGGCCTCGCGGCGATCCTGAAGAATCTTCTGGCACTTGTTCAATGCCTGATTTTCATTACTCGTGTTTACCTTAATTAAATCATTCATAACCTATTGTATTTTTATTAATGCTGCAAAGATATTACATTCTGATAATATTTCGGTGCACAATTTGATATTTTTGGGGTAATTATCATTCTTTTTTGATTTAAGTCAAAAAGATGAATCATTTGCACTAGCTTTTGCACGAAAATCAACATTTGAATAAACCATCTGCACCCCCATCCGTCTATAAATCGTGCAGGGTAATTAGAAGGGATGCAGATGATGAACAGAGGATGAACAGAAAAAATAGGGAAGCAGGAAGAGAAAAAGGGGATTTCCCTTTGTTATTTCCCGAAAAATGCCGAACTTTGCACCCCGAAAGCGTGGATATCGATATAAGATATATGGTATAAGAATAAGATAATATAGAAAGTAAAAGGAAAGTAAAATGAAAAAGGTAATTCTGACGGCTGCCCTCGTGCTCGCATGCACAGCAGGCAGCAATGCTAGCGCCATGAACGAGGCAGCGCTCAATGCCTCTAACTCGGAGTTGATGCCAGTGAAGAAGACTACAAAGAAATCAACCAAGAAATCTTCTTCAAAGAAATCAACCACCAAGACTACCAAGAAGTCAACCACCAAGACTTCTACCAAGAAATCTACATCCACTTCTGTAGATGCAACCACTGGTGCTACAACTTCAGCCACAGCTGCTACCACCACATCTATTGGCAGCATCATCAGCGGCCTGCTGAACAACGTAATCGGTTCGGGCACATTTTCAAAGGAAGATCTCTGTGCTCATACCTGGAAGTACAGCAAGCCAGGTTGCGCCTTCACTTCAGAGAACCTGCTTGCCAAGGCTGGCGGCGAGATTGCTGCCAGCAAGGTGGAGGAGAAGTTGAGCACCTATTATAATAAGTTTGGCTTCAACAGTTCAAACACCCAGTTCACCTTCACCACCGACGGCAACTTCTCTGCGCAGATTGACGGCAAGCCATGGCAGGGCACCTATACCTTTGATGAGAAGACTCATGCCATCCATCTGAAGGGACTTCTGCTGAGTGCTTCTGGCTATGCCACCAAGACCACCAATGGCATCAGTCTTCTCTTCGACCAGAAGAAGCTTCTCAACCTCATCAAGATGCTCAGCACCTTCAAGGGCAGCTCTACTCTCAGCGCAGTGGGTACCATCGCCAACAGCTACGATGGCATGCGCGTAGGCTTTGAAATGACGAAGTAAGATTGATTGCACTATAAGATTTAAGATTTTTAGAAGCACGAGTATTTCTTGTATTCTTAATTAAAAACTATATTCATAAGTGTTGAACTTATGTTCAGCAGTGCTGAACTTGTATTCCACAGTGTTGAACTTAAGTTCAGCACTGCGGAACATAACTTTCTTCGTGGATTACAAACATTTACACCGTGAAGAGACCAATATTTCCTAGTGAGATAAAAAATAGTATTCGAAGGGGAAGCAATTAAAAAATAAAGACTTTGTCTCGACTTGATATCGTCGGGACAAAGTCTTTTATAGATACTTTTCTTGATGTTTTTTACATGCCAATCGTTAATGGTTGCATCTTCACATCCTTGCTGTTGGTGCCCACCATGATTTCGAAATCGCCAGGCTCCAAGATGTGCTTCAAGTCGGCATTATAGAACTTGAGCATCTCTGGGGTGATGTCGAAACTTACTTCTCGACTCTCACCTGCTGCCAGGTGGATGCGCTGGAAGCCCTTTAGCTCTTTGATAGGGCGAGAGATGGAGCATACCCTATCGCGGATGTAGAGCTGTACCACCTCGTCGGCATCCTTGTTGCCTGTGTTTTGTACCGTGATGGTGGCTGTAATCTTCTCATTATTCTTCCAAGTATCAGCCTCATTCGTAGCGATAGATGCTTGGCTTTGACTCAAGCGCAAATCGCTGTAAGAGAAGGTAGTGTAGCTCAGTCCATATCCAAATGGATAGAGCGGACCATTACTTACGTCCAGATAGTTGCTGGCATACTTGGCGAAGTGAGGGTTGTCGTCAGGTACAGGGCGTCCAGTGTTCTGGTGGTTATAGTAGAGAGGCTCCTGACCCGTGGTCTTTGGTAGGGAAGTGGTGAGTTTGCCCGATGGAACCTTGTCGCCGAAGAGTACATCGCAGATGGCATCGCCCACTTCTGATCCGCCAAACCATACGTTCATGATGGCAGGCACATGCTCTTTCTCCCAAGTCAATACCGTTGGGCGACCAGAGAAGTTGAGAAGCACAACAGGTTTACCTAGTTTCACAAGTTCGGCTAATAGTTCGTGTTGCACATCAGGCATCTCCAGATTGGTGCGTGAGCCGCATTCGCCGCTCATGTCGGCACTTTCTCCCATGGCACATACGATGATATCGGCATTTTTGGCTACCTTTATGGCCTCTGCCTTCAGTTGCTCGTTGTCACCACGTTGCATCGGCTTGTCAAACTCGCCATTCTTCTGCAGCTGTGCATCTCTCCAGATATTGCTACCCTGTGCATAGAGCAGTTCAGCCTTGCCCTTGAGGGCTTGCTGCATAGCTTCCTTGAGGGTGGTATATTTCTCTGGTGCTTGTGCCACACTCCATGTGCCAGCAATATTGTTGCGGGTGTCGGCGAGCGGACCTATCAGAGCCACTTTTCCTTCCTTCTTCAGTGGCAGGATGTTGTTCTCATTCTTTAATAATACAAAGGTCTCGGCAGCCACATCCCTTGCCACCTTGCGGTTATCCAGGGTGTAAATGTCCTTTTTGCTGCGCTTGGTGTCGCAGTAGCGGTAAGGATCCTTGAAGAGTCCCAATCGGTATTTTGCCTCCAGTACTCGGCGGCAAGCCTGGTTGATTTCCTCCTCGCTCACCTTGCCCTCCTTCACGCTTTGGGCTAGATGTTGTACATATGCCTTGGCGCACATATCCATGTCGGTGCCTGCATGCAGAGCCTCTTCGCCAGCCTGCTTCAGGTCTAGGGCGGTACCATGCTGCAGTATTTCGGCTATGCTGGCATAGTCGGTTACGAGCATGCCGTTAAATCCCCAGCGGTTTCTCAACACGTCGGTCATCATCCATCGGTTGGCAGTGGCTGGCACGTAGTCGATGAGATTGAAGGATGACATCACCGTGGCAACTCCTGCCTTCACTACTGCTTCGTAAGGGGGGAGGTATTGATTGAACATGCGTACGTGGCTCATGTCGGTGGTGTTGTATTCCTTGCCGCTCTCCACCGCTCCATAGAGGGCAAAGTGTTTGAGGCAGGCTAGCATCTTGTTGTTGTCGGCTATGAATCCGTTGCCCTTAGCCCACATCTTGGAGGCGGTTTCGCCCTGATAGCCTTGGGTCATAGCTGCCCCGAGCACGCCACTCAGATATGGATCCTCGCCATTGCCCTCGCTGATGCGACCCCAGCGGGCATCGAGTGCCACGTCTACCATCGGCGAGAATGTCCAGTTGATTCCATCGGCTGTAGCTTCCTTGGCAGATACGGCGCCCACCTGCTTCATAGCCTCGGTGTCCCAAGAGCAGGAGAGGGCGAGAGGGATAGGGAACATGGTCTCATAACCATGAATCACGTCCATACCCACGAGCAATGGTATGCCCAGTCGGCTCTTCTTGATGGCGATGTCTTGCAATGCCTTGATCTTGTCGATGCCCTTGATGTTGAACACACCACCCATATTGCCTGCTGCTATGTCGCCGCCCACTTGGGTGTTGAGTGCTCCGCCGGTAGTGATGTCGCCAGCCACCATCAGGTTCAGCTGTCCTATCTTCTCCTGCAGGGTCATCTTCGCCATCAATTCGTCCACGAATTCCTTCATTGGCTTGATTTTCGTAGCCATAGCCGGACTTATCGTCAGCATAGCTACCACGAGTGTTGCTAAGATTGTCTTTTTCTTCATACCTTATTATATATGTTATTGTTTATTCCTTATCTTTTGCAAAGATACTAATATTTTCGATAAGTTGGTGATGTGAAGTGTTAAAATGTGGAGAAAAGTGGAGGGGAGAAAAGGCGATGCTTCTGCTAGCTAGATATTTAAGGAAAAATGCATCTCTAGAAAAAGTGGACTCAAAATGAAAGATTTTCTTGATTTCTATCCACGGAAGTTTGGCGATTTCGATATTATTTATTACTTTTGCATCCGATAAACAATTAAGAACATTTGAAAACCAAGATAATATTCTATGATTAAAGCAATGAGAATAATATGCCTCATGTGCATGCTGCTCTTGGCACCTGCACTGCTGGTTAGCGAAAATGCCCTCAGGGCAGGCGAAAACAAGGAGACCGAGGCTCTCTACGATAGTCTGGACAATGCCATTGCCCAGACAGCTCAGTATGTGAAGCAGAGAGAGGGGCGCATAGCCCAGTTGGAGAGTAGGCTGATGAAGGCTCGCTCCCCTAAGACTCAGTATGACCTGGCTTATGCTCTCTTTGGGGAATATCGCTCCTATAAGAACGACCTAGCCATGAAGTATATCAATCGATGCATCGACATAGCCCATAAGAATGGCAACCAGCAGCAGGAGGGCAATGCCAAGGCTCTGCTCGCCTTCCAGGAATCCACCACAGGTGATTACGCAGAATCATACGATGTGCTGAAAACCATTGACCCTGCGAAACTCGATTCCGCAGGACTGCGCAATTACTACTGGGCTTATATGCATCTATATGGCGAGATGGCTTATTATGCCAATGTGGATTTCCTCAAGAAGTATTATCGTGAAAAACATGAGGGCTATGTCAAGAAGGCTGAGAGCCTGTTACTGCCCACCGACGACCGCTATCTGCAACTCCTGGAAGTGAGACTCAGAGATAGCGGAAAAATGCAGGAAGCATTGAAAATCAATGACAAGCGCCTCTCTCTTACCAGTCCTGGTACCCATGAGTATGCCATTGTTACCTTCTATCGTGCCATTATCTATAAGTTGCTGAATCAGCTTACTGAATATCGTCATTATCTCCTCCTTTCTGCTATCAGTGATGTGAAATTGGCGGTAATGGATCAAGGTTCGCTCTGGGAACTTGCCAATATCTTGGGTGTGGATTCTGATGCTAACGAGCAGCAGTTGGCTCGCTCTTACGAGTACATCAAGTTTGCCTGGCAGTCTGCCACCATCTTTGGTACGCCTATCCGCAGCCGTCAGATTATGCCTGTGCTCACCACCATAGAGGAGAATTTTCAGAAGCAGCTTGCCACCACCAATCGCAATCTGAAGATAGCCATCTGTTGGATCGTCCTGCTGGTGCTCTTGGTACTGGGCTTGCTCTTCTATGTGAACAAGCAGCGCCAGCGCATAGCCGCTGCCCTCCACAAGCAGAAACTCACCAACCGAGAACTCCAGAATGCCAACGAGAGACTGGAGAGGGCTGTGCAGCAACTCAATGCTGCCAATGAGCAGCTCAATGCAGTCAATGAGAGCTTGAACCAGGTGAACGGAGATCTGAACGAGAGCAATAAGATGAAGGAGGTGTATATAGGCAGATTCCTGCGCCTCTGCGCCTTGTACGTGGACAAGATAGAGACCATGCGCAAGCGAGTTGTCAAACTGGTAAAGGCACGTGAGCTCACCAAGTTGCTCACTATGATGCAGACCGACCACGAGTATGTGGGTGAGCTATACGACTATTTCGACTCAGCCTTCCTCAAGCTCTTCCCTAACTTTGTGGAGGAATTCAATGCGCTCCTCAAGCCCGAGGAACGCATCATATTAGAGGATGACCGCAAGCTCTCCACTACCATTCGCATCTTCGCCCTCATTCGTCTGGGCATTGAGGATAGCTCCAAGATAGCCGAGTTCTTGCACTATTCAGTTAATACCATTTATAATTATAGAGCCAAGGTAAAGAATGGTGCCCTCTGCGATAGGGAGGAATTTGAGAGCAAAGTGAAGATGATAGGAATGAAATAATGTTTTTCGTAGTATCATGATATGAAAAGTCCCGATGTAGGAATTCTGCATCGGGACTTCTTGTCTTATTTTAATTCAAATGTTTTCTTGAGCTTCAGATTATCTGCGGCATTACCTACGAGTGCCTCAAATTGTCCAGCCTCTGCCTTCCAGGATGCAGTGGCTTCGTCATAGTAGCTCAGAGCATCCTTCTGGATGGTGATGTTCACATCCTTGTTCTCGCCAGGCTGTAAGTATACCTTCTGGAATCCTTTCAACTCCTTGTAAGGACGGTCAATGGATGACTTCACGTCGTGGATGTAGAGCTGTACCACCTCGGCACCAGCTCGCTTGCCCACATTCTTCACATTGACGGTGAATGTGATGCTGCCATCTGCATTCATCTGAGCCTTGTCGCTGCGCAGATTACTCAGCAGGAATTGGGTGTAGCTCAGTCCATGACCAAAACTGAAGGAAGGCTTCTGTTGCTGCTTGTCGATCCAGCGATACCCCACGTAGATACCCTCTTTGTATTCCTCATCGATGATGTTGCCCTCGGTCTTGTCGCCACCTTCCTTGCGCCATGTGCCAGGATAAGTGTCTAGGGCATGGGCACCCACTTGCTTCAGTGATTCATACCAGGTGAAAGGCATCTTGCCGCTAGGATTGGCATCTCCACAGAGGATGCTTGCCAATGCCTCGCCACTCTCCGAGCCGATAAACCAGCCCTGAACGATGGCAGGAACCTGCGCCTTCCAAGGCATAGCCACGGCATTGCCCGAGATATTGACGTAGATGAAATTCTTGTTAGCTTTTGCCAAAGCCTCAATGAGCTTGTTTTGGGCGTAAGGCAATTCATACTGTTTGCGGTCGTGACCCTCGCAGTCCTGGTAGTCGCTCTTGTTCAGTCCGCCAAACATCACCACATAGTCGGCATCCTTGGCTTTCTTCACCGCCTCGTTTATCAATTTTGCCTCAGATCGATTATCTTTCAGATTCTGTCCAGAGGTAACGCCATTGTATTCACCTGTTACATCGCCCACATAGCCTCGGGCATAGTCCACGCTGATACCCTCCTTGGTGAGTCGAGCCTTCAAGCCATCGAGAGGCAAAATCTCCTTCTGTACCTTGAGCGAAGAGCTGCCGCCGCCCACGGTCATCATCTTGATGGCATTCTCGCCCACCACGAGCACCTTCTTAGCCTTCTTCATGTCGATAGGCAGTACGTTCTTCTTGTTTTGCAAGAGTACGATGCCCTCTTCGGCTATCTGCTTGGCTGTGGCATAATGCTGGTCGGAGCAGAGGAATCCGTGAGGCTTGTCAGGATTCATCGTGGTGCGGTAGAAGAGGCGCAATACGCGGTGCACTTTCTCATCCAGCTCCTTGGTGGTGTATTTGCCCTCCTGTATTCCTTTTATATAAGGTGTGGCGAGGTAGTAATTGTCGTAGGCATTGCTGGCTCCCCAAGAGAGGCCATTGGTCCAGGAGCCAAACTCCATGTCAAGTCCATTCTTTACGGATTGGTCGGTATCGTGGGCTCCACCCCAGTCGCTCACCACTACGCCGTCAAACTTCCAGTCGCCCTTCAGTATCTTATTGAGTGTCCACTGGTTGTGGCAGTTGTGTTCATCCTTGTAGAGATTGTATGCGCCCATGATGGCCCATGTCTTACCCTTCTCTACGGCAGCCTTGAAGGCAGGCAGATAAATCTCATGCAGGGCACGGTCGCTTACTTTCACGTTTACCAAGTGGCGATATTCCTCGTCATTGTTCAGGCAGTAGTGCTTGACGCAGGCTGATACGCCCTTGCTCTGCAGTCCTTGTATATAAGGTACCACCATGATGCTGGCTAGATAAGGGTCTTCGCCCATGTATTCGAAGTTACGTCCATTGAGCGGAGTGCGATAGATGTTCACGCCTGGTCCCAGTATCATGTCCTTGCCACGATACAATGCCTCCTCACCAAGTGCCTCTCCATAGATGCGGCTCATCTGCGGATTCCAAGATGCGGCAAGGCAGGTGAGGGCAGGGAAGGCTACGCAGGAGTCATTGGTCTGTCCTGCCTGTTCCCACTCATCCCAGAGTACGTCGGGACGTACACCGTGAGGGCCATCGTCGGTCCAGAAGTCAGGGAATCCCAAGCGAGGAACTCCAGCTGATGAGAACTTGCTCTGGGCATGGATGATGCGAATCTTCTCTTGCAGGGTCATGCGGGCGATAGCATCGTCGATGCGCTGCTCCATGGGCTTGCTCTGATCGAGATAGAGAGGCAGTTGTTGCTGTGATTGCTGTGCCATTGTGGTGCTCATTGCCGATGCACAAAGCACACACGTCATAATCAAATGTTTCATATACTTTGTTGTTTATTGCTATATTTATGTTAGAAATTCGTTTTGTTTGCAAAATTAGTAAATAATAAGAGAAAAATCAACCCTATGTGCGGCGAAAGTGGATGAGTGTAAAAGTCACTATTGTGATAAATGCTTGCTAGATTGAGAATTATATCGAATAAGGGAAATCCTAAAAGTGGATTAAGATGAATTGAAAAAAGTATCATATTTCCAATTATCCAGAAGAAGCGGTGAGATGAAACCTATTCAAGACATCTTTATAGCGTCCACTTTCATGTATGAAATGTTATGACGTAAATGATTGATAATCAGTAATGATGTCTATTTCGTGAGCTAATAATATCCACTTATCTCTTGAAGTGTCTTGTAAATATCGAAAAATCATATTATATTTGCAACCGAAAACAAAGCTTAACGCATTTTAAAGATGCACTGCTACACAGGCTTTATACATTATTATATATAATGAGGCGGGCCGAAAGTGAATAAACAACAAAAACTGGAAAGAATAAACAATAGAATATAATAATTTCTAAACTAATAACCGAAGATATGAAAACAAAAAGTATCTTGCTGGCGTCTGCATTATTAATGTCAGCGTCAGCGTTCGCGCAAAAGAACACCTTCAAGGGTGTTGTGTTGGACGATCAGGGAGAACCTGTGATCGGAGCAACTATTCAGGTGAAGGGCCAGAAGGGCGCTGGTGCCATCACTGACCTGGATGGTAACTTTACCATCGATGCTGATGGTGGTCAGACACTCGTCATCACCTACATCGGCTATAAGGATGCCGAGGTGAAGCCTTCTGCCAACATGCGCATTACCCTGAAACAAGACGACAAGACCCTCGACGAGGTGGTTGTAGTGGGTTATGGTGTTCAGAAGAAGAGCGTCGTAACAGCAGCTATCGCCAAGGTTGGCTCTGAGGATTTGGCAGGCAAAAGCCCTGTGCGTGTAGATAACGCCCTGAAGGGTTTGGCAGCCGGTGTCAACGTTACCTCATCATCTGGTCAGCCAGGTGCATCACCTAAGGTGCGCATCCGTGGTACTGGTACCATCAATAATAGCGACCCTCTCTACATCGTGGATGGTATGCCTATTGAGGGTGGTTTGGACTATTTGAATCCAAGCGATATCGAGAGCATCGAGGTGTTGAAGGATGCTGCTTCTGGTGCCATCTATGGCGCCCGTGCTGCCAACGGTGTAATTCTCGTAACCACCAAGAAGGGTAAGATTGGAAAAGCACAGATCAACTATAACTTCTCATACGGCTGGCAGAGCGCATGGAAGAAGCGTGATGTGACAAGCGCCACTGACTACGCCATCCTTCAGAACGAGCGTGCAGTGAATGGTGGTCAGGCTCCTATCTATGCTGATCCATACAAACTGATCGACTCCAATGGTAATGCCATCAATGGTTTTGGTACTGATTGGCAAGACTTGGTATTCAATGACAATGCCCCTGTTCAGAACCATGAGGTAAGCATCAGTGGTGCATCCGATAAGATCAACTACTACCTCTCCATGGGCTACTACAAGCAGGAAGGTATCGTAGGTGGTAACTACGGACAGAGCAATTACGAGCGTCTCTCCCTGCGTAGCAACAATATATATAATGTGTTGGACGCCAGCAAAGAACGCAACTTCCTCAACAAACTGGATGTTACTGTCAACATGGCTTACACCCGTGTAAAGAGCACAGGTATCGATGCTAATAGTATCTATGGCTCAGTATTGGGTAGTGCCCTCTATCTTGCTCCAACATTGGCTCCTACGGTAACCAATGGCAATGTGGCGAAGAAGTATTATGATGCCTACGAGGATCCTAACACATACGATGCTAATGGTAAAGTGAACGGTACTCGTGATACTTACGAGCTTCTCCGTGATGCCAATGGCAACTATTATACTATCCCAGGTATGGGTGGTACCTATCAGGAGATGAACAATCCTCTTGCCATGATGGCGCGCCCAGCAGGTAAGAACTGGTCACATAAGTTTGTGCCTAAGTTCTCTATTGACCTCCAACTCTGGGACAACTTGAAGTATCATTTCACTTATAGTGCAGACCTCAGCTTCTGGGGTACAGATAGCTACACCGCATCCAAGTATTACCTCTCTGGTAACAACTATTCTACACATACCTCAGCTTACAAGAGCTCTGACAAGGGTATCAACTGGCAGGTAGAGAATACTTTGACTTACGATAAGACTATCGGCAAGCACAGTTTTGCTGTTGTCTTGGGTCAGAGTGCAATGAAGAATAAGAGTGATTATCTGAACGGCAGCCGTTGGAATCTTGTGAATGTAAACAAGCCTTCCATCGACTATGCAACAGGAAACTATACACAGACAATCACAAAGGATGAAGCTGGCAATATAATCTCTGTAGGTGCTCCAACCATTGAGCATGGTGTATCAGGTGGCAATAATGTAGTGCATGCTATATCTTCTCTCTTCGGTCGATTGAGCTATAACTATGATGAGAAGTACATGCTTCAGGCTACTATCCGTCGAGATGGTTCTAGCCGCTTCGGACCAACTCATAAGTATGGTACCTTCCCATCAGCTTCTGTTGGTTGGAACATCATGAACGAGAAGTTTATGGAGGGCACCCGCGACTGGTTGAGCAACTTGAAGTTCCGTGCTAGCTGGGGTAAGAATGGTAATGATAACATCGGTGACTTCCGCTATACCGTATTGACCGCTATGGGCAACAACGTGCTCTTCGGAAAGAACGCAGTCAAATTTAATGGTTCTAAGGCGAATGCCACAGCCAATGAAGACTTGAAGTGGGAGGAGAGTGAGCAGACTGATATCGGTTTCGACTTCGGATTCTTCGGCAGTGCGCTGACATTCTCAGCTGACTATTATGTAAAGAAGACCAACGGTATGTTGATTACTATGCCTATCCCAAGCTACGTAGGTGAGACCAAGCCAATCGGTAACGTGGGTGACATGAAGAACTCTGGTCTTGAGTTTGAACTCGGCTATAAGTGGCACATCTCTGATGCTCGCTTCAATGCCAAGGCTAATGTTACCTATCTGCACAATGAGTTGACCAACCTGGGTAATGATACCGGTTACATCGACCTTGATAGCTTCCAGGGTATCTCTGGTGGTGGCACTCGTGGATCTAACGGTCAGCCTTTCCCATACTTCTATGGTTATAAGACAGCTGGTGTGTTCCAGAATATGTCAGAGGTTCAGGCTTACGTAAATAAGGATGGTAACATGATTATGCCAAATGCCAAACCAGGTGATGTACGTTTTGTTGATGTCAATGGTGATGGTAAGATTAGTCCAGATGACCGTACTAACATCGGTAATGGTACACCTTCATGGACCTTCGGTTTCAACTTCAATGCTGAGTGGAAAGGCTTCGACCTCAATCTCTTCTTGCAGGGTGTAACGGGCAATAAGGTATTTGATGCAACCTATCGTACAGATGTGTTCTCTGGCAACTTCCCTACTTGGATGCTCGGCAGATGGACTGGTGAGGGTACATCTAATAAGTATCCTATCCTGAAGAATGGCGATGCTACCAACTGGCAGGTTTCTGACCTCTATCTTTGTGATGGCTCTTACTTGAGATTGAAGAACATCTCTTTGGGTTACACCTTGCCAAAGCAGTTGACCCAGAAACTCTCTATCAGCCGCTTGCGCTTCTATGTGATGGCAGAAAACCTCATCACATGGACCAAGTACTGGGGCTTCGACCCAGAGATTTCATCAGGTGGTACCTCTCTCGGTGTAGACTATGGCGTATATCCACAGGCTCGCACCTATACCATCGGTTTCAATCTTTCATTCTAACATCAATAACCTCTTAAAACATTGACAATTATGAAAACAAAGAGATATATAGCTTTTGGTATGTTGGCAGCCAGCATCACATTGGCAACCACATCCTGCAGCGATAGCTTCCTAGAGGTGGAGAACCCATCAGGTGAAAACCTCGAAGAATATTATACCACAGATGCCCACATCAATGAGGCTCTGAATGCGGCTTACGATCCTACCCATTGGCCAGACTGGGCTTTGGGACAGTATAATGCCCTCAATATTGATGCCGAGATTATGGGTGATGACTTCTGGGTAGGCGGTTCTAACAAAACCGATAGGCAGGAATGGCATATGCTTTCCAACTATGAGGCAAATTCCAGCAATACCCTCAGCTCACTTTGGACAGTGGACTATTCTGGCATCAAGCGTTGCAATGACCTCTTGAAGTACTTGGGTTGGGCAGAGGCTAACCTCACCGCTCCTAACAAGGCATCTTACGAAATGCAGGGCAGAGCCCTCCGTGTGTATTACTACAATAACTTGTGGCACTACTTCGGAAACATTCCTTTCTATTTGGAAAACCTCTCTTCTCCATACACCGCTCCTCAGTTGAGCGCTGATGAGGTATACAACAACTTGATTGCTGAGTTGGAGTCAGTCATCAAATCTAATGTATTGCCTATGCGTTGGGATGATGTCAATTGTGGCAGAATGTCACAGGCGATGTGCTATATGATGTATGCCGAGATGGTGATGTATCAGAAAGATACTTCCCGTTATGCCACGGCATTGCAGTATATGCAGGAAATCATCAACGACAAGAATGAGTATGGCATCATGGACGACTTTGCTTCTATCTGGAAGAACAGTGGCGAATGGTGCAAGGAGAGCATCTGGGAGGTGAACTATGAGATAGGTTTCAGCGAGCGTACTTGGGGCAATCCACAAGGTATTGGTGGAACAGTACTTCCTACCTTGATTTCTCCAAACTCATGGCCTGGTGGCGAGGGCTGGGACGCAGGTGCTAACGGCTGGGGATTCATGCCTGTTAGAACTGAGACTTATAATATGTTCGCATCTAATGACAAGCGTCGTGATGCAACCGTTTGGGATTGCCGTGGTGTAGAATATACCAAGCGTTATCAAGACACAGGCTTCTGGCTTGGTAAGTATCGTCCATATACAGAGAATAATGCTACTTCTGGTGATAAGGACTTGAACTACAACAATAATCTCCGTGTGTATCGTGTAGCTGAGGCTTACCTCAATGCAGCAGAGTTGTTGCTTGAGACTGGTGGAGATGCAACCAAGGCTAAGGATTACGTGAATGTTATTCGTCGCCGTGCCGGCATTGCAGAACTTGGTGCAGTGACAGTTGACGATGTCATCAACGAGCGCCATTTGGAGTTCGTAGGTGAGGGCAAGCGTTACTTCGACTTGGTTCGTACAGGCAAGGCTGCCAGCGTATTGGTACCAGATGAGTATGGCTATCGTACCAATTCTTGGACAGAATCTAAGAAGTATATCCCAATTGCTCAGGCAGAGCTTGACTCAGACCCAGCATTGGTACAAAACAATTACTAATACATTAAAATGGTAACGATTATGAAAAAGATATTATATCATTCAGCATTTGCATTCCTAGCAGCCTTTCTGCTAGGAGCATGCTCCCCAGAAGATTTTAGCGGTGCCAATGGCGAATTGCCTAACATTGCTGATTATGCTGACAACTTCAATATCAGTGTTGATCAAGACATCAATACAGCTAATTTCAGTTTTAACTCAACAGAGGGCATCACCCCAGTTTGGGTAATTGATGGTGCTTATTCTTCAGACTATACATTGAGCAAGTATTATCGCAAGAAGGGTACTTATGATGTGGAGTGCTTTGTGAAGAATCGCAATGGTATCAGCAAGGAGTCTGTGAAGAAGCAATTCAATATCGAAAAGACTAAGATGAATGGTTTCGCAGGTTTCGTAGAGGATAGTGAGTTTAATCTCTTCAAGAAAATTACCTTCCCTGAAAAACCTTCTGCTGGCTATTATGCTCCAGGATGGAGCCAAATTGCTGACCCGATTTGTAGCTACAGCAAAGGATGCTATACATTGAAGCTCCCTGAGGCAACTACCGAGCGTTGGCAAGCTCAGGTTCCTTTCAAGAACTTAGGTATCTCTACTTCTGCCGACAAGCACTACGATTTCTCTGTCATCTTGACATCTGCCAAGGGACATAATGCCGTTAAGGTAAAACTTTGTGATTCTGGAGAAGGTGGTGACGATATCATCCTTTTCGATTCTAAGGATGTAAATACCGGTCTTGAGGCAGGAGAGCCTAAGTGTATTTTCGGCTCAGACCTCGAAGGTAAGGATATTCAAAACCTGAAGGTGGTATTCGACTTCGGTGGAAATCAGGCTGATGATGAAATCATGATAGAAAGCCTGGTACTGAAAGATCATGCCAACGATGATGGTACTGTGGTTCCTGTAGAATTGAAGGTGCCATTCGACTATAATACTGCTGGAAACCTTTGGAAGGATGTAGATGAGAATCAGTCATTCGTAAACACTAATTGGTTTGGTGATGCCGGATGGGCACCTATCGAGTGTACTCCTGATGTCAAGCATGAGGGTAACAGGCATTCTATCGTGATACCTGTAGAAACTCCAGCTGAGCAGTGGCACGCACAATGGGCTTTAACAGAAGTTCCTGTCGCTATCAAGATGGGACAGAAAGTTGATTTTTCTTGTAAAGTAAAAACTTCAGCTCCGTTACCTCTTGCAACCTTTAAACTTTGTGATACAGGCAATGATGATAGCTTCTTGTTTGCTGATATGTATACAGATGTTCAGGGAGAATATGTTGTCCGTTACGATGATGCCGTGATTAAAGGTAATAATCCTGGAGACATGGACAAGATAAAACTTGTAATGGACTTTGCCGGTGCTCCTAAGGATGCAGAAATAACTGTCAGCGATATCGTTTTGATTGTGAAATAGGCTTTAGGTTTTATTGGTTTATATAGAATTATACAGGAGCTGCTCCTATGAATAAGTAGGAGTGGCTCCCTTTCTAAATTTTAAATGACATGAAATTCTTGAAAATATTTTCCTTCCTTCTCTCGCTTATGCTGCTTTCTTGCAGCAGTAGCTCTTCTGACGTCAATGGAGAGATAACGATATCCTGCTCTCCTACGAGCATCGATGTTCCTGCCAAAGGCGGTACTTATAAAATCATGGTAGTGGCTTCTGAAGGAGGCTGGGAGGCGAGAGCATCCTTCCCTGGAGAAGGTCCTACGACAAATGTATACCCTTGGTTCAAAGTGAGTGCCAGTGGTAATAACAAAGCTATGGGTATGGTAACTGTAGATGTGGAAGTGAATAAATCGTCTGTAGCTCTTGACGGAAGTGTCGAGATCTCATTAGAGGATAAGAAGGTATCGGTGCCAGTGCATCAGGCAGGAAAACTGGTTACTCCTATTGAAGGTGGCGAAATGGTGATTCCGGAAGGTTACAAACTGGTCTGGAATGATGAGTTTAATGAAGGCTCAGAGTTGAATAGTACCGATTGGCGTCATGAGGTGCAGAAGTCGGGCTGGGTGAATAATGAACTTCAGAATTATGTGAATGGCTCTGCTGATGGTAAGCGCGTAACAGAAATTGCTGATAACCGGCTTTACATCAACTGTTTCAAGGGCAGCGACGGCAAGATATATTCGGGTCGCGTATATGCTCACGAAACCCAGGGCTGGCTTTACGGTATCTTCGAAGCGCGCATCAAATTGCCTAAGGGTAAGGGCACATGGCCTGCTTTCTGGATGATGCCTTGCAACAATGATTTCGGAGCAAATCCTTGGCCTAAATGTGGCGAGATTGATATTATGGAAGAGGTAGGCGTTAATCCTAACTATACTTCTTCGTCGCTCCATACTGAGAAGTTTAATCACGTGATGGGAACCCAGATTACCAAGGAGCGTCTGACTGCGGGTGCTGAAGACGGTTTCCACGTTTATCGCCTGGAGTGGACTCCTGATTATATCAAGACCTATGTGGATGGTAAGGAACTGCTCAATTTCAACAATGACGGTAAAAATGATGTGGGTTCATGGCCTTTCAATAAACCATTCTATGTTATCCTCAACCTGGCTTGGGGCGGTGATTGGGGCGGTATGAAGGGTGTTGACGAAAGCGCCCTCCCTGTTCAGATGGAGGTAGATTACGTGAGAGTATTCCAGAAAAAATAAAGTGAAACGCTGATTGGTTAAACTGCAAAAAAAAGGCAGCTGCAAGCATTTTCACAATGCTTACAGCTGCCATTTCTGTATAATATATATGGAAACTTCTTATTTCAATTCTCTCAAATTTTCAGAAAGCCTCGCTTGTTAAGCGAAGTTCTTCATGTTGGTTCTTGCACCGTATTCAGCGCATCCTGCAACAACCATTGCTAAAATCATTCCTAAAAACATCATAATCTTATCCTTTCTCTATATTTGTTGTTATCCAATCTTTACCCTATCAGAAGCTTTATTTGGAAGCATCCTAAGATGCCTCTCAAAGCTTGTTTACTTGCCGAGGCTAATCTTCTTGTTTACATTTACAACCTCTGCAAAAAGAGCAGCTACAACTGCTAATGTCATTCCTAATACCATCATAATCGTTATCCTTTCTTTACTTTATTATTCGTTATTTATCTTTTCGAGTGCAAAGGTAATGCCTTTTTGTGTACGCACACAATTTTTTAGTCGGAAAATGCAGAAAAGGCTTGATTTCTTGATTTTCATCAAATCTTGTCATGCCAAATGGAGCATAATGGCATATCTTCTTGCAAAGTTGATTGTTCAAGAAAGTTTTTCGCTGTTTATTTATTGAGTTTCATTAATAATGTGTATCTTTGCAATGTTAATTGGAATTTACTTTTTAATCATGAAAGCATTTACATATATCAAGCAAGGAGAGTTTGGCTTCACGGAAAAGAAGAAGCCAACGTTGATAGACTCGCATGATGCCATCGTGCGAGTAACGCTGAGTAGCATCTGCACAAGCGACCTTCATATCAAGCATGGTTCTGTTCCTCGTGCCGTACCGGGAATTACTGTCGGGCATGAGATGGTAGGTGTGGTAGAACAAGTAGGGGCTGATGTCACTTCGGTGAAGCCTGGTGACAGGGTGACTGTGAATGTCGAAACTTTCTGCGGTGAGTGTTTTTTCTGTAAGCATGGATATGTGAATAACTGTACGGATGCGAACGGCGGATGGGCATTGGGTTGCCGTATCGACGGCGGTCAGGCGGAGTATGTCAGGGTTCCTTATGCCGACCGGGGATTGAACCGCATTCCCGATTCGGTGAGCGATGAACAGGCTCTCTTCGTAGGTGACATTCTTGCCACTGGATTCTGGGCGACGAAAATCTCTGAAATTACCGAAGAGGATACAGTTCTGATCATTGGTGCCGGACCAACGGGTATCTGTTGTTTGCTCTGTACCCTGCTCAAGAAACCACGTACCATCATTGTTTGCGAGAAGTCACAGGCCAGAAGGGAATTCATTCTGGAGCATTATCCGCAAGTGATGGTTGTAGAACCTGATGATTGTGAAGCTTTTGTCCAGCGTCATAGCCAGCATGGAGGAGCCGATGTGGTGATGGAAGTTGCAGGTGGACAGAATACTTTCCAGCTTGCCTGGAAGTGTGCCCGTCCTAATGCCATCGTCACCATTGTTGCCATGTATGACAAGCCGCAGATTCTTCCACTTCCTGATATGTATGGCAAGAACCTTATTTTCAAGACGGGAGGTGTTGATGGTTGTGACTGCGAGGAAATTCTGAGCTTAATAGCTCAGGGAAAGATAGATACCACCCCTCTGATTACTCATCGTTTCCCGCTTTCAAAAATAGAGCAGGCATACGATGTTTTCGAGAACCGAAAGGATGGTGTCATCAAGGTGGCGATATTTCAGATATAATCTTCTCTTCCTATTTTACTTCAACCCCGAGTGGAGTTTTCAGGGCATCCAGGTATTCCTTGATGCGAATCTGCCATTCGGCATAGCTTTTCACATCATATTTGCTCCATGCTGCACCGAAGTAATAGCTGTATTTCTCCTGGTTCTTCAAGCCGCGCTTCAAGCCCAGGGCATGACCGATGGCACCATCGTGCTTCTTGTCGAAGAGCTGGTAGTAAGTGTTGTCGATGCCCTCAGGGAAGAGTACACCCACGAAAACCTGCGAGTTGTTCACCTCGATGTTATCGGTAGGGTCGGCATAGCTTACGTAATCCTTGGCAAAGGTCTTGCTCTCGGTATCTTCCTCATGGATAGGGAAACCGGTAGCGAAATCGGTGGCATGGGTCAAACCATCATACCAAACGGTCATCTTGTTGAAGTTGCTGCCCTTGTCGAGCGAGATGATGCGATGCTCCACCACGTTCTTCATATCGCCCACGGTAGATGGATTGTAAGTCAATTCCACGTTAAAGCGGAGCGGACCGTTATCCAATATCTTGTAATCCTTGTAGCAGTAAGGCAATACCTGGTTCTTGCCCACCATGAGGCTTGGTGCACCCAAGCCCAGGGTTGCGCCCACGCGATAAGGGTCGAGGCCGTTGCCATGGTCAAGATGGAAGGAAGTGAGGATATCCACCTCTTTTGATTCTGCCTGAAGGACCTTGATTTGCTTGGCAAGGGCTGCTGCTTTTGCTTTGTTCTTCTCTGACTTCTCCTGCTTCTGCAGAGCTCTTACCTTGGCATCAATCTTATCACCCTTGATATTTCCGTTCATATCCTTTACGTATCGCTCGTAAACCACGGTGTCGGGGGTATTCTTCACCCATACATCGGTGCCGAAGGAGCGTTCGCCGGTGCGCTGCAGGGCAGGACCATATACACGATAGGCGCATCTGTCGTTTTCCCAGGCGATATCATCCTTTCTTATCTTATAGAGAGCACCGGTTGCCCATACCTTCTGCTGGTAAGGTTTGCCGATGGTTACGTAGTAGGTGGCTGAACCGTGAGGGCGCACGCTGGCATCGATGAGCAGATAGCCATCGTGGGTAATCTGCGAACCAATCTGCTGTCCGCGCTTATTCTTCACGATGTAGGCCTCGCCCTTTTTAGGGGCTGCCTTGCCCAGTTTTGCCTGCACCTCGTTCATGCTCAGAGAGATAAGCTCCGTGCGGGGGGCGGAAGTAGGGTTGTTGACCACGATGGTGGCTTGTTGAGCATGGCAGTAGTTAGAACCAGCCAGAGCCAGGAGCATCATCAGGCTTCTGGCCGTGATGCCCTTCATCATTTTTCCATGAATCTTTTTCATTTGATTTGTTTATTTTAAATTCTTTATTTTATAAATACGAATGAATAGTTGCTGATACTTAATAAAGATTTCTCGCAGATTTCATAGAAACCTGCGAGAAATACCTTTTATTCTTCTATAATAGAAACCTGCGAGAAATGCCTTTTTATTCTTCTATAATAGAAACCTGCATGCTTATATCCTCCTTAGGTCTATCTCCACGCATGGTTTCGCAGTTCTGAATCTTCTCTACCACATCAAGGCCTTCCTCCACCTCGCCAAACACGGTATACTGATTGTCGAGGAATGGGGTGCCGCCCACCTCGGTATAAGCCTTCTGCTGCTCCTCGGTAAACTTAGGGTAGCCCTGCTCCTTGCATAGTTTCTTGGTTTCATCCACCAGTTCATCCTGCAGTTTCATCAAACCCTCGCGGTCACGGTTACGGCGGAAGTTCATAATCTCATCATGATGCTCCTTGGCAAGCTGGTTGAAGATGTTCTGCTCCATCTGCATGC
>ERZ773185.1036-NODE-1036-length-22462-cov-4.925470_pt1 | contig 22462 bp, 19 predicted proteins | sample MGYA00580531_ERZ773185 | MGnify/ENA primary metagenome ERZ773185 (study PRJEB29015, sample SAMEA2737799) | human gut metagenome | biome: human gut; feature: human-associated habitat; material: faeces | place: China | collected 2012 ...
CATCGTTTTGGCTGACCTGTATCTTTTGTATTATGTCAAAATGGCAGACGAAAAGAGATACTATGAAAACCGCGTAAAGGCATTGGAGCAACAGGCAAAAATGCAGTATGAGTATTATCTTGCACAGACTGAAAAATATAGTCAGACAGTACGGATATTACATGATGTGGATAAGCATATCAGGGCTATCGAGAATTTGTATGGAACAGAGAGGGAGCATACGGCTGGCGAATATGCAGAGGCAATCAGAAGTACACTGGCACCACTGATTCCTATATCTTACACAGAGAATCCGATATTGAACATTTTGCTGACAGATAAAAATGCTGTCATGCAGGAGAAAGGGATACATTCGGACATTAAGATAGACAATGTAGACTTATCTTACATAGAGCCGATAGACATAACAACTATTTTCGGGAATCTGCTGGACAATGCGATTGAAGCTGCCGCAAATGCTGACGGAGACAAATACATTTTTATTAAAATCAGTGCCTATCATAAGATGACGGTAGTTCATATAGAAAACAGTTGTGGAAAGGTAAAATGGAAAAAACGTATGCCGGTATCAGATAAGGGAAAAGGCAGAGGGATAGGACTCTTAAATGTGAAACAGAGCATAGATAAGTATGATGGGGATTTACAATTAAAACAGGATGGAAACAGATTTGTAGCAGATTTGTTTCTGAATTCATGAAAAGGGCGGTTTCGTCCTTTTTTTGTGCTCAAATCGTAGTTGGTGCAAAAAAATCGTAGTTGGTGCAGAGCGTATAAAATATGTGAAGAATAGTGCCGATGAAATTATAAAAGAATGGAACATGATATAAGTCATATTAAGGATATAGGTGATATTATGAATATTTTTTTTAACAGCCGAATTTATACCAATCAGTCATTCGTTAATGCGCTGTTTGGAAAACAACAAAAGACTACAAGAAGTCAAGATGCTGGTTGCAGCGGTACAAGAGATACTTTAACGATAAGCGCATCAGGAAAGGAAAAGCTTGTAAAAAATACGAAAGGAAGAACACATAATACAAATGTTGACAAAAGTATTGATTTGAAATCCTATATAGCTTCAGCCCAAAAAACAAATCAAAAAATAATTGATAATGCAGGGACACAGATTAATGCGAAAACAAGTGAATATATGAGTACAGGTAAGGCTTTTAGGGGAGACAGCTATGAAGATTTATAATAATATGAATATTACATATTCTGCAATCGAACAAAACAGCAGAAAAAATACAAAGCAAAATATTCCGGCAGATTTAGAAAAGAAAATGACACAGTACACAGATACACTTTCTATTTCAAAGACAGGGCAGGAAATCTTTAAGCATTTATCATCAGTTAGTTTTATGGATTATGTCAATCGGTTTGAAAATGAAGTAACAGAGGTATTTGCAAAGGAAGATACGACACAGGGGGTGAAGTCAGATACTTTTGAACATCATGTAAACAGAATGGCAACAGCATATAACAAAATGAAAAACAGCATTGAAGAAAAATATGCGGCACAAGATTATGAGCAAGAGTATTATGTGACGGAATCGGGCAAAATTGAGGAATTAACCAAAGAAAAAGAACTGGATATGCTAAATCAGGCATATGAAAATCACAGTAATTTTATGGCAACTTCCACAGAAATCTGGTCAGAATTACAGGATTTTACACCATCGGTAGTTTACCATAAAGGAAGTGAACAGACAGCAAATGAACAGAACATAGGTGAGAACCAGGAGAATACTGCAAAATCTAAAGAAAAGGGGGTTATCCAAAATTCGGCATATCAGGCATTTTTATCCGCCATCCAGTCGGATAACCAGAAATTATCGCAGCAGTATTCGGGTGATTGGAAAGATTTAAGGCTAAATCTGAATGTATCAGATGGTGATCGGAAAATGCTTAATGGTATTTGGGATTATTATGCTAATAAAAGGTAATGAAAGCTTTGTAATACGAAAGGAGATGTTAGTATGGCAGTTACAGGTGTAAACAATTACTCTAATATTTACACAAATGCTTATACCGGTAATATATGGAAAAATAATGCTAAGGAAACCACAGAAAAGCAGGTTGTGGAGCAAACAGAAGATGTAAAGACAGGGACAACCCGAAAAACTGCAGCGGATGAACTTTCCTATCTTTCTAAAAAAAATTGACAATTATAGTTTTGTATCAGCAAATTATAGTCCGGGGATGAAATATGGTAAATCAACTACCACGAATGTAGCGATTTTTCCTCAGTTTTTAACAAAAATGGCAAATGATTCAGACTTAGAAGATGAGTACATAAAAGAAATTGGTAACATGAAAAAAATAGATGAGCAGTTTGCAAAGCAACAAGCAGATATTGGATGGAGAGTTGAACAGGGATGGGCAATAGATAAAGATGGAAATATTAGTTCATGGGCAATAGGACATAAAGATTCAAAAGTAAAATCCTTTCTCCAGAATATGAGTGAAAAAGCCGAAGAAATCCTACAGAAGCAGTTGGAAAAAGCAAAGGATACAAAGGAAGAAAAAAGAAGTATTCTCGATGAAAAAGCATAAAGAAGTTATAAAAAAGAACAAGGTTGATTTGAAGGTGTAAATAATCAGATTCGAAGTATTATGCAGAAAAAATGCATAGCATTGAGGGAGCCTTGCGTATGTCAGATGAAATCAATGCCCAGTTCGGATTTGAAAGAGTATTCGGTAAGACTAACGGCAATGCAGATACTGATACAAAAATTACAAAATTTGGCATCTCTTTTAATAGTGACGGAATTACAACATTCTATGCAGAGTTAGAAAAATCATCAGCCAGTCAGAAAGAATATTTTGAAAAAATTCAGGAAAAGAAAGCTGCTGAGAAGAAAGAGATAAAGAAAAAGGAACAATCCAAGCAAATCGAAGTACGAAAAACTATGGTTCAGGCAAATTCAAAAGAAGAACTTTTGGATAAGATCAAAAACGTTGACTGGGATTCCATCAAGTCGGAGGAGAATAAAATCGGCGGAAGATTTGATTTTTCAGTTTAGTTTATTCAGATGAGAATAGAAGCAATTTCATAAAATCTTACATACACACTTGACAATATTCCGCCGAGCGCGGCGTCGGTGAAGGGGTTCGCACCTGTGGTGTGCCAACAGAGGTATCGCGGATGCACTCATGGAAAAAATGACACCTTTAATAATGAAGAATAGTGTACAGAAATAGCAAATGCTGTGAAATCAATGGTGTAAATATCAGAAATAAGGAAGCTAAAAGTTGGGCGGCAGATTAGTTAATAATTTACCGCCTATATACATTTCTCTCCTTTATACCGATACATCAATAGAATTATGAACGAGTCTGTTACCATTTTGGACAAGTGTAGCTTCCACAGATTCTCTTGTGACATTATCAAGAATGCTTGCATCAAATGCTTGTCCGGGCTTCCAATTTGGATTGGCTGATTTTACGGCTGCGTACATAGCAGCTCTGTACTGTCCTTCATATTGTTCTAAAGTCCATGTACCACTTAAACGCTTATCTTTGCTGACACTTAACTGATAATCTTTGAAAATATCGGAACGTTTCGTTGTGTCACCATTTGAAAGACCTTTTTCCTGAATAAATTCCCGCTTCACATTATCAAACATTTTTTGACGATGCTCTTCGGATATATTTGTAAGTTTCTGCCATGATGTACCTTTTCCAGTAACATCCATACCTGCAACACCATTTGAATTTAATAAATCTCCGTCCGAATCAAACTGCTTCATCAGATTTTTAATAATCGTATCCCTTCCACCGAATATTTCATATATCATCTTTTCTTCTGGAGACATCATGGATTCATTTTCAATTACTCCAGATAACCAGCCTTTTTCTTTCAATGCCTTATACTGTTTACTATTTGTATTGATACTATTATAGGTATTACCTAAACCGTTAATATTCATTGACATATAAAAGCCTCCCTGCAAATAAATTCAAAATCCGTTTAGAATCAGTACTATATAATATATCATCGCAAATTCCAGAAAATTAATAACACAGTATATAATATAAAATGCTTTTCCCGATATAATTAGGTAAGATTTATGATTGGAAATGAGGAAAAGCATGAACATATGACTTTATAGAATGTGCGTATAATCATAAAAAATATGGTTATAATACTTGCGTATAATCAAAAAACAATTTACAATATGCGTATAATCATAAAATATAGAACAAATATATATGCGCATAATCTGGAGGAGCTATGATATTAAAAAGAAAAATATATAAAAAACTACTGGAATGGAAAAAGGAGTGTCAGGGGAAAAAAGCTTTACTGATAGAAGGTGCCAGACGTATTGGAAAGTCTACCATCTGCGAAGAATTTGGAAAAAGCGAATACAAAAGTTTTCTTCTGATTGACTTTGCTAAAAAAGATAAGGAAGTTGAGGGGTATTTTGAGAAATATCTGAATGATCTGGATACATTTTTTATGTTATTACAGACACATTTTGGAACAAAACTGACAGAGAGAAACTCTCTTATTATTTTTGATGAGGTGCAGATGTTTCCACAGGCAAGAGCTGCAATAAAATATTTAGTGGCAGATGGAAGATATGATTATATCGAAACTGGTTCATTGATATCTATCAGAGAAAATGTAAAGAACATCGTCATACCGTCAGAAGAAAGACATATCAATATGTATCCATTGGATTTTGAAGAATTTGCAATAGCATTAGAAGAAGATTTGCTGGTTGAATATATAAAAAAATGTTTTGAAAAAAGAGAACCTTTGGAAAGAAGTATGCATAATCAGGCAATGCTTTTGTTTCATCAGTATATGCTTGTTGGTGGGATGCCTATGCCTGTAGTAACATTTATTGAAAGCAAAAAAGATTTTACAGAAGCGGATAGAGAAAAAAGGGACATTCTTAAATTGTATCGGGAAGATATTATGAAAATAGATGCAAAGTATCGAAGTAAGGTACTTGCAATTTATGACCAGATTCCGGGATTTCTTTCACAGCATGAAAAAAGAGTTGTATTCAAAAAGCTGCAGGATGGTAGTTACGCAGACCAGTACGAAGAAACTTTTTTCTGGCTGTCGGATTCTATGATATCCAATGAGTGCTTTTTGTGTAATGATCCGAATGTTGGCTTATCATTAAATGAGACAAGAAGCTATGTAAAGTGTTATATGGGTGATACCGGACTTTTGGTAAGCCATGCATTTGATGAAAATGAATTACTTGAAGATGAAGTATATAAACAGATATTGGCAGGCAAATTACAGATTAATGAAGGAATGCTTTATGAAAATGCAATAGCTCAGATGCTGGTGGCAAATGGACATAAATTATATTTTTATACACACTATAATGAAAATAAGCATCGAAATGATATGGAAATAGATTTTATCATTTCCAATAACAGCAGATTAAAATATAAGATGTTTCCGATTGAAGTGAAGTCAGGAAAGCAATACAAAACGACCTCATTAAATAATTTCAGAGAAAAATACAAGGAGCGCATAGGGGAAAGTTATATTATTCATCCAAGAAATTTAATTGTAAAAGATGGAATTATATGCATTCCCCCATATATGACGATGAATATATAAAAATCTGACATACACACCAAGTTTTGGAGAGGATGGCATTATCAGTAAAAGATTCCAAAATGGCAAGGAACTGGAATTCGCAGGCTCGAAAGATTTCTGGAAAAAATTTTTAAATGAATCATAATAATCTGCGGATTTTTGACGGCGGCATACCAAACCGTTTTTTAAACAGTTTACTGAAATGATAGACGTCATCATAGCCAACTTTGGCTGCGACTTCCTGAATGCTGCCGTCAAAACCGTTTTCTAACAATTCTTTTGCTTTTTCCAAACGGATATTAATCAGGTGGCGGATTGGTGTATCGCCCGTCTCGCTTTTAAAAATACGCGAGATATAAAAAGGGCTCAAGTACATATTCTCCGCGATCTGGTCTAAAGAAATCTTTTCACTGTAATGATCCTCAAAATAATTTACGATCTGGTCAACTACATATTTTTTGCTGGTAGATTCAAAAGAGCAGCCGGTATTGATTTTTACCGGTTCACTCTGTTCCCGCAGCAGCAGGATCAGCATCTGCATCAGATAACTTTTCAACATGATATAACGTCCGCTGCGGCAGACGTCATTTTCTACGCTCATGGCTGTGCAGATCTTAAACAGCTTCTGGCGCAGTTCGCCGGAGGTATGTAAAATAGGAGACTGTGTGGCTGGATCGGATGTCAGATCTTTTAAATGCAGCGGCAGATAATTTTCCGGGAAATCCCCAAAACGGACGTCACATAATCCAACAAAAAATTCCGTAGCCGGATTGGAAGGGTCTGTGCAGAGTGCCTGATGCTTCTGTCCCGGATTTAAAATAATGATATCTCCTTTGGACACATCATAGAGCCTGTCCGCAATCTTGTATTTGCCGTGGCCGGACAAAATAAATGCCATCTCGATAAAATCGTGGCTGTGATAGCGTGCTTCATCTTTCAAACGTGTGCCTTTCCAGGTAAATAGAAAAGTTGGATTCAGTTGGTCAAGCAGTTGTTCCCGGTTGTCACAGCACATAGTAAGGTCTCCATTTCTTCATTTTATCGCCGATAAAAACTTATTGTCTATATTTAAAATACAATGCGATGTGGATCATAAAAAGTGTGTCAAAATGTGAAATATGGGAATTTGCGCGAAGCTGGAGATCTTTTTGTGACTTGGGAGAAAATTAGAAAATCTTAGTATGCCTGTAAATACACAGTGTTGTGCTGCCACGGATGGCAGCGCAAGTCTTAACGTGCCATGGAGGGCACGTTTAAGACGTACACGTCACTTTGAAAGAGCATAAAGCAGGCATACTTAGTTTTTCTTATTTTCGGACAATGGAACAAAATGAAAACCAGCTTCGCGCAAATTTCCAGTTTCAAAGTCTAAATACACTTTTTTTATCCACATCACAGTATAACATATTCCCCATCAGAAACCATCCCCTCCGTTGCAAAAAATAACATGAACGGTGCAAGATAGTACATTCCTTTTTACCCCAGAAGTACTATACTGAAAATCCGAAAGGAAAAACGAAAATGGAGTAGGAGGGTTATTATGACACCAATGAAGTGGTTCTTTTCATTTCTGAAAAAGTACCGGGGATTAATGATAGTTGGAATTATGCTGACCACAGCGGTATCAGTGCTTTCGGTGGTAAATCCGTACATATCCGGGCAGATCGTAGATCAGGTCATAAGCGGTGGAAAATATGACAGACTGATGCCGTTTATCGGATGTCTGATCGGAGTCACGATCGTGATGGGAGTCTTGCGTTTTCTGTTTCAGGTCGCATTTGAGACGGCGTCGCAGGGCGTTTTATACGATATGAGAGACAAAGTCTACCGGAAATTATTAGAGGAAGATTTTGCATTTTACAATAAGAAACGTACCGGAGACCTGATGAGCCGCCAGACCGGAGATATGGATGCAATCCGTCATTTTGTGGCGTATGTGGTCTACATGGTTTATCAGAGTGTGCTGATGTTTGTGTTTGCGCTACTTATGATCTTTACCGTCAATACAAAACTGGCACTTGCCATGCTTGTGGTACTGCCGTTTACTGCATTTGCAACTTATCGTCAGACAAAAGAGGTACGTCCGGCATTCAAGCGCAACCGTGACTGTTTTTCCTCACTCAATGCGTTTGTGCAGGAAAATGTCAGTGGAAACCGTGTGGTAAAAGCATTTGCAAAAGAAGATTTTGAGATTGAAAAATTCAATAAGGAAAATGATAAATTCCGTGCGGCGCAGATCGATGCGTCAAAGATCTGGATGAAATATGTGCCGATATTTGAGGTGCTTTCCTATGCACTGACGATCATCCTGATCCTCTACGGCGGCTATATGGTCATTCAGGGAGAGATCACGTTAGGACAGCTCGTGACGGTGAACGGCTATCTGTGGATGTTAAACAACCCGCTGCGCCAGGCAGGATGGCTGGTCAACGATATCAGTAACTTTACAACGTCCGTGGAGAAAATCTATGCGACTTACAGTGAAGAGCCGCATGTAAAAACACCGGTATCTGGAGTAGTGAAGAAACATCTGAAAGGTGAGATCGAGTTTAAAAATGTATCTTACCGTGCGGATGACGAAGATATTGTCATGGATGTCAATTTTAAGGTAAAACCGGGGCAGACCGTCGGCATCATTGGTTCTACCGGAGCTGGAAAATCAACGATCATGAATCTGCTCTGCCGGTTTTATGATACGACTTCCGGTGAAGTGCTTGTGGATGGTGTGAATGTCCGCGACATGGATCTTTATAACCTGCGTGACAATATCGGCATGGCGATGCAGGATGTGTTCCTTTTTTCGGATACGATCGAAGGAAATATCGCATACGGAAGGCCGAATTGTTCGTTCGAAGAAGTCAAACAGGCTGCGATCATGGCGGATGCCAATCATTTTATCCAGGCACTTCCGGATGGATATGATACGATTGTGGGTGAGCGCGGTGTCGGACTTTCCGGCGGACAGAAACAGCGTATCTCCCTTGCGAGGGCACTGCTGAAAGATCCGTCGATTCTGATTCTTGACGATACGACATCGGCGGTCGATATGGAGACGGAGAGTTATATCCAGAGCCAGTTGAAGAAATTAGATAACAAGTGCACGATCTTTGTCATTGCGTACCGCATTTCTTCCATTAGAGATGCAGATCTGATCCTTGTCATGGATAACGGACGCATCATTGAACAGGGAACACATGAGCAGTTAGTGGCGGCGGGAGGTTATTACGCGACGGCTTTCCATAACCAGTATGGCGAGATCCCACAGGAAATTTTAAACGGAAAGGGGGAGAAATAAGATGGCAAGAAACAGATATGATATGGATGAGATATTAGAGGACAGTTTTGATGTAAACCAGCTCAAACGTCTTGCAGGTTACATTGCTCCCTACAAAAAGAAGATGGCAGGCGTTATTCTTCTGATGCTTTCTTCCTCGGCACTTACCATGGCGATCCCGATCTTTTTCCAGAATGTGATGGATCACAGCATCCCGGAAAAAGATATGAAATCGATCACATTTTACAGTATTGCGACATTGCTGATCGCACTTTATTCGGGTATTTCCCTGCGGATCAAGATCAAGACCATGAGTGTGATCGGGCAGAATATCGTACATGACATCCGCTATGATATTTTCTGTCATCTGCAGGAACTTCCATTTTCCTATTATGATGACAGACCACATGGAAAAATTCAGGTGCGTGTGGTCAATTATGTGAACAGCCTAAGTGATCTTTTGAGCAATGGTATTGTCAACACATTCACAGATCTGTGCAACCTGATCTTTATCCTGATGTTTATGTTTGCACTCGATGTCCGGCTGACGCTGATCTGTCTGTGCGGATTGCCGGTTCTTGCATTTGTGATTATCTTAATCAAGAAAAAACAGCGCAGGGCATGGCAGATCCAGAGCAACAAACAGTCAAACTTAAATGCGTACATTGCGGAGAGTATCAATGGAATCCGTGTGACGCAGTCTTTTGTAAGGGAAAATGAGAATACCGGAATCTTTAATAACCTAAGTAAAAATTACCGGAAATCCTGGATGCGTGCGGTAATGTTTAACTTTACGATGGGACCGAGCGTGGATATTATTTCGACATTTACGACGGCACTGATCTATGTGCTGGGTGTCCGTTGGATTTTAGCACCGGATATGACACTGACCGTCGGTGTTCTGATCGCATTTACCGCGTACATTGGGCGTTTCTGGGCACCAATCAACACACTTGCCGGATTTTACAATTCTCTTTTGACAGCAATCTCTTATCTTGAGAGGATTTTTGAGACGATCGATGAGCCGGTGGGTGTCAGGGATGAGCCGGATGCAATCCAGATGCCGGAGGTGGCAGGAGAAGTGAAGTTTTCCCATGTGTCCTTTGGTTATGAGCCGGGGCAGAAGATTTTGGAGGATATCAATTTTACGGCAAAACCGGGTGAAACGTATGCGATCGTCGGCCCGACCGGGGCAGGAAAATCCACGATCGTAAATCTCATCAGCCGTTTTTACAATGTGGATTCCGGGAAAATCACGATCGATGGCATTGATATCTCAAAGGTGACACTTCATTCACTGCGCACCCAGATGGGAATCATGATGCAGGACAGCTTTATTTTTGCGGGGACGATCATGGATAATATCCGCTATGGCAACCGCAGTGCGACGGACGAGGAAGTCATCCGTGCCGCAAAAACAGTCTGCGCCCATGATTTTATTATGGAAATGGAAAACGGATATAAGACACAAGTCAATGAGAGAGGAAGCAGGCTATCCGCCGGACAGCGGCAGCTTATTTCCTTTGCAAGGGCACTGCTTGCAGATCCGAAGATCCTGATCTTAGATGAGGCGACTTCGAGCATTGATACCGAGACGGAACTGCTTTTGCAGAAAGGATTGAACGAACTTTTGAAGGGACGGACTTCTTTTATCATTGCACACAGACTTTCTACGATCAAAAATGCCGACTGCATCTTATATGTAGACAAAGGCGATATTTTAGAGCGTGGAAATCATGACGCACTGATGGAACAGAAGGGTGAGTATTACAAACTTTATATGTCACAGTATGATTTCTTAAAATGACAGGCACTGCGGTGCCATTTGCCAATCGAAAAACCGGAAAACACCATTTGACACCCGGATCTTATAAATAAAAACTGCCGCCTCACGGTGATATGTCCCCCTTTTTCTGAACTTACAGAGAAAAGGGTACATATATTCACCCGGAGGCGGCAGTTTTTATGAAAGTTTATTCATTTTTATGTTCTTTCCGGTATTCTGCCGGGCTTTTTCCAACGTATTTTTTGAACTTGATATGGAAATAATCGACATTCCGGTAACCGACTTTTTCTGCGATCGCATAAACTTTTAACTCTGAGGAACAGAGAAGCTCCATCGAGTGTTTGATGCGGACATGGTCGACGTATGAGTTGAAGTTTTCACCCATCTTTTTGCGGAAAATCTTTCCGAGATAGGAGCTGTTGTAACCAAACAGCGGTGCAATATTTTCTAATGTGATATTGCTTGCATAGTTGTGGTTGATGTAGTGCAGAATATCATCCAGCACGCTTTCACGGGAAGAGTTACCGATCGAGGACATGATCATCTCAAACTGTTCCGTGAAGTACAGGATGATCTCGTAGAGATAATATTTTTCTTCGATCAGACGGATGATATCCGCATTGCTCGGAAACGGGATATTTGCACCATTGTAAAGCCGGTTTGCCTGTTCCTTGATCTGCAGATAAAGGTCTGTCAGGAAAAGCCGTATGGAATCAATCGAATCTGCAGCATGGTAAAGTTCATTGGTAAGCTGTGTCAAAGTCTCCGCTAACATATTGCGGTTGAATGCCTGGAGATATTCAAACAGGCTGGTAGCATAACGGTTTAAAAAAGCGTCGTTTAAGATGGATTTTAAACTGTCCGGGTCCGGCAGTTCGGCATAACCGATCGTGTGCTGTTCCTGCTCGCAGAAGAAACGGCGTTCTAAGAGCTGTTTCGCCTGAATATAGGAAATATAGACTTCCGACAGGTCTGACACACGCGCACCATATGTAATAAAGAGACTGTCAAGAGGAGAATTCTCCTGTGGACGCCGTTCTCTCTGGTAACGCTCCAGAAAATCATTAAATTTTTGAATGGCAAAAGTGCCTTTCAGTAAAATAACCTCATGATACTGCAGCGTAATGTTATCATAGGAGTTATTATCCTGATTCGTCACGCGCAGAAGATCCGAAAAACGATAGGAGGCATCTGCAGTATTGTGACTGTATTTCTCATAGATCACAACCTGATAGGTGTCTGCTGTCAGATGGAGATCTGTTGTATTTATGTGGGAAAGATCGATATCATTCGTTAAAAGATCGCGGATGATGGTCTCTCTTGCCTTTTCACGGTAATGTTCCCGGGTATTTGCAGTTGCAGCATCCTTGTCTAAGTTTTCTTTGATCGAACGAAGAATCTCCTCAAGTTCATCCTCGTCGATCGGCTTTGTCAGATAATACTGCACTCCGTAACGGATGGCTTCCTGCGCATATTTGAAATCAGAGTAACCGCTTAAGATAATGACTTTTCCGGTAAAACCCTGTGCTCTTGCCTCCCGGATAACGTCAAGCCCTGACATTCCCGGCATGCGGATGTCTAAGAGAACGATATCCGGCTGTAAGGCAAGAATCTGCTGATAGGCCGTCTCACCGTTTGCAGCTTCTCCGGCGATCGTATAGCCGAGAGATTCCCAGTCGAACAGACATTTGATACCTTCCCGGATAATGGATTCATCATCTGCAATTAAAACGCGATACATAAAAATAACCTTCCTGTTCCAATGATAAAAGCACTAAACGTAAGTATAAATGCGAACGTTTTGTTTGTCAAATTTATCGAGTGTTTTATGTACAATTTAGAGGGTATTTTTTGCAGGGTGGGTATAGTAAGATGAGACAAAATGAGATAATTACAGGGAGGAAAATCCTCTGCGCCTGATAGCAGTCGCATTTTCCTTCGGAAAACAGGGAGGATTATCATATGAAATTCAGTAATGGATGCTGGCTGCAGAAAGAGCGTTGCGAGTGCTTTTCTCCGGCAGAAGTATATTTTTCAAAAATCGAGAAAGATCAGGTGACGATCTGTGCGCCGACAAGCAAGATCACACAGCGCGGCGATACCCTTGGCGGAATCAACCTCACGATCGTGATTTCAGCACCGTATGAGGAAGTGCTTAGGGTTCAGACTTATCATCACATGGGCGTGCAGAAAAAGGCACCGTCATTTGAGATCGCACCTGCGGAGAGCGGACATTTAAAGGCAGAAGATACGGAGGACAAACTGGTCATTTCAAGCGGTACACTGCGTCTGGAAGTGCAGAAAGAGAACGGAGCACTCACATTTTACCGCGGTGAGGAGAAAATCACTGCAAGCGGATGGAGAGATCTTGCATACATGAAGACCGACTGGAAAGGTTTTGCCTATGATAAAGGACCGGAAGATGCTTATATGAGAGAGCAGTTATCACTTTCCGTTGGCGAGCTGATCTATGGACTTGGCGAGCGTTTTTCTGCGTTTGTAAAAAATGGACAGAGCGTGGATATCTGGAACGAGGACGGCGGTACTTCCACAGAGCAGTCTTATAAAAATATCCCGTTTTATATTTCCAATAAAGGATACGGTGTGTTTGTAAACCATCCGGAGCGCGTGTCCTTTGAAGTTGCAACAGAGATGGTAACCAAGGTTGAATTTTCTGTACCGGGTGAAAACCTTGACTATTTCCTGATCAACGGGCCGACGATGAAAGAAGTGCTGATGCGCTATACAGATATCACTGGAAAACCGTCACTTCCGGCACCGTGGACATTCGGTCTCTGGCTGTCCACATCCTTTACGACAAATTATGATGAAAAGACAGTCAACAGTTTTGTCGATGGAATGTTTGACCGCAAGATCCCGTTATCCGTATTCCATTTTGACTGCTTCTGGATGAAAGATTTCAACTGGTGTGATTTTACCTGGGATTCAAGAGTATTCCCGGACCCGGAGGGCATGTTAAAACGTCTGAAAGCAAAAGGATTAAAGATCTGTGTCTGGATCAACAGCTATGTGGGACAGGAGTCCTCCATGTTCAAAGAGGGTGTCGAGGGCGGTTACTTCTTAAAACGTCCAAATGGCGATGTATGGCAGTGGGATATGTGGCAGCCGGGACTTGCCATTGTGGACTTTACCAACCCTGCAGCCTGCGAGTGGTACAGCAAAAAGTTAGAGGCACTGCTCGATATGGGTGTTGACTGCTTCAAAACAGATTTTGGTGAGAGAATCCCGACGGATGCGGTATATTACGACGGTTCTGATCCGGTCAAGATGCACAACTACTATACATACCTTTACAATAAGGTGGTATTTAACGTATTAAAGAAGAAAAAAGGTGAAAAAGAGGCTGTTCTTTTTGCACGTTCTGCAACTGCAGGCGGACAGAAGTTCCCGGTTCACTGGGGCGGTGACTGCTGGTCTGATTATGAATCCATGGAGGAGAGCCTTCGCGGAGGCCTGTCACTGACAAGTTCCGGTTTTGGATACTGGAGCCATGATATCGGAGGATTTGAGAGTACCTCCACACCGGATGTCTATAAGAGATGGTGTGCATTCGGACTGCTTTCTTCCCATTCAAGACTGCATGGATCTACTTCTTACCGTGTGCCGTGGGCATATGATGAAGAAGCAGTGGATGTGGTACGCTGCTTTGCACAGCTTAAGGCATCTTTGATGCCATATCTGTACCGCAATGCGATCGAGACGTCCAAAACAGGTATTCCTATGATGCGCAGCATGGTACTTGAATTTACCGAAGATAAAAACTGTGCATATTTAGCAACACAGTACATGTTAGGTGATTCCCTGCTCGTTGCACCGATCTTCCGCGAGGACAGTATCGCAGAATATTACCTGCCGGAGGGAACATGGACATCCTTACTGACCGGAGAAGTCAAAGAGGGAGGTAAGTGGTACAAAGAGAAACATGGTTACTTAAGTATTCCTCTTTATGTCAAAGAGGGCAGTATTGTGGCTATGGGAGCAAGAAATGATAATGCAGTTTATGACTATGCAGATGGTGTGACATTCCGTGCATATGCATTAAAAGATGGCATCAAGGCAGAAACTGTCGTATATGGAACGGAAAATGAAAAAGAAGCATCTGCAAATGTTGTAAAGAACGGATCTTCTTATCAGATCGCGGTAGAGAGTAATAAGGCATCCAAAGTGGCATTGATGAACGTTGGCACTCCAAAGCAGGTAACCGGTGCATTCTATACACAGGATGGGGAAAATGTCATCGTAGCATTTGACGGTAACGGCAAGGCAGAGGTTGTATTTTAATGCAGGAAACATATATTGAACAGATTTTAAATGAACTGACTTTAGAAGAAAAGATCGGCATGATCCACGGTGCGGGGTTATTCCGCACCGAAGGGGTGGAGCGGCTTTCCATCCCACCGCTCTATATGTCGGATGGACCGATGGGAGTGCGCGCAGAATTTGCGGACAATGAATGGCGGAATGTCGGGACGACGGAAGATTATGTGACTTATCTTCCGTGCAACAGCGCCATTGCATCCACCTGGAATCGTGCGCTGGCAAAGAAAGCCGGAGAAGTGCTGGGCGAGGAGGCAAGAGGCAGGGGCAAAGATGTGATCTTAGCTCCGGGCATCAACATCAAGCGGAGTCCGCTCTGTGGCAGGAATTTTGAATATATGAGCGAAGATCCGGGACTCATCGAAGAACTGGTTGTACCGATGATCGAGGGAATCCAGGAAAACGATGTTGCGGCATGCGTGAAGCATTTTGCGGCAAACTCACAGGAAACCGAAAGACTCTGGGTGGATACAATCATCGATGAGACAGCACTGGAAGAAATTTATTTTCCGGGATTTCAAGCGGCGGTAGAAAAGGGACACACCCTTGCGCTGATGGGAGCCTATAATCTGTTAAACGGTGAGCACTGCTGTATGAGTAAATCCCTGCTCAATGAAAAACTGCGGAAAGACTGGGCATTTGACGGTGTGGTAATCTCCGACTGGGGTGCTGTGCACGATACGAAACTGGCTGCAGAGTCCGGGCTGGATCTTGAGATGGATGTCAAGTATCAGTTCGACGAACAGTACATGGCAGAGCCTCTGTTAAAAGCAGTGAAGGATGGAGAAATCGAAGAATCGCTGGTGGATGAGAAAGTGCGCAATATCCTCCGCATGATGCTGCGTTTAAAAATGATCGGACCGGAGAAAAAACATCGTAAGACAGGCGCATACAATACGGAGGAACACCGCAGGGCAGTGCTCGATGTGGCGCGCGAGTCCATGATTTTACTGAAAAATGAAGATCAGGTATTGCCGCTTCAGGCAGAATCCGGCTGTAAGGTTGCCGTGATCGGCGCAAATGCCGCTGCGATCCATTCGAACGGGGGAGGAAGTGCAGAAATCAAGGCACTGTATGAGATATCACCGCTTATGGGAATCAAAAAGTTACTTGGTGGAAATGTGAAAGTTTCCTACGCACCGGGCTATGTGATTCCGGATAAGAAAGAGGCATCTGAGATCAACTGGCAGGCGGCGAGCACGGAGACTGCAGAGAATACCGAAAAGGAAAGCACTGTAAGTGGAAGAACACTGGATGAAAAACAGCAGGAAGCCTTAGCGGAAGCAGTTGCGCTGGCAAAAGCAAGTGACATTGTTATTTTTGTGGGCGGACTGAACCACGATTTTGATGTGGAGGGACTTGACCGCGTGAACATGAAACTGCCATACGGGCAGGATGAAGTAATCGATGCTCTGCTAAAGGCCGTGCCGGATACGGTGGTCTGCATGTATGCAGGTGCACCGGTTGAGATGCCGTGGGCAGAAAAGGCAAAAGCAATCCTCTGGAGCTACTATGCCGGTATGGAAGGGGGAACAGCCCTGGCAGAGATCTTGTCTGGAAAAGTAAATCCATCCGGAAAGCTGGCAGAAACATTTATCCGTGATGCGTCGCAGTGTCCGGCACATACGATCGGAACATTTGGAAAGAAAGACCGTGTGGAGTACAGGGAAGGTGTGATGGTCGGTTACCGTTATTATGACACAAAAAAAACAGATGTCCTGTTCCCGTTTGGTCATGGACTTTCCTATACGGCATTTACCTATAATGATCTTGAAATTATACGGCAGCAGGAAAATGGCAGACAGACCGTGAAAGTTTCCTGTTCGGTAACCAATACAGGAGAACATGCAGGGAAAGAAACCGTTCAGATTTATGTGGCACCGGAACAGAAAAAAGACAGACCGGTTCATGAACTGAAAGCGTTTGAAAAAGTCGGGCTTGATGCCGGGGAAACAAAGAGGATCTGTGTTATTTTGGAAGAAAGAGATTTTTCCCATTATGACACAGACAAAAAGATGCCGGTTCCGGTAAATGGAACGTATGAAATTCAGGTTGGCGCATCTTCGACAGATATCTGCCTTTGTGGAAAAATAGACCTTTTTTTTGCAGAAGGTTAAATGATGACTATTGAAAAGAAACTCTGACTTTGCTATGATAAAGTCAGGTTTTTTTATGGGATTTTTTGGGGGGCGGATAGGTGAGAATATGTCTGAAAAGAGCAAGGTATTAGTCGTAGATGATAAACAGGTCGAACGTGTCATGATGAAAAGAATTTTGAGCGGTACGTACGAGGTGATAGAGGCAGAAAATGGCAAGGAAGCATTTGAGATTCTTTATGAACGAAGCACGGAGATAACGGCGGTACTTTTAGATATCGTTATGCCGGAGTATGACGGGTATTATTTTCTGGAACGGTATCATAAAGCGCAGATGTATCAGGCAATACCTGTCATTGTACTTACGATGGAGATTGACATTGAGACAGAGATTAAATGCCTGGGCATGGGAGCATGGGATTTTATCCGGAAACCGTATGATGTGGATGTTGTCCGGTTCCGGCTGAAGAATGTGATTGGCAGCAGCAGTCAGAATATCAGCATAGCATTAAAGTACCGTGCAGAATATGATATCCTTACCGGCATCTATAATAAGACCAATATGTTTCAGGCGACATCTGCTATGTTAGAGCGATATCCGGACCGGCATTTTGCTTTTGTGCGGATGGATATTGAAAAGTTCCAGCTGATCAATTCTTTCTTTGGAATGAGTGCAGGGGACATGCTGCTGAAATATATTGCCGACCTTTTGATATGTGCAGTCAGAAACCGCAGTGACGTTACCTTTGGCAGGATGGATGCGGATATATTCTGCTTCTGCGTATCCTATGAAAATACAAAAGAACTGGTCGAAAGTTTTGATAAAATGCGTGATATCTTAAGCAGATACCCGCTTGATTTTGATATCGTACCGATATTTGGTGTTTACCTGATCGCTGGAAAGAAAATAACACCGGATCACATGTACGATCGTGCCAACCTTGCGGCAAAGCACTGCAAAGGCAATTATATCCGTAACTATGCATTTTATACACGGCAGATGAGCCAGGAGATCGAGAAGGAACAGCGGATCGTAAACAGCATGAAAAGTGCACTGGAAAATCATGAATTTGTTGTATTCTATCAGCCCAAATACGGGCTCAGCGATAATCAGATCGCAGGAGCGGAGGCGCTGGTTCGCTGGAAACATCCGGAACGGGGAATGATTTCACCGGGAGAGTTTATACCGGTATTTGAACGGAATGGATTTATCACAAAGCTGGATTATTATGTGTGGGAGCAGACCTGCATCCAGCTTAGAAAGTGGATGGATGAAGGAAAGAATCCGCTTCCGATATCCGTCAATCTTTCGAGGGTCAGCCTTTACAACAAAGATATCGTGAATGTGATCTGCAATCTGGTGGACAGTTACCGGATTCCACGCAGACTGTTTCAGGTAGAACTGACAGAGAGCGCATACAATACAAATCCCAAAGCAGTGCAGGATATGATGCAGCGTTTGCGCGAAGAGGGATTTTACATTCTGATGGACGATTTTGGAAGTGGTTATTCTTCTTTAAATGTTTTAAAGGATATTGTGGTTGATGTTTTAAAGATGGACATGAAGTTTTTTGCCGGTGATGACAGGGAAGGACGCGGAGAAAATATCATGGCGGCAGTGATCCGTATGGCAAAATGGCTGAATATGCCGGTTGTTGCGGAAGGCGTGGAACGGATCGAACAGGTGGAATTTTTGCGGAGTATTGGCTGTGAATATGTACAGGGATATTATTTTGCAAAACCGATGCCTGTGGAAGAATACGAAAAACTGCAGTTTGACAGACCGCATGCGGAGAGAAAGAAAGAGACAGAACGCTTAGTTGACATAGATAGCCTGTGGACGCCGGCCTCCCAGCTGGAGTCACTCTTTTTAAATGCGAAACAGGGTGTGGCTGTCTATGAGTACGGCAAAGAACAGATTGAGATAATACGCGTAAATAATGCGTATTATGAGGTGTTTGGATATCAGGATATCAGTCAGAAAAAAGATATTTTTCAGGGAATTCCAAAACGATATCATAAACGTATTCTGGATGCCTTTTTTTATACAGCAGATAAAGGACGTGAAACACAATGTGAATTTTCCAGGAAAAATGAAGCAGGAGAAGAAATTTTTATATCATTAAAGCTGTATGATGTAGGAATTGTAGGAAATAAACATATCATATATGGTGTTTTCTTAAATGTGACAGAACCAAAACAACTGGAATGGGAATTAGAAAAATACAGGCTGTTATTATCCGGAAAAACGAAAGACAGGGAGATGGAACAGGAAAAAGAACAATCGGAGGAATGATAGAAAAATGTGTGAGGTATTGGAAAAATTAAGAGCATGGGGATGCGATTTAGATGGAGCTTTAGAGCGTTTTTTAGGAGATGAGGAATTATATAAAAGCTGCCTTCCGATGGTGGCAGAGGACGAGTCTTTTGATGGATTAAAAGAGGCACTTGCAGAAGATGAGAGAAAAAAGGCGTTTGACTGTGCACATACTTTAAAAGGTGTCTTTGCCAATATGGGAATCACACCGATGTTTGATACGGTCGAAAAAATTGTAGAGCCGCTTCGTGCCGGAATAAATGATGGACTGATGCCGGTATATGAGGAATTGTCCAGGGAAAGAGAACATCTTAGAAGCATTATCCGGATCGAGGGAGAATAAGACGCGTGAAGATTTATATGACGGATATTGTTCCATTTGGGGATGAAAAGATATTTGCACAGATGCTGCCTTTTATCACGGAAGACCGGAAAAATAAAATAATGCAATTGAAAAAAAAAGAAGACCGGTGCAGATCTTTAGCAGCAGGATTATTGTTAGAGTATGCCCTGAGGGAATATGGAATCAGTCTGTTACCAGGGAAAATGCAGCAGATGTATCTTAGATTCGGAGAGAAAGGAAAACCGGTATTAAATGGAAAAACCGGTATACATTTTAACCTGTCACATTCGGGAAGATATGTGGCAGGTGTTTTTTCAGATGAAGAAGTTGGAATTGATGTGGAACAGATCCGGAAAGGACAGATGAAAGTGGCAGAACGTTTTTTCTGTCCGGAGGAATATCTGGCATTACAAAAGGGAAAAATGAAAAAAGCAGACTGTTATTTTACAGAGTTATGGACAAGAAAAGAAAGTTATATCAAAGCGGTTGGAAAAGGGATGGCATTGGATCTTGCATCGTTTTGTGTACTGCAGGATCAGGTTAAATTTTTAAAAGCGGGGCAGACGGGAGAATGGTATCTGCAAAGCTATGATCCCACAAGTGGATATATATTGTCAGTATGTGCGAAAAAATGTACAAAATGCGAAATTCAATGGATCAGTAAAGAGATGTTTACACAGAAATTTATTTGACGGAAAACTGGAAAGAATTTATAATAATCGCTGAAATGACAAGTAAGGAGGAAGATTCATGTACGACGAATTGACCGAACAGGATATAAAAAAGATGGAAGAGGAGATTGAGTACCGGAAACTTGTGGTGCGCAAAGAGGCCTTAGAGGCAGTGAAGGAGGCAAGAGCGCAGGGAGACTTAAGTGAGAATTTCGAGTACCATGCGGCAAAGAAAGATAAGAACCAGAATGAGAGCCGTATCCGCTATTTAGAGAGAATGATCAAAACAGCAAAAGTGATTTCAACGGATTCTGCGGAGGATGAAGTTGGTATGAATAATACGGTGACGGTTTATTTTGAGGAGGACGATGAGGAAGAAGTTTATAAACTTGTGACCACCGTCCGCGGTAATTCTTTAAAGAATCTGATCAGCAATGAGTCACCGCTTGGAAAGGCATTGCTTGGACATAAGGTCGGTGACCGCGTGGAAGTGGCTGTCAATGAGAATTATTCCTATTATGTTGTGATACGAAAGATCGAGAATACCGTGGATGACGGTTCCGATAAATTACGAAGCTTTTAGCAGAAAGAGGGATTTATGAGACTTACAGAATTATTAAATACAGAGAATGTAACGATTTCCTGTGAACTGTTCCCGCCGAAACAGGGTGCACAGTTAGACAACTACAAAAAGATTGTCGGTGATATGGCAGCATTGAAACCGGCATATATGAGTGTTACTTATGGTGCAACCGGCGGAACTTCTGATTATACGGTAGAACTTGCAAATGAAGTGAGAAATGTGAATCATATTCCGGCACTGGCACATCTCACCTGTGCATCTTCGACTAAGGAGAAAGTTGCCTCTGTGATTCAGGAGTTAAAAGAAAAGCAGATTGAAAATGTACTTGCACTGCGCGGAGATATCCCGCAGAATGCGGATTTCCCGCTGCCAAATCAGTATAAACATGCAAGTGAGCTGATCTATGATATCAAATCACAGGGAGATTTCTGTATCGGCGGAGCCTGCTATCCGGAAGGACATCCTGAGTCACAGACATTAGAGGAAGATCTGATCCATCTGAAAGAAAAAGTGGATGCCGGATGTGAGTTCCTCACAACACAGATGTTCTTTGACAATAATATTCTTTATAACTTTATGTACAAAGCACTAAAACATGGAATCGATGTTCCTGTCGTAGCAGGAATTATGCCGATCACCAACGCAAACCAGGTAAAACGGAGCATTGCCCTGTCCGGAAGTTTGGTACCGCGCCGTTTCCTTGCAATCGTTGACCGTTTTGGAAGTGACCCGGCTGCCATGAAACAGGCAGGTATCGCCTACGCGACAGACCAGATCATCGATCTGATCGCAAACGGTGTCAATCATGTGCATATTTATACGATGAACAAACCGGATGTCGCAGGAGCGATCCTTGAGAACCTTTCGGATATTTATGTGAGGGATTAGTACGGCTATTTGTTTCCGGACAAAATATATAGCTTTTATGAAAAAAATAATATCATTAGCTGCTTAGAAATGGAGATTAATGTGAAAAAACAGGAAGAAATTTTTCGTGAGATCCAGGAGATGATGGGAGAGACAAAAGAAGGAAGAATCCGCTGGAGTGTAGAGGTTATGACTACCGAGGCAAATCCGGCAGAAGAAAAACCCGTTGAGCATGAGGATGGATTAGACTGGACGATTGATGAGTGCTATGTTTCTTACTATTGTAGATATAAAGGAAAAGATTTTTGTCTGATCACTTATGAAATGTTAAAAACTGCAAACAGAAGCATAGGAGAGCAGAAAGTAAAATCAAGCAATATGGTATTTTTACCACCACTTGGCATGCGTTTTTTTGATATTCATGCACTGCTGCCATATAGCATAGAGGTATCGAATGTATTACTTGACGCAATACACCGTCTCTGGGTAATGCTGCTTGATATGTATAAAGTGGACAAGGGCAGTATCTATTTGAATGTAAGACCCGGAACACTCACGATCGAGGATGAAAAGAATTGACAGGAACGATTTTTACGTCATGATCATTTAGGG
>ERZ773185.1062-NODE-1062-length-22008-cov-16.596820_pt1 | contig 22008 bp, 20 predicted proteins | sample MGYA00580531_ERZ773185 | MGnify/ENA primary metagenome ERZ773185 (study PRJEB29015, sample SAMEA2737799) | human gut metagenome | biome: human gut; feature: human-associated habitat; material: faeces | place: China | collected 2012 ...
GGCGTTAAGTTAAATTTAATGATCTAGTAGCAACATTTTTCATAAACTTAGCGTTAATTTATAAATATAATCGTGATATTCTTTTCTTCTCTCTAATATTTTAGCTACTTCAGCTGAATTAATTCTTGCACCTTTTGAATGCAATTTTTCTAAAGAATTTACAATGGCACCATATTCACTTGTTTCATAATGTTGTTCCTTTACTGCTACAGTATTTAATAAATCTTCATCTTCTAATGCTGAAACTGGAGACATTGGGATTACCAACATGCACACAAATAATGATAATAAAATTTTAATAGATTTAGCTTTCATAAAATTCCCTCCATTCTTTTTAAATCTATCTTCGTACTTATATTTTACATTAATAACTGTAATATAAAAAGCCTATAATATTCTAAATAAATATAGTACAATAAAATTATAAGTACTAATTATTTTTAAGGAGGAAATAGTACAATGAAAAATAAAATGATTATAAAATTTATTGTCTCAATTCTTTTAGCCTATCTAATGGTTTATATTATTTATTCATTGCTTAGTAATAGTTCTTTATCTCAACCAGGAATTAATCATATTGTTATCCTTGATTTTATTTTTGCTTGTTGCATTGTTATTATTGCACTTATTATTATATTTGGTTTTTTAATCTTAACTAAAGATGAGTAATTCTAAAATTTTACTTATGTATTAAATGAAATCGCTCTTTTTAAGTAAAATATTGCTTTAGGTGATTATATTACGCAACAAAAATATCATAATGATACTCATGATATGCTTCCTTAAGTGAAATAGGCAATGGTATTAAGATAAAGAAAACTAATGCCTTCGTGTCATTAAGAAAGGGTGTTTGCTATAAAATGGCAGACACCTTTTCTATTACCGCTAAAAAGCATTTGAAAATAACATGGTTTATGAACTGCTCTTAAAGAATTATTACATAGTTCTAAAAAATACATTCCTAAAACAATAGTGCATAATAAATTATGTTAGGATGCTCTATAATTTAGAGGCTTACATGATTGATCTTTTATGACACATTTAAATGATTTTTATGGTCTTTTGGGAATAGAATTAATGACTTTAGTTAAATACATGGAATGTGTGAAGTAGTACTATTTACTATACGTAATATCTAGTTTTATAATACGAAAAAATCCAGGAAAAAATCCTGGATTAATCAAATGTCACATATTCATTATCTAAAGGTTTAGCCCCTTCAACATGATCTACATCAAGAACACAGATATTCGCATTCATAGATGGGTCATATTCAATATGTGTATGACCTTCTAATAGAAGCCATTCATTAGGTATGAATTTGGATGCATACTCACTTACACAAAGCATACCAATTAATGAAGTATCCTGTTCACAGCACACCATTGCATAACGACCAAGAATAAAACCATTAGGAATCACTTTATCACGACCAATGAACTTACCTTTGATCTTGATTGTCTTTTGATCATAACGTTCTGGATGTTCCATCGCATCATAACAGAAGATACCAAAATCATGATCCGCAACTTCTAAATGATCCTGTGTATAATCATATGGTAATTCATCATCCTGCATAGTATTTACAGAACCATCTTTATTTTCATAGATGATCTGACATACAGGATTCATTGCCTTGATGTTGTTTCTTAAAGTAGACTTCTTCATACCATCTTCAATACGGTTAAAGATGACTAAGTCACTCTTAGCACAATGTTGGAATAAGAGTGCACGCATGTTATTCACATAAAGCTGGAAAGTAGAGGCATTGATAGTAGTTAGAATCTGTACAACATCCCAGTTTTCAGGGAATTTTGATTCTACAAACTGATCTACATTCCACATACCATTAAATTCTACAAGAACCTGTGTAGGATGGTATTTCTCCTTTAAATCCTTAAAGAAATCGGCAGTCAAGTCTTCTTCATTCTCTACATAAACAATTTCACAGTTATGTTCCTTAATAGCTGCTTCATTATATTCTACTTCACCTTCTTCTGTCACAATAAGCACAGATGTCTCATAATCACAGAAGTCAGTATTAATAATTGTATCGTTGATAAATGTTGTTTTACCACTTTCTAAAAAGCCAGTAAATAGATAAATTCTTGTTTCTAAATTATCCATACATTAACCTTTCATTAAATCATAGATTTTATGTGCATCAAGCTTTTCACCAATTACACACATTCTTCCACCAACATCTGGTGTACATTCACGGATTTCATAATCACCACTTACAAAGTCAAACTCAAACCACTTACCATCAGTACCCTTCACAATACCTTTAGAACGAAGAATATGACCTAAAGATTCATCAGTACCTAAAGTCTTTAACTTATCATCAAGTTCTTCTTTAGTAAATGGATGTGCTGTTTCAATACCAATACTATTGAATACTTCATCAGCATCATGCATATCTTCTTCATCATAGTATAATGTGCTTTCTCCATCATGGTGATGATGATGTTCATGATCGTGATGATGACCACATTCACATTCATGATCATGGTCATGGTGATGTTCACATTCGTGGTCATGATCATGATGGTGACCACATTCACATTCATGATCATGGTGATGATGATGTTCATGATGATGTCCATGAACACTTTCCTGATGTTCCTTTTCAGCTGCAATCAATGCCTTTTCTAAAGCATCCTTATGATTACTTGCTTCAAGAATCATATCACCTGTAATCTGATCCCATGGAGTAGTAACGACTGGTGCATGAGGATTTAATTCTCTAATAATATCTAAACATTCCGCAATCTTTTCTTCAGACACATCCTGTGAACGGCTTAAGATTACACAGCTTGCTGCACCAATCTGGTTATTAAAGAACTCACCAAAGTTCTTATGATACATCTTACATTTCTTTGCATCTACTACAGTAAAGAAACGATCAAGTGTTAAATCAGCACCATGTACCTTCTGTACAGCCGCAATAATATCAGATAACTTACCAACACCTGTTGGTTCAATAATAATACGATCAGGATGATATGTATCTACAACTTCCTTTAGAGCTGTTTCGAAGTCCCCTGCAAGACTGCAACAAATACAACCCTGACTTAATTCATTGACAGTAATACCTGCATCACGCATAAATCCACCATCAATTCCAATTTCACCAAACTCATTTTCAATGAGTACTAACTTTTCATCTTTTAAAGATTCATTTAATAATTTTTTAATAAGTGTTGTTTTACCAGCACCTAAGAATCCAGAAATAATATCAACTTTTGCCATTTTATTGACTCCTTTCTTAACCATCTCACATTATATCATTTTTCTTAAAAAACGCTCATAAAATGATAAAAAAGCTTATATAAACTTTTCAATAAATAAGCCTATTCCATTAGAATCTTTATCCTCTGTGACATAGTTAGCGACAGCTTTCGCATGAATAGACCCATTTTCCATTACTACACCAACACCTGCTTCTTCCAACATATCTATATCATTATCTTCATCACCAAAAGCCATACATTGAGATATAGAAATATCATGAAGAGCTAAAGCCTCTTTTAAACCATTAGACTTAGACACATGAGGATTCATATATTCATATAAGAAACTGGTAGTCACTAAGGCAGACGCTTTATATTCCTTATTCTTAAATGATTTAGAACGTTCCACTATTTGAGGCATATAGCTTGGATTACATATAATCATCAATTTACGATAAGGACGTGTTAAGAACGTATCAAAATCTACAACTCTATATTCAATTCCATCACCCTCAGCCATATTTCTAATATAGTCATCATCCTTAGGTGCATATAGAATACCTTCATGACAGATTGTAAAGTTACAATCCATATCTTTGTAATGATTCATGATTTCTTTAATCAATTCAGGACTCAAAGTATGATTCTCCTGATATATATCAAGAATATAATCATCAATCTCAGAACCTCCAGAACCCACTACAAAATCAATACATCCTTCAATACCCCATGATTTCATATGATTTCTTACACTATCTGCATCTCTACCTGTACATATTCCAAATAATATACCTTTACTTCTTGCTTTCTTGATAGCTGCAACAGTTCTTTCATCTACGACCTGTTTACTAGTCAGTAATGTTCCATCTACATCACATACAATAGCACGTATATCCATATTTATTCCCCCGTCATTTTTATTATAGTACTTTGTCTTCTTTTCAATATTCTCTTCATAATGTCTCCTAAATAAGCTGTATAAAGAGTATCTAATACAAATAATAGACTTAATTTTGTGCTATAGGAAGATATTTTCTTATAGTGATTTTCTTTTAACGTAATCTCAATTTCAGGATCATATTCAGTAGAAGAAATCAGTAGAATAGGGATATGATTCTTATGCAAAATTGAAGGAATCTTATCTGATAACATCCCACGTCCATTAAATGTAGTGACTATTGCAAGGCGAGAAGAATCATTTGATGCAAAAAATAATTGTGATTGATATTCTTCTTTTAAGAATTCGATCTTCCTTTTATATTCTGATGTATTACTTTTAGTCGCTAAGTGATAAATAGAAATCACCAAAACATGCTTCACTTATTTCCTGGTTAGACATATGAATCACTTTCTTAGAATTATCTAAAATATTTATTATATTTCTATAACTATGTATATGTATGTGTTATAATCCAAAAAAAGGAAGGTGATATTTATGATAGATGGACATATGCATCTAGAATATGGGAATCTCTCAAAAGAATATGTACTACAGTTTGTGGAAAGTGCAGTAAAGAATGGTATGGATGAAATACAGATTCTTGATCACACACATCGTTTTAAAGAATTTAGACCTGTTTATGAAGGCGTAAGAAAAGCATCTCCTTATCAAGAAGAATGGTTAAACAATAAAGAAATGAAGTTTCATAGTACTTTAGATGAATATTGTGCTTTGATTAAAAAAATCAAGGCGATGGATTTACCTATTAAGGTGTCTTTTGGTTTAGAGGTATGTTATGTACCTGAATATGAAGAAACAATTCGAGAAATATTAAAACCTTATCATTTTGATTTCTTAGTAGGAGCCATTCATTCTATCGACGGTAAACTCTATGATATGAAATGGTCAGAAGAAATCTTATGGAACAAGTATCCTGTGGATGAAATTTATAAGAGATACTATGAATGTGTTTTCTCACTTGTAAAATCTGATTTATTTACACAGCTTGCACATCCAGATACGATCAAGATGTTTGGCCATTATCCTACTTATGACTTACAGCCTACATATGATGAACTTGCTGAATTATTAAATGAACATCATATGAAAGCAGAAAACAATGTAGGATGTTACTATCGTTATCATACGCCTGATATGGGCTTATCAGATCAGTTATTACAGACCTTTAAAAAACATCATGTCCAGATGATTGCTGCAAGTGATGCGCATCATCCAGAAGATGTAGGTCGTAATATAGCGGATGTCTGGGATAAAACAATGAAGTGAAGACTGTCTTCACTTTTTTGATATATTTTTATCATAATAGTACTTGAATGATATGCAAATATTGATAAGTTTGTTTCTAATTTCACATTGAATAATTCAATGGAATTTAATGAATATATAATAAATATGAAGGAAGGAGAGAGACTTATGAAGAAGATCTTGCTTGTATGTAATGCTGGTATGTCAACAAGTATGCTTGTACTCAAGATGGAAAAAGCAGCACAGGATAAAGGTATTGAAATGGAAGTAAAGGCTCTCCCAGTAACAGATGCAGAAAAAGAACTCAATGACTGGGATGTCATTATGTTAGGTCCACAGGTTCGTCATATGGAAAAGAGATTAAGAGAATTAACATCTACACCAATTGAAGTCATCAATATGCGTGACTATGGTATGATGAACGGTGAAAAGGTATTAGATGCTGCTCTGAAAATCCTCGGATAATATTTGATAATTGAATTACTCCTTAATGTGAAAAGTGAAGATGGATTCATCTTCACTTTTTGTTTTTCTCCAGTCTTTCTAAATGTTTCTGATGGAGCTCTTTATAATGATTAAAAGCATGAGGATTTAATTCCTGTAGCTTCTTTTCATATTTGCTACGGTACTGCTTTAATACACGTAATGTTTCAGGATTCATGTCATGTAACTTTTCTTCAATACGATCACGATATTGTTCGAGTCGTTCTTCTACATACTGCTCATTTTCATGAATCTTTTCCATGATTTCTGGAATATGCATTTCTAGTCTTGATAAGAATTCATCCGCTTCAATTAAACCTAGTTCACCAAAGTCTGTATGATTTTCAATATCCTTTAATAGTTCAGGAGATAAGTCAGTTTTAGAATGTATCTTATCCAACATTTCCTGAGTCATCTTCTGTTTATACTTTTCAGCCTCATTTCCAAAAGCCCATTCTAATTCAGGCTGTATAAATGAGATATGAGATGTTTCTAAATCTTCTAATGGATAAGGAGGGACAAGCCCACAATCTAATAAAGCCTGCTGCATTGTACGTCTTACATGACCACTTGTAATTATTTCTATACCACCATTTTCTCTTAATGCCTGATTAAGATGATCCATATGACGTGTTAAATAGAAATCTATATTTCTTTTCTGTAGATCATTATAGAAGATAATCAAACGATCAATTGCAGTAAAATCAATATTACTAATGCCAGAAGCATCTACAATAACCTGCTCAGTATCTTCTTTAATCGCTTTTTCTATATCTTCCTGGAACTTATCAATATTCGCAAAAAATAGATTTCCTGGGAAACGATAAATAATAGTATGTCTAATTGGTCTTGCATTCACATTCTTTTCTAGATTAAAGAAACCTGTCTGCCCTGGAATTACACCTAAGAAATGGGCTGGTGGAGTGACTGCCTTAATAACTACAGCGAGGAATGATAAGACAATACCAATTACAACACCATAAATAGTCCCAAAGATAAGTACTCCACAACATGCTGCCATAAAGATATAGAATTCATTTCTACTTTCTTTAAATAAACGTTGACCTAACGCAAAGTGACAGGCACCAAGTAAGGCAGTAATCACAATTGCCGTTAAAATAGGAACAGGAAGATATTCAATAAACCCTGTACCAAATAATAGAAGAAGTGCCATAGTTGCAGCAGCTGATAAGCTCATCACCTGAGTCTTACATCCATACTGTCTTGCAAGTCCAGTTCTAGAAACAGAACCATTCGTTGGACAGCATCCTACAAATGAAGTAGCTAGTTCAGCCATACCATAGGCAAATATTTCTTTATTTCCATCTAATTTATAGCCATCCTTCATTGCATTACCCTGTGCAGATAATAAAGTCTGTGCGAGTACAACAATCGCAATAGATAATGTAGTAAAGAATAAAGCAGAAATATCTACATGGGCAATAGAAGGAATCACAAATTTTGGTAAACCTGGATCAACATGAGGTAATAGCTTCACTCCATATTTTTCTAAAGGGAATAGGGCAGTCAACAAAGCACCGATAAACATCATAAGAATAGGCATAGGAATCTTTTTATTTATTCTCTTTACTATAAGAATAATGACAAGGGTACTCATACCTAATACAAAAGATAAACCATTAAAGAGTGGTAACTCTTTAATAATATGATTGACTAATTCGAATATTTCACCTGTTCCTGTTGTCCCACCAAAGAGCTTAGGAACAAGCATCATAATAATAGACAAACAGATACCCGTTACGAATCCACCCATGACAGGTGTAGAAATATATTTGACTGCACGTCCTGCTTTAATGATTGAAAAGAAGATCAACCATAAAGCGACCATGAGTGCAATAACAGGGACCACCTGCATTGCTTCCTTTGTCCCGGCAGTAATGCCAAGAGTCGCCAATGCACTTCCAGTAAGAGCTGCAGGGGCTGCATCTACACCAAATACAAAATCATGACTCGTAGTAAATAAACTAAATACGAGAATAGGAACCAAAGAACCATATAACCCATAGACCATTGGTAGACCTGCAACCTGTGCATAACCCATGGATATAGGAATAGATATAAAAGCAACAATAATACCTGCAAAAATATCATTCATTGTCGCATTCTTAAATTTCTTCATAAGCCACCTCTTTCTTAATTCTAATTATAATGATTTATCAAGATGAGTCTATCTCTATCAAAATACATCTATATTGTATACAATCTAGAATAATTTTCAAATTATTTGTATATTTTAATAATATCAGTGGACAAATTTGTATTTATCTAATATAATGCATATAAATTAACAAGGAGGAAATCGAAAATGACAGATAAGAGGGTTTATAATTTTTCTGCAGGACCATCTCAGTTACCTGTAGATGTATTAAAGGAAGCAGCAGATCAGATGCTGAATTATAAAGGCTCAGGAATGAGCGTAATGGAGATGAGTCATCGTTCCTCAACATACCAAAAGATTTTTGATGATACAAAAGCAACTTTAAAGAAAGTTTTAAATATTCCAGATAACTATAAGATTCTATTATTACAAGGAGGGGCAACACAGGAATTCACAAACATTGCCTTAAATCTTATGGTGAATGGTAAATCAGATTATATCGTTACAGGAAGCTTCTCTGGTAAAGCGGCAAAAGAAGCGGCTAAGTTTGGGGATGTTCATATTGCCTATAACGGTAAGGACAACGATTTTACAGAAATTCCTACACAGGATCAGTTAGATATTCGTGAAGGTGTTGATTATGTACATCTTTGTAACAACAACACTATCTATGGTACAGAGTGGAACTATGTACCAGATACAAAGGGTGCACCACTTGTAGTAGATATGTCTTCTGATATTTTATCAAGACCTGTAGATGTTTCTAAATATGGTGTTATTTATGCCGGTGCACAAAAGAATATGGGTATTGCCGGACTTGGTGTTGTAATTATTAGAGAAGATCTAGTAAAACCACATCCAGCTAATATTCCAGTTCTTTCTGAATTAGATACTATGTTAGAAAAGGATTCTATGTATAATACACCACCATGCTGGGCTATTTATATGTTAGGTCTCGTAGTGAAATGGATTGATGAACAGGGTGGACTAGAAGTGATGAAGGAAAAGAATGAAAAGAAAGCAAAACTTCTTTATGACTACTTAGATCAGTCTGATTTCTATAAACCACATGCAAAGAAAGATGCACGTTCTAATATGAATGTGACTTTCACAACACCATCTAAAGAATTAGATGCTGAATTTGTAAAGGAATCTATTGCAGCAGGTATGACAAACTTAAAAGGACACCGTAGTGTAGGTGGTATTAGAGCATCTATCTACAATGCAATGCCATATGAAGGTGTAGAATATTTAGTTAATTTCATGAAAGAATTCGAGGAGAGACATAAGTAATATGTATAAGATTAAAACTTTAAATAAGATTTCTGAACAGGGCTTAGAAATCTTTGATGATAATTATGAAGTCGGTGATAATTTAGAACATGAAGATGGGATTTTAGTTAGATCAGCTAAATTACATGACTATGATTTTCCAGCTGAATTAAAGGCTATCGCAAGAGCAGGTGCAGGTGTCAACAATATTCCTGTAGATACATGTACTGAAAAAGGTATCTGTGTATTTAATACACCAGGGGCTAATGCGAATGCGGTTAAAGAATTAGTATTATGTGCTTTAATCTTAAGTTCAAGACAGGTAATTCCTGGTATTGAATGGGTAAAGACATTACCAGCTGATGATTTTGGAAAAGCTGTAGAAAAAGGTAAGAGCCAGTTTGTTGGTCCTGAAATTGATGGTAAGAAGCTTGGTGTTATTGGTTTAGGTGCAATTGGTGTGAATGTAGCCAATGCAGCTGTTAAATTAGGTATGGAAGTATATGGTTATGATCCATATATCAGTGTCAATGCAGCATGGAAACTTTCTAAATGGGTTCATAAAGCAGCTACTGTAGAAGAATTATTCAAGGAATGTGACTATATTACTATCCATGTACCAGCAACTCCTGATACAAAGAATATGATCAACAAGAAGTCACTTGCAATGATGAAAGACGGTGTACGTATCTTGAACTTTGCACGTGATACATTAGTAAATACTGCAGATATCATTAAAGCATTAAAGTCAGGTAAAGTGGCACGTTATATTACAGACTTTGGTTCTAAAGAACTTGTAGAAACTGAAAATACAGTTGTATTGCCACACTTAGGTGCTTCTACTCCAGAATCAGAAGATAACTGTGCAACTATGGCTGTAAAAGAAATGATTGATTATTTAGAAAATGGTAATATCCAGAACTCTGTTAACTTGCCTACAGTTGTAGAACCACGCACTACAACATATCGTGTATGTATTATTCATAAGAATATTCCTAACATGTTAGCTGTATTTGCGAACGCATTTGCGAAAAAGAGCATGAACATTGAAAACATGGTCAATAAAGCACGTGGTGAATATGCATATACTGTCATTGATACAAATGATTTATCAGAAGATATCACTAAAGTGATTGAAAATCATGAAGGTGTTATTAAAGCTAGAATTATTGCGAAGATTGTTTTCTAAATCCTTCTTTTTGAATAGTCCATCTTAGTGATGGACTTTTTCTATTGAAAAATGTAAGATGGGAGTGCGAAGGGGTGATGGAATGAATAAATTAGTAGATGCTTTATCCTGGGTGGCTATGAGATGTACTCAGAATAAATACTTAAATGCGATTAAAAATACATTCCAAAATTATATGCCAATATCTCTTACAGGCGCTGTTGGAATATTTTGGATAAATGTACTAGTCAATGATCATGGGGGATTAGGTACTGTTTTTCCACTTATTATGGATTTAAAAATTTTTAATCCAATCTTTGAAGCATTGAATTATGCAGCCATTTCATGTATCTCTATCGTAATTGTATTATTATTATCTAGTGAAATTGCTCAGGCGAATGGTGATCATGATATTTATCCCGTGATTGTCAGTTTCTTAAGCTGGCTGGTTGTTACACCACATACAATAGATGGTTTACATATCAATGTACTATTACACACAGGTGGTGGGGCTATTGTACATACAAAACTATCCACCTTTGTGCATATACCACATTCTATAGGAATCACTTTGAAAGATTTTACTGCGCAGGGAATAGGTGTCGGTTATACATCTTTATCAGGACTCTTTACCGCAATGCTTGTCGCTATAATTGCGACAGAACTCTATCATTTATTAAGAAACTGCGATTGTCTCTTAATTAAGCTTCCTAGTCAGGTTTCTACCAATCAGGTATTATCATTCATGAATATCGTACCAACATTCCTGACACTCTTAATTATGGGTTCTGTCTCTTATCTTTGTATCCTAAGCACAGGTCATACACTTAATACAAATATATATAATCTTGTACAGTTTCCGTTACAGCTGATGGCAGGGGATAATTTAATTGCGGTTCTTGTTTTGTATTTTATTATCTTATTGTTCTGGGTTGTTGGCTTCCATGGGAAGAATCTTATGTTGCCTATCGTTGAATCTTTGTATAGACCATTACTCTATATTAATATGGCAGCATTTAATGCGGGGTTAAGAGGAAAAGATATACCATATGTATTCAATTCAACGATGTTTCAGATGTTTGGAGAAGTTGGTGGCTCAGGATGTACATTAGGGCTTGTGATATATATACTTGTTTTTTCTCAAAGACATGATAATCGTCTAATAGCGAATATTTCTTTATTCCCAAGTTTAGCGAATATCAACGAAACAGTCATCTTTGGTATGCCCATTGTGCTTAATCCTCTATTATCTATTCCATTTATTCTTGCACCACTTGTCTCTCTTACAGCGGGTTATTTCCTTATTTCAATAGGATTCTGTCCACATGTGATCATGGAGGTACCTTGGGTTATGCCACCTATTTTAATGGGCTTCTTAGTTACTGGAGGAAGTATCTATGGGGCAATATCACATCTCATATGTATATGTATCTCAGTACTTGTGTATGCGCCATTTATTTATATATATGAGAGAAAACAAAAGAAAGAAGAATATATCTATTAAAGTTACAAAAAGAGTGTATTTATGCATATAAATTCGCTTTTTTTGTAACAACTATACAATATCCTTAAGACTACTTGTTTAATCATTTTATTAGATTATTATAAAGATGCAAAAAAGAAAATAAATTTTTGCTTCCCAAATCGTCATGAGACGTCCAGCTCATGACATTTTTTTATTATTATCATTGATAAAATACCAATAAGATGATAATATATTATCATCTTAAGATTAAGGTCTTAAGATAGGAAAATCTAGTTATACATATCGTGAGGTGTAGGGACCTCATGATCTTGTGCAGATATATCTGCATCTCCTGTACATTCTTATTCGGGTGCGAGGATAAGAATGATCACTGCTCGTAAGAGTATTGCTAATAATTAAATCCCTTATTGAACATGGATATAAAGTGAGTAATTAATGAAACCCTCATACTTTTAACTCATTATAACTTTGATTTTCCTAGGAACGCTGATCCTTTTAATCATTAGGGCATTGATTGAAAAACAGCCACTGCATTCATATTTCATCCATATCAAGCCAAAAGAATATTTATGTAGTGCATGATCCTCCTTATGGAGGATTCTTTTTTTTACCAATTATTAATATACTCTTCACTCGATGATAACCATACTTATTATATAAGGTGCTATACTTGTGCACAGAGAGGAAGTTATATTAGAAGAAGGCGGTATCTTATGTGATTATCGTGGACATCTAATCACAAATTTAGTTGCAGGCAAAGAAAACATTGTTCACAATCTGATATCTCAATGTATTAATAAGTAGGGTGACCTGCTTATTATTGCATTTAAAAAACCTGGAATAAATCCAGGTTAATCAATAGGTTCCTGATAGAACCTTCCTTTAACAGCATTTGTTTTGACTATATTCACAAAAGCCTGTTTATCAATACTTTTAATAATTTCATAAACATCATTGACTTCTGCAGCACTGACAACTGTATAAAGCATGACACGATCTTCATGTGTATGAGATCCTTCGCCAGTAAAACGAGTCATACCATGATGTGTCTTAACTAATAATTCTCTTTCTAATTCGTCTGCTTTATTAGATATGATGAATAAAGTCATCTGCTGATCTGATTTGTGGAAAGTATCTATTGCCTGAGTAGATACGAACTGGAAGACAATAGAATAAAGAGATGCTTCAAATCCAAATAACATTCCAGAAGTTAATAATAGAATAATATTAAAACCTAGAATGATATTCCAAGAAGAGATATTCCACTTACGATGAATGTAGACTGCAATAAAGTCTGTTCCACCAGAACTTGCTTTACCATATAAAGCAATAGAAATAGCCAAACCATTTAATAAACCACCAAATAAAGCAATTAATAATGGATCAGTTGTCACCTTATAAGAAGGAATCAAATCAACTAAGAATGAGTTTAAAACAATCATTAATACACTATAACCAGTAAAACGTTTTGAAATAAGTTTAAAACCAATGATAGCTGGTATCGCATTTAATGAAATATTAAGCACAGAATAAGGTACAGAAATGTTAGCATACTTTAACATTATTCTCTGTATTAATAGAGTCATACCGGTAATACCACCAGGGACTAATTCACCAGCACGTACAAACGTCTTAATATTAAAGGCCATTAAACATGACGCAAGAATGACGCATACGAATGATTTGAGGGCTTTTATTGATCTTTTTTGTTGGATTTCCTTTTCATATAACATAAATTTAACATTCACCTCCGAAAATTCGACCAAATTGTACTATTGTTTATACAATAAAACAACCGTAATTATGTAAAAAGTGAAAAAACACATTTACATAATCTTAAGATAATACATACACAAATATGATTTTTTTGTTAAGAAGAAAAATTTATGATGTAGGTGTCTTAAGAAGACGGGAGGAAAAAAGTAAATATGAAAAAAATATTAACGCTTGTACTTACATGTGTACTTGCATTCTCACTTGCTGGTTGTGGAGGATCTAAAGATCCTTCAACTGCTGGTTCAGGAGATTTATCAGGAAAGATCTCACTTGATGGTTCTACATCAATGGAAAAATTTGTAACTGCCTTAGGCGAATCTTTCAAAGAAAAGAATCCTAATGTTACAGTTGAATCTCAGTTCACAGGTTCATCTGCTGGTATTGCTTCAGTATTAAGTGGTAAGGCTGATATCGGTGATTCTTCAAGAGCATTAACAGATGAAGAAAAGAGCCAGGGTCTTGAAGAAAACATCGTAGCTATTGATGGTATCGCAGTTGCGGTTAATAAAAATAATACTGTTAAGAATGTAACTAAAGAACAGTTAACTAAGATCTATACTGGTGAAATCACTAACTGGAAAGAACTTGGTGGTAAAGACGAAAAGATCGTTGTTATTGGTAGAGAAGCGGCTTCTGGTACGAGAGGTGCTTTCGAAGAATTATTAGAAGTAAAAGATAAATGTAAATATGCACAGGAATTAGATAATACTGGTGCAGTTGTTGCAAAATGTGCTTCTATTGAAGGTGCTATTGGTTATGTATCACTAGACGCAGTTGATAAATCAATCAACACATTACAATTAGATGGTGAAGAATGTACAGTTAAGAACATCAAAGCTGGTAAATATGCATTACAGAGACCATTTGTAATGGCTACTAAAGGTAAAATTGAAAAGCAGTCTAAATTAGTTCAGGCATTATTCGATTACATTGATAGTGATGAAGGGCAGGCTATCATTAAAAAAGTAGGTCTAATCAGTGCTAAATAGCATTGTCGGTACCAATAAAAGTAGACAAGCATCAGAAAAGGCAGCCGCATTAATCGTTAGTGTATGTGCTGCTTTTTCAATAGTTGCAGTCGTCGCTATTACTGCCTACATGATCTATAGCGGCACACCTGCACTTGCTAAGGTTGGTATCGGAAATATCTTATTTAAAACAGAATGGGTTCCTTCTCAAGGAAAGTTCGGTATTCTTTACATTATCTTAACTTCTATTGTTGGTACTTTACTTGCAGTCTTAATCGCAATCCCTGTTGGTTTATTTACCGCAGCCGCATTAAGTGAAATGGTTACTGGTACTCCAAAGAAGATTATGAAAGCAGCTATTGAATTATTAGCTGGTATTCCATCAGTTGTTTATGGGTTACTTGGTATCTTAATCATCAACCCACAAATGTATAAGTTAGAAAAGTTTTTTTATCATACATCTCATTCACATCAGTTCACTGGTGGGGCAAACCTCATTGCCGCAATTATAGTATTAGTGATCATGATCTTACCAACATTAATCAATGTCTCTGAAACAGCTCTAGAAACTGTTCCAAATCATTTAAGATTAAGTTCTTATGCACTTGGTGCAACTAAAATTCAGACAATCTTTAAAGTCGTTATTCCAGCGGCTAAGAATGGAATCATGAGCGCTATTGTGTTAGGTGTTGGACGTGCTATTGGTGAAGCAATGGCTATCTTACTTGTTGCAGGTAACGCAGTTAATTTACCTGCACCATTCAATTCAGTACGTTTCTTAACAACAGCTATCGTATCTGAAATGTCTTACTCAAGTGGTGTACATAGACAAGTATTATTTACAATCGGTTTAGTATTATTCATCTTCATTATGATTATCAATATTGTATTAATGAAGATTCTAAAGAAGGGTGAAGAAAATGGATAAAGCAGATTCTAAAAAAGTATCAGCTACATCCCCATTAAAGGAAGTGAATGCTGTGGATAGAACGTTATATCATAAAAAGAAAAGAATAGGAGACACTATACTACGTGGACTTATTTACCTATGTGCTGGTTTCTCTAGTATCTTAATTCTTGTCATTATTGGTTATGTATTCTCTAAAGCCATCCCACATTTCCATTTCAAGAATTTAATTGAACCAATGAGTCAGTTAATGAACCCTGAAGGCTTATTAGGTAATATCATCAATACTCTTTATGTTGTCGTAGGTACATTATTATTTGCCTGCCCAATTGGTATTGGTGCAGCCATTTACTTAAATGAATATGCAAAAAATAAGAAGTTTGTTGCAGCAGTATCATTTACAACAGAAGTATTATCAGGTATTCCATCTATTATCTTTGGACTATTTGGTATGATCTTCTTTGGTGAAATGCTTCATTTAGGATATTCAGTCATAAATGGATGTTTCACACTAACTATTCTTATCTTACCAATTATTATTAGAAACACTCAGGTTGCCTTAGAATCAGTTCCTTCTTCATATCGTGAAGCCGCATTAGGTATTGGTTCAACTAAGTGGTATATGATTCGTACTGTAATCCTTCCAAGTGCTATGCCTGGTATCTTAACTGGTGTGATTCTTGGTATGGGACGTATTGTGGCTGAATCAGCTGCCTTATTATTTACAGCAGGTAGTGGTTATTTTATGCCAAGAGGATTCTTCACTCACTTAATGGAAAGTGGTGGAACACTCACAATCCAGCTTTATATGGCAATGAGTAACGCAGAATATGGACAGGCCTTTGTGATTGCGATGATTTTAATTATTCTTGTATTAATCATGAACTTTATCGCTAAGTGGCTATCAAGTAAGTTTAATGTAGAAAAAGCAAAATAATGAGGTAAATATATATGAATAAAATGGAAATTAAGAATTTAAACTTATGGTATGGTGAAAAGCATGCCTTAAAGGATACAAGTCTAGAGATCCCAGAACATAAGATCACAGCATTCATCGGTCCTTCTGGATGTGGTAAATCTACATTCCTTAAAACATTAAACCGTATGCAGGACTATGTAAAAGGGGTAAAGATTACTGGTCAGGTGACACTGGATGGTGAAGACATCTTTGATCCTAGAGTAGATACAACTTTATTGAGAAAGAAAGTAGGGATGGTATTCCAGCAGCCTAACCCATTCCCAATGAGTATCTTTGATAACATTGCCTATGGACCTAGAATTCATGGGATTAAGAATCATGCTGAATTAGAAAAGATTGTAATTAGATCATTAAAGCAGGCTGCTTTATATGATGAAATTGCAGATCGTCTAGATACAAGTGCATTAGGTTTATCTGGTGGTCAGCAGCAGAGATTATGTATTGCGAGATGCTTAGCTGTTAACCCAGATGTTATCTTATTAGATGAACCTACAAGTGCCTTAGATCCAATCTCTACATCTAAGATTGAAGACTTATTAATGGATCTTAAGAAAGATTATACAATTGTGATTGTGACTCATAACATGCAGCAGGCTTCACGTATTGCAGACAATACAGCATTCTTCTTACAGGGTGAAATTATCGAAACTGGTGATACAGAAAAGATCTTCTCATTCCCTCAGGATAAGAGAACAGAAGATTATATCACTGGTAGATTCGGTTAATATTTAATAATCTAAATCAATATATTATAATGAAGGGGTAAATATTATGAGAAGTCGTTTTGATAGAGAACTAGATACGCTTAATGTAGATCTTCAAAAGATGAGTGGTCTTGTAGAAAATGCGTTAGAAAACACTATTGCTGCATTTAAAAACAAGAACACTAAGCTTGCGAAAGAAGTTATGGAAAATGATCGTATGATCAATGATATGGAACGTTCTATTGAATCTATTTGTTTTAAATTAATGTTAAGACAGCAGCCAGTGGCAAGAGATTTACGTATTGTAACTACTGCATTAAAGATTGTCACTGATCTAGAAAGAATTGGTGACCAGTGTTCTGATATTTGTGAAATTATCTTGGATTTATCTGGTGATCATATTTATAGAACAGTAGAACATATTCCAGAAATGTTAAAGACTGCAAAAGAAATGGTGCATAAGTCTATTGAAGCCTTTGTAGAAGGTGATGTAGATAAAGCCCATAACATTTCTAGAATGGATGATGATATTGATGCATTATTCTTAGATATTAAGAATGAAATCATCCAGATCATGAAAGAAAATAGTGAAAATGCAGATGATTGTTTAGATTACTTCATGATTGCTAAATATCTTGAAAGAATTGGTGATCATGCATCTAATATCTGTGAATGGTTAGACTTCATGGAAACAGGATCTATCAACCAGCAGCGTATTATTTAAGGGGGATATAACCAATGAGCGAACGTATATATGTAATAGAAGATGATGAGAATATTCAGGAAATTATCAAGTTATCTCTTGAATCAAGTGGGTATCAAATTACCCTCTTTAATAATGCGATAGATGCAATTGTCGCAATTCATGAAGATACACCTGATCTTGCAATATTTGATGTCATGCTGCCAGAATTAGATGGTATTTCAGCCATTAAACAGATTAGAAAGACTAATACAACTTTACCTATCTTAATTCTTTCTGCAAAGGATCGTGAAATAGATAAGGTAAGAGGTTTAGATTCAGGCTGTGATGATTATATGACGAAACCATTTGGAGTGCTGGAACTTGCTGCACGTGTTCGCTCATTACTTAGAAGAAGCCAGCATCATTCAAAGCTTATTAAGACAACATCTTTAGAAATTGATAAGTCTAAGCATATTATTTTAAAGCAGGGTGAAAAACTTGAATTAACTCATAAAGAGTATCAGTTACTACTCTATTTAGTAGAAAATAAAGAACGTGTTGTAGAAAGAGAAGAACTTTTAAATAATATCTGGGGTTATGATTTTGTAGGCGAATCAAGAGCCTTAGATGTTCATATTCGTTCTTTACGTGCAAAACTTGGTGATGATGGACATCATTATATTAAGACAATCAGAAGTGTAGGTTATCGTTTTATTGAGGATGGTCAATAATGAGACAATCTATATTGAGATATTTTATCTCACTTTTATTAGTATCTCTATGTATCTGTAGTGCAACGAGTATATTTATTATTTCTGGTTCAATGAAAGAGGATTCCGAAAGAGAAATGATGTATTCTGTTAAATTAATAGAATATAACTTAGATTACTCGGGTGATTTAAATAAACAGATAGAAACACTTAATCCACTTGCTTTCTCTGATGATACAAGAATATCTGTCATAGATGAAAAAGGTAAAGTTCTTGCAGATACATATAAGAATGACATCTCTTCTAATCATTTGAAAAGAGAAGAAGTACAACAGGCACTTCATTCTTCAAATCATGAAGGATATGCAATGAGACGTTCTGAGACAACCAATCAGCCACTTCTCTATGCTGCATATTATAAAGATAACCACATTATAAGATTGTCCATCCCTTATTCAGGTGTATGGGGTTATTTCCCAGAACTTGCTCCTGCATTTGCGATTTCTATACTGATCAGTATATTATTTTCATACATAGTTGCACGTAAACTCTCTAAGAGAGTCACTCAGCCTTTGACAGAAATCAGTGAGTCTCTTAATAACATGACTGAAGACTATCGTTTTGAACTCCCAACAACAGATTATGAAGAATTCACACCTATTCTTGATACAATAGAAAATCTTTCTCATCGATTAAGAAAATCTATGAGAGAAACAAGATTTGAACAAGATAAGATCAATGCGATATTAAGAAAGATGGAGGAAGGCTTCATCTTACTTGATGAGAATGGCATGATCTTAAGTGTCAATGATAGTGCTATAAAGATTTTAGGACCTTTAAAAGAAAAGGACAACTTAATAGATCATATTACTTATCCAAATCTTATAAATGCGTTAAATAGTGCACCTAAGAAACAGCGTATAGAATTAAAGATTCATGATTTTGATTACCAATGTGCAATCTCCCGCCTTCCATTTGGTACAGCACTCTTCTTTGTGGATATTACCGCAATGAAGAACTCACAGAAGATGAGAGAAGAATTCTTCTCTAGTGTATCTCATGAATTAAAAACACCTATTACAGCTATTAGAGGTTATAGTGAATTATTATCACAAGGATTCATCAATGATGAAAATCAGAAGAAGATGATGCTTTCTAAGATTCAAACCGAAGTGACTAATATGTCTTCTTTAATTAATGATATCTTGATGTTATCTAGACTAGATAGTGATGATTTGATTGTTGAAAAAGTTCCTGTTAAGATGCAGGCATTAATGAAGGATATATCAGAAGATTATGAAGGTCTATTAATGAAATATAATGTAGAGCTTCATACAGATGTAGAACCTATTACTTATATTGGAAATGGATCTCAAATAGAAACATTGATTTCTAATCTTGTAAGTAACGCTATTAAATACAACAAAGAAGATGGTCATGTATATGTTCATATTTATAGTAAGAAAGATAACATGATCATTGAAGTCAAGGATACAGGTATTGGTATACCTCTTGCAGACCAGGGCCGTGTCTTTGAGAGATTCTACCGTGTTGATAAAGGACGTAGTAGAATCAAAGGTGGTACAGGTTTAGGTCTTGCCATCGTTAAGCATATTGTTTCTTATAATAAAGGAACAGTGAAATTACATAGTCAATTAGGAGAGGGGACTTGTATTACGATTACTCTTCCTAACAAATCATAAGCTGTCATCGTACAGCTTTTTAAGACACCTAACTTTAAGCTATGGAGAAAAGTTTGCTGCTGAAGATGCACAATATGCGGTTGATCACCTACCACAGTAACTCTTTTAATAAAAGTATGAATGAAGCACAAATAAGTGCTTCATTTTTTGAAAATACACAGTTATTCCATAATAAATATGTATAATGCTTACAGGTGATAAAGCATGAAGATACTCTGGTTAATCGCACTTTTGTTGACAAGTGGATGTTCAACACGTGCCAATTCAAATTATATTGCACAGGAAGTAAGAACATTCTATTCAGGTATGTTGAATGGGGAAGAAATTTCTATTACATGTGAAGATAGAGATTATAAGACAGCTTTCTTTAAAGAAATGAATAAGAACCTACATAAGAAGGAATTTAAGGATATTGATTCTTATGTAGTAAAAAAGAATTTAGATATTGCTTATACAATGAAGAAGGATAATAAGATTATGCGTTGTTATCATGGAAATATGAAGACAGGAGAGAATTCTTCTCTTAAGTATTTTCTTACTATTTCAGTTCCTAATAACGATTTAAGCAGTCCACGTGTAGAAAAGTCTACATTTACTTTTTCAGATAAGCGAAAGGTTGCGGTAAGTATAGAAGTAAACCAGGGTGATCATTATTGTAATGCTGTAGTGAAGGATACAAAAACTGAGAAAACTTATAAAGAATTTAAATATCGTTTTGACTCACAAGTCTAGAGTAAAATCTAGGCTTTTTGTGTATAATATATATATAAGAGCGAAAGGAGATTAGAATGAATAGCGCTAAATTTTATAAAGTATCTTATGAACAATTTCAAACAGGAATGGAAAAGGAAGATGTAAAGGACATCTATGATGCGATTAAGCTTCCACGTCGTGCAACTAAAGGATCTGCAGGATATGATTTTTATACACCTATTGATATACATTTAGAACCTGGAGAAACAGTAAAGATTCCTACAGGAATCCGTTGTGAAATGAATGAAAGATGGGTATTAATGATTTATCCTAGAAGTGGTTTGGGATTTAAATATCGTCTGCAGTTAAATAATACTGTCGGTGTAATTGATAGTGATTATTTCTATTCAGATAATGAAGGTCATATTTTTATTAAGATGACAAATGATTCAAATGAAGGAAAAGTAGTTGATGTTCAGGCTGGCCAGGGTATTGCCCAGGGAATTTTCATGACATATGGTATTACTGAAGATGATGATGCCACTGAAACACGTAATGGTGGATTTGGATCAACGACTAAATAATTTATGAAATATAGATTTCTTCTTGCAATTATGTTACTTCTTTCAGGATGTAGTACACCTCCTAAAGAAGAAGTAAAGAAAGAGACACCAAGTGTTTCTTTTGTTGCTGTAGGAGATAATCTCTATCATCAATGTATGCTTGATGAAGCCAAGACTTCTAGTGGTTATGACTTTTCAAACTATTATAAGAATATTAAGAAGTATATCCAGGCAGATTATTGTTTTGTGAATCAGGAAACAATATTAGGGGGAGGAAAACCTTCTGGTTATAAATTTATGGCGAAAAACCCACACGCTTGCGTGTGGGATGAAAGCCACATTTCACTTGATAA
>ERZ773185.1067-NODE-1067-length-21941-cov-11.181988_pt1 | contig 21941 bp, 16 predicted proteins | sample MGYA00580531_ERZ773185 | MGnify/ENA primary metagenome ERZ773185 (study PRJEB29015, sample SAMEA2737799) | human gut metagenome | biome: human gut; feature: human-associated habitat; material: faeces | place: China | collected 2012 ...
TGGCATTCAGATCAGGCAATACCTTGATGTTGCTGAAGAAATCAGCATACATATCAGCACGCTTGTTGAAACCTTCTGCATCAGCAGGAGTCCACCAGTCCTTCAGATTACCGCTAGCATCATACTGACGACCCTGATCATCGAATCCGTGAGTCATCTCATGACCGATTACTACGCCGATAGCACCATAGTTGAATGCAGCATCAGCCTTAGGATCGAAGAAAGGATACTGGAGAATACCGGCTGGGAAGCAGATCTCATTGGTAGTAGGATTGTAGTAAGCATTCACGGTCTGAGGAGTCATGTACCACTCATCCTTATCTACTGGCTTTCCTGCCTTCTTTGCAATCTCCTTATCGTTGGCAAACTTGCGGCAAGCCAATACGTTCTCATAATAGCTCTTAGATGGGTCGATGCTGAGCTTGCTGAAATCAGTCCACTTGTTAGGATAACCAATCTTTACATAGAACTTGTCGAGCTTGTTGTGGGCAGCTTTCTTTGTTACATCGCTCATCCAGGTCTGAGCATCGATACGCTGACCGAGGCTGATCTGAAGATTCTTTACGAGTGTCTCCATCATCTTCTTAGAGCTTTCTGGGAAATAGCGCTTGCAGTAGATGCGACCGAGTGCCTCGCCCAACTGAGCCTCTACCTGAGTAGTAGCACGCTTCCAAAGAGGATAATCCTCCTTACGGCCACTCATAGTCTTGCCGAAGAATTCGAAACGGGCTTCGCGAATCTCATCGCTGAGGTAAGAAGCAGAACTATTAATGATGTCCCACTCCATCAAAGCCTTCAGTGTGCCTGCACATTCTGCAGCTGCCACCTTGTCATAACCGGCGAAGAAAGCAGGCTGACCTACGATCATCTCCTTGAGATATTCGCTTTTGATTCCCTCGGCGTTGGCAAGTGCCTCGAGAGGAATGTTAGGATAATTCTCCTTGAATTCTGCCAAGGTCATCTTGTTGTAATTGGCCTGAGGATCACGAAGTTCGGTACGGCTCTTTGAGAAAGTAGCGAGCGTTGTTTCGTGAAGGAATACGGCAGAAGCCTTCTTGGCAGCTTCATCAGCAGAGAAACCATAGAGCTGGAACATCTTGCTGAGGTAAGTCTTATAAGCCTCACGGATAGCTACAGTTGCAGCATCGTTGTTGAGGTAATAATCCTTGGCACCGAGAGTAAGACCGCCCTGCATCAGGATGTAGATGTTCATGGTTACGTTCTTCTCATCGGCATCGAAACCTGAGACATAGCCCAAACCGAGACCCATCCATGCATACTTAACCTGAAGCTTCTGAAGCTCGTCCTTGGTCTTGGCAGCTTCAATCTCATCCAACAGAGGCTTTACTGGAGCAATTCCAGCCTTGTTGCGGCTGTCAACATCCATAGAGAGTTTGTAGAAATCAGACAATTTCTGCTCAATGGTTCCAGCCTTGTAAGTCTTCTTCTGGAGTTCAGAAAGAATGGTGTTGATGCGCTTGTTGTTGTTCTCAGCCAGCCGTTCAAAACTGCCATAACGGCTGTAAGCGGCAGGAAGAGGATTGTTCTTCTGCCATCCGCCTGTAGCAAACTGATAGAAACTGTCTGCTGGCTTCACTGTCTTGTCGAGATTGCTCATGACAAGACCCGATTTGTTCTGAGCATCAGCGCCTAATGGCAGAGCTGCGATCAGCATCATCGGTAAGATCATTTTCATTTTCATTTTCTTCTCTTTGTTTTATATTAATGTTACTGTTATTTCGAAACTTCTTCCAGTTCTTCCGAAAGGAGCATCCAGCGCTCGTTCTCCTCATCGAGACCCTTCATGAGCTCGGTGTATTCGGTCACGAGTTCCATGTTGGTTGCATTTTCCGGTTTCATCAGGAGTTCATCAATCTCCTTCTTTCTCGCTTCCAGTTTTTCAATCTTCGCCTCACATTCCTTCACGGCTTTCTCAGCCTTACGGATCTTCTTCTGCTGTTCCTTATGTTCAGCGTAGCTCTGCTTGCCGGATGTGGCAGAGGCAAGACTATCGGCTGTAGAACCTGATGCGACAGAAGAGCCGGAAGTAATGGCAGAAGGCGAACCGGCAGAAGCCATGCTCTGGTTGGCAAGAGCCTGATTGATGTTCTCGGCATTATGGGCACGGAGATAATCGTAAATACCACCGAGATGCTCACGAACCTTGCCGCCGCCAAACTCATAGACCTTATCTACCAGACCATCGAGGAATTCACGGTCGTGGCTCACGATGATGGCTGTTCCATCGAAAGCCTTGATGGCTTCTTTCAGCACATCCTTCGACTGCATGTCGAGGTGGTTGGTAGGCTCATCGAGAATGAGGAGATTCACCGGTTCGAGCAGGAGCTTGATCATAGCCAGTCGGCTGCGTTCTCCTCCACTCAGAACCTTGACAAACTTCTCAGAAGTCTCGCCGCCAAACATGAAGGCGCCCAGGAGATCGTTCACCTTCAGACGCATTTCGCCAGTTGCCACATTGTCGATAGTCTGGAAGATGGTAAGATTCTCATCCAAGAGCTGCGCCTGATTCTGGGCGAAATAACCAATCTGCACATTATGACCAATCTTGAGAGTTCCGGTGAAAGGAATCTCACCCATGATACATTTTACCAGGGTAGACTTACCTTCGCCGTTCTTACCCACGAAAGCCACCTTCTCGCCACGCTTGATGGTAAAGGTAACATGGTCGAAGACGGTGTGTGCGCCGTAATCTTTACGCACCTCATCGCAGATGATAGGATAATCGCCACTTCTGAGACAAGGAGGGAATTTGAGGTGCATCTGCTTGTTGTCAACCTCATCCACCTCGATAGGCACGATTTTCTCGAGCTGCTTGATTCTGCTCTGCACCTGAACCGCCTTGGTTGGCTTATAGCGGAACCGCTCAATGAAATCCTTGATGTCGGCAATCTCCTTCTGCTGGTTTTCGTAAGCACGGAGCTGCTGCTCGCGGCGTTCAGCACGCAACACCACATACTCATCGTATTTCACCTTATAGTCTTCTACCCTTCCGCAAGTAATTTCGAGGGTACGGTTAGTTACATTGTTGATGAAAGCACGGTCGTGGCTCACCAGAACCACAGCCTTTGCACTCTGCGCCAGGAACTGCTCCAACCACTGGATACTTTCAATATCAAGGTGGTTGGTTGGCTCATCGAGAAGCAGGACATCAGGTTTCTGCAACAGAATCTTGGCAAGTTCGATACGCATTCGCCAACCGCCGGAAAACTCCTTGGTTGGGCGCTCGAAATCATCGCGCGTAAAGCCAAGACCGCTCAAGGTGCGCTCTATCTCAGCCTCATAGTTTTCGCCACCCATCATCATGTAGCGTTCATGTTCCTGGGTAAACTTCTCTACGAGCTGAGCATAGCTTTCGCTCTCATAGTCGGTGCGGTCGGCCATTTCCTGCTGCATCTTGTCCAGACGCGCCTTCATCTCGGTATTATGGGCGAAAGCCTTGCGGGTTTCCTCCTTCACGGTCGTATCGTCCTGCAGTTTCATCACCTGTGGCAGATAGCCGATAGTGGTTTCGTTAGGAATAGCCACAACGCCGTCAGTAGGTTTCTGCAAACCGCAGAGAATCTTGAGCATCGTAGATTTTCCGGCACCATTCTTACCCACCAGGGCAATGCGGTCGCGGTCGTTGATGACGAAACTTACATCATGAAAGAGAGGCTTAACGCCAAACTCTACTTTCAGTCCTTCTACTGAAATCATCTATTTTAATTTATAATTTACAATTAATAATTTATAGTTTTCCTAACTCCTTTTACGGAATGAGCAGGGATGAATCTCCATAGCTCAGGAAACGGAAATCATGCGAAAGAGCATAATCGTAAACCTTCTTCCAATCGCCCTTGAGGAAAGCACTCACCAGGAGCAGGAGTGTACTCTGAGGCTGATGGAAATTGGTGACCAGCATCTTTACAATCTTATACTGATAGCCAGGAGCAATGATAATCTGCGTGCTGGAATGGAGAGCCTCCAAGCCGTTGCGGTCCAGATAATCGATGATTGCCTGGATAGCCTGCATCGGAGTGATTCCATCTACCAGATTGCCATCTTCAGAAAGCTCGTAAGGATCCCACTGTTTTACGTGCAGATCTTCTTCATTTGCCTCAGGATGCTTCAGCAGATGAACACCCATGTAATAGAGGCTCTCGATGGTACGGACGCTAGTAGTTCCTACGGCAATGACCCGGCACTCGTGCTTGATGAGTTTTTCCAGACTGCGGCGATGAACAACAATGTATTCCGTATGCATCTGATGACCTTCGATTTCAAGACTCTTCACCGGTTTGAATGTGCCGGCTCCTACATGCAGGGTTACTTCTTCGCGGTCGATTCCATGCGCATCAAGATCCTTGAGAACCGCATCGGTAAAATGAAGTCCGGCAGTTGGAGCAGCCACACTTCCCTTGATTTTGGAATAAACCGTCTGATAGGTGGTCTTGTCGCTCTCCTCTGTCTTGCGGTTGAGATATGGAGGAATAGGCAACTCGCCTACTGCTTCGAGAATCTCAGCGAAAGACACCTTTTCGTTGTCCCAATCGAAGTCAACCCAATAGTTGGTTCCTCCGCCTTTGGCAACCATTTCCTGCGCTTCAGAACCGAGAGCATCTCCGCGTCGCATGGTAGCGCTGAGCGTAAGCTTGTGGCCCTTGATTTCGAAATCACGCTTCAGGGTGCCCTCTTTCCATTTCTTCAGATTACCGATCATGCAGAGCCATGAACAATGTCCGGTGGTCTGGAACATGAGTTCATAATCAGTAGGTTCTGCAGGCTCCATCAAGAAAACCTCAATAAGCGCACCTGTTTCCTTGCGGAAGTGCAGACGCGCTTGTATCACCTTGGTATTGTTGAATATCATCAAGGCTCCTTGAGGAAGATATGTGGGAAGATGATGGAAAACATCATCGCTTACCTCGCCGTGCTTATAGACCAGCAGTTTGCTGTGGTCGCGCTGGGCGATAGGGAATTTTGCGATGCGCTCATCCGGTAAATCATAGTTATAATCACTAATTTTAATGTGTTTTGTATCCATTATTTATTTTACTTTTTGAACTTTCTATTTTGAACTTTTATTTCTGTACTAAAAATGTGCCATCTGACAGGTGGCATAAAACACAACCATGATAAGGGTAAATATCACTACGGTCATGATTTTATCTACATCATCATAGTCGTAACCCGTACTCGTATACTGGTTAGAAATATACTTAATCTTTGGGGAGATGCGGTAATACATCCTGATGTAGATAAGATAAACGACAACTCCCACCACAGCTCCGATAGCCAAACCGCAAAGAATGTCGACCGGATAATGAACACCCAGGTAAAGACGGGTCCAACAGTTTACGAGCGACCATAATAACAGGGTCCACGTAACCAGTTTGCTGCGGATAAGCAACGAGAAGAAGATGGCTAACGAAAGCGTATTAGCCGCATGAGCCGAACAGAAGCTGAAACTCTTGAGGCGCATATTGTCAACCACCTGAACCGTATACTTGAACATCGGGTCGCTGGAAGGTCTGCATCTTTCAGCCAGCGGTTTGATGATTCCATCCACCAGTCCATCAGCCAGAAAGATACAGAGCAATGCTCCTCCTACCACGAGTGCAATCTGACCCATCATCTCGTTGTTTCTTATCACAACAACGAAGAGGACGATATAAAGCGGAATCCATGTCCAGCCCGACGTAAGCGCCATCGCCATCTGATCGAGCCAGACATTCTCGCTGCCGTTAAACACATGCAACAGCTGCATGTCAAAATCTTGTATCCTACTAAAATCCATTCTCTTTATTTTAATCAGATTTTATCTTAATCAGATTTCCTCAATTGCCTTGGTTTCAATCCAGCCTTCTCTGCCGTCTCCTACCTTGATTTCACGCCAGCCTTTCATCGCCTTATCGGTAATGTCAACCCGGGTTCCTTCATGCAGCAGGAAGAGGTCAACGCTCGTCTTGGCTGGAGTCTTCTTCACATTGACAGAAGGAGCGATGATGATGGCTCCCGTACGGTTGATGAGCATCTGTCGCTGCTGGTAAGCAAAGAGATTGCTCAGCAGGAAGACTGCCACGAAGAAGATTCCGCCGAAGAAACCAATCTTGCGCAACACGATATGCGAACCGAAGAGATAAACCAAGACCAGAACCAGCGCCATGATGATGGCAATGATGCCTGTCTTAGCCCAACAGTCAACACTCGTAAAGTTAACCAGCGCCTTCCACCAGGTTACGAAGAACATCTCGCTTTCCGGAGTAATCTTGTCGATGGTCTTGCTACGTGCAAACTGCAGGTTGAAGCTGATGTCTTCATCGCCTGGCGAGAGCAGATGGGCACGCTCATAATTGAGCACAGCCTTGGTAATATTGTCTGTACGGTAATAAGCATTGCCCAAGTTATAGTAAACTTCGGCAGAAACACCATAGTTGTTCAATATTTCCTCATAGTCGCGTATGGCCTGCTGATAGTTTCCTTTCTGATATTCCGTATCAGCATTGTTCTTGGTTACAGCGCCTGCAGAAACCGAGCAGCCCAACATCACCATGATCATCATGACGAACGAATATCCGGTTGCACTCTTCTTGCGCTGCTTACGCGTTGCATTGATAGCATTTTCTATATCCATAATAGCAGTCATTGCTGATTCGAATGTACGGTTCATATTGCCGGCAGGGTCGCCCGGCGCATAGCGTTCAAACTCACATTCATCGAGCGCAGTTGTAAACTTCTCGATAGTTCTCTCCTCTACACAATGTTTTTCGAGCATAGCCTGAATGTTTTCACGTGAGAGCTTTTCGGCTGGCATGTTGAGCTTGTAGCTTACATAGCCCCACAAAGCACGGAGCACTTCATCGTAGAATTCTTCCTGCTTGCCAACGAGCATCAGCAGATGAGCCTTCTTCAGGCGCTTGGTTGCTATCTTGTTTGCCTTGTTGGAACGAACCTTTACAAGGTCGGCATTCTCGAGGGCACGGCGGCGGAAAACAATGAGCAGGGCAAAGAAGGCTGCCAATGGAACCAGCAGACTGGTCCAGTAGCCGAAGCTTCCGTAGAACATATCGTCAATATCATGGAGCTTAGACTTGCCCAGTTTCAGCGCATGAATGTCCTTATCCTTGTTGCTGAAATCTGATGTTTCATTATCTGAAGTTCCATCGCCCTTATCTACATTCAGCGTAAACGGCTGGGTCTTGATTGTCTTGTACTTGTTAGCCGAAGTATCATAATAGGTGAATTCTACCGCAGGAATGGTATAATTTCCCTGATTACGAGGCACAGCCAGGAAGTCATAAATCATATTGCCTTCTACGCCATTGGCAGTAAGGCGGGTCTTGTCTGTCACCTTCGCATCGTACTTGTCAAAATCCTTAGGGAAGGTAATGACAGGCTGCTTGAGCAGCTTCAGGTTTCCGATTCCTCCTACCACTACACGGATGGTGATTGGTTCGCCAGCCTTCACTTCCTTCTTGTCGATGGAAGCACTAATGTTGAATTTACCTACACCGCCCGAGAAGTTGGCAGGGCGCTGAGGCAATGGATCAACCTGAATTTTCACACTAGGAGCAATAATATCTTTCTTTACTTCAACATAGCCAGAACCGCCATTGAAGAAAGCTTCCATCGGGTCAACGTTTCTGTTCTGCTGAACTACGATTCCCTTGAAGGTAATGGCTGGAATGGTGAGGCTTCCCGTCATCTGCGGATACATAACATACTGGCTCCATGTAACGCATCGGTAAGGACGGCCGTTTACGGTTTCAGTATGGAAGGTCTTCTGCTGAGGCAGCGGAACTTCCTGGTTGTGGAATCCCTTCAGGTCAGGCATCTTGCCTTCCAGCTGGGTAAGGTCTACCTGCGTGTAAACCTTATAGGTAAGGAGCACCGGTTCCTGTTCGTGAACACGTCGCTTGTTGGCTGTAACCTTGATGAAGAGGTCGCTGCCTGATATTCTGGATCCGGCAGTTCGCATACGTGGTTCATTATAATTATCCTGTCCGTGCATGGAAGGAGCACCGTTGTTGCGTGCAGCATGGCCAGAAACCGTAATCTTAACCGGATGGGAAGAGAGTTTCTTACCATTTACGATGGCATGAGAGGCACCAATGCCAAAGGTTCCGTTCTTAGCTGCGTAGAGCGTATAGGTAATGGTTACCGACGATGAAGAGGAAGTATGGCCATTGATCATCTGATAACTGGACTGCGATGAGGTGTAAGGACCTGCGATTACCTCAAGTCCTTCTCCTACTCCGCCCAGGCGGAATTCCTCTACATCACGTGTATTGATGGTATAGGCCACACGGAAGTTTTCTCCCGCCGCCACGTGTGTTGGTGCCGACACACTGATATGCTGGGCTTTCAGCTGCAAACTGAAGCCCAGAAGCATTGCCCATATAATAATAAACCAACCTATATGTTTCATCTTCTAAATTTATTATGCTCGTTGTATTATTTTACTTTTTACCAGTTTTTCTCATATTGCTTTCTGCGAGGCTGACTCATCGCTTTCTGCATCTTGCGCTTCGTATCCTTCTCCTGCTGGATGGCAGCGTTCAAGAGTTGTTCAGCATTATCTTTGCTCATCTTGTCCTGATTGTTCTGATTCTGCTGATTGTTCTTATTCTGGTTGTTCTTGTTTTTGTCGTTCTTGTTCTTGCCTTTATTCTGATCTTTGTTCTGATCCTTGTTCTGCTTGTCTTTGTTCTTGTTTTTATCCTTTTTGTTCTTGTTCTTATCGTTCTGCTTGTTCTGCTTCTGGTTTTTAAGCAGTTTCTTGCAGAGGGCAAGATTATATCGGGTTGCATTGTCCTGCGGATTGCAGCGCAGGGCGTTCTCATAACATCCTATGGCCTGCGCATATTGCTGATGCTGCTGCATGACCACACCCATGTTGTGGTAACTTCTGGCGCGTCGCATCTTGTTCGTTTCCAGTTTCGAAGCATTCTCAAACTGTATCATCGCCATTGAATCCTTCTGCTGCATCATCAGGGCGCAACCCAGATTATAGACAGCCTGCGCATTCTTCTGGTTCTTGGAGATAGCCTTGCGATATTGCGTTTCGGCTGCAGCCCACTTCTGTTTATGATAGGCGCGGTTTCCCTGGCGGATGAAGTTGCGGTCGTTCTGTGCTCCCACCTTCGCCAAGCCCAGCACCATCAGGGCAAAAACCAATATATATCTTAAATATCTCATTCTTATTATATAATAATGTATAAACGTTTATCAGAAAGGCTTCCTGATGTCTTTCTTAAAAAACTTGATGTTTCTGAGCAGAGGATTCTTTACCTCAAGCAGACAGATTTCGATGATAAGCAACAGGATGACAAGAATACCTACAGCCTGGAACTGTTCATCATAAGCGCTGTAAACCACACTCGTTACATCGCCTTTCTGCAATTTGGCAATATCATCATTCAATGCTCTTTCCGCATCGCTGGTATTATCTACATGAATGTACTGACCCTTGCCTGCCTGGGCAAGTTCCTTGCACATCTGCTCATTCAGGGCGGTCATTACGGTGTTGCCCGCATTGTCCTTCAGATAAGAGCCGTCGCCCATAGGGATTGGCGCTCCCTTGGTGTTTCCTATGCCCAGGATAAAGACATTGATTCCTTTCTTGTTGGCAGCAGCCGCTGCCTCCTGTGCGCCAGGCTCATGGTTTTCGCCATCGGTAATAACGATGATGGCTCTGCCTACATTCTCCTGCTGGGTGAAACTCTTGGAAGCCAAATCGATGGCTGCTCCGATATTGGTTCCCTGGGTCTGGATAAGACCAGGGGTTATGTTCTGGAGAAACATCTTTGCCGAAACATAATCGGTGGTGATTGGCAACTGCACGAAAGCATCGCCGGCAAAGACGATGAGTCCAATCTTGTCGTTGTTAAAGTTGTCGACCAGATTTTCGATAAGCATCTTACTCTTGTCCAAACGGGATGGAACCACGTCCTGACAGAGCATGGAATTTGAAATATCGAGGCAGATGATGGTTTCAATACCATGTCGCTTATCGTGAGAAATCTTGCTGCCCATCTGCGGGCGAGCTACCATCACGATAAGAAGCGCCAAGGCTGCGAGCATCAGCACAAACTTAACTGTAGGGCGATATTTGGAGATGTTGGGCATGAGCTGTTTCAGAAGTTCCGGATCGCCGAGCTTCTTCAGTTTAGCCTTTCTTCTTCTCCATCCTATCAGTCTGATCAGAATCAGTACTGGTATTATCCACAACAGCCAGAGAAATATAGGATCTTCAAATCTTAACATTTTCTATTCTAATTATATCTTCTATTCGATTATCCGATAATCAGTAAAATATCTCCGATAACTGGTAAAATATCTCCGAAAGATAGCAGAATATCTCCGAAAGATAGCGAAATATCTCCGATAATCAGTAATGGCTCAGTATCCGGATTACGGAATTCTTCTGAACCAGGTGATGCGGAGCAGGATTTCTACCAGCAATACCAGGAGAGCTGCCAGGGCGAACGGCTGATAAGCTTCATATCGCTTAGCGAAATGCTTGACATTAAACTTGGTTTTCTCCAGTTTATCAATGTCCCTGTAAATCTTCTTCAGCTCATTATTGTTCGTAGCGCGATAGAAATTTCCATCGGTTGTCTGCGCAATGTCGCTCAGCGTCTTCGTATCTATCTCTACCGGAATATTGACGTACTGTACTCCTCCTGCCACAGGCATTGGATAAGGAGCCACCTTGTTGGTTCCTACACCGATGGTGTAAACGCGGATTCCATAGCTCTTGGCAATCTCTGCTGCGGTCATAGGCGAGATTTCACCCATGTTGTTACTGCCGTCGGTAAGAAGAATCACAACCTTCGATTTTGACTTAGAATCCTTCAGGCGGCTCACGGCATTGGCCAGTCCCATTCCCACTGCAGTACCATCATCAATCAGTCCCCGGGCGGCAATATCCGTACGGGTTGCCTGCAAGAGGCGCAACAGACTGGCATGATCGGTTGTCATCGGGCACTGGGTGAAAGCTTCACCGGCAAAGATAGTCAGACCGATGTTGTCGTTCGGTCTTCCCGAGATGAATTCTGTTGCCACATCCTTAGCCGCTTCCATACGGTTCGGTCTCAAATCTTCGGCAAGCATAGAGGTGGAAACGTCCATTGCCAACATAATGTCAATGCCTTCTACCATCTTGTTGTCCCAAGCCGTATGCGTCTGCGGACGAGCCATCGCACAGACGATGAGCACGAAACAGATGCATCTCAGCACCATTGGCAGATGGATGAGACGCACACGCAGGCTCTTCGGAGCATATTGATACTTTTTCGTGTCGCTCATGCGCATGGTTGGCGCATTCTTCTTCCTGTAGAGGAAATACCATAATATATAAGGTATCAGCAACAGGAGCAACAGAAAATAGCCTTTACTTGCAAATTCCATTTCTATATTTTTCTATTTATAGCCAGGCAAAGAGTTTCGGAACAAACCGCTTTGCCCGGCGAAACGTTTCATAAGAACACCCTGCCTTACATCAGCAGCATGGCTGACTGATAAATGATGTAACCCAACAGAGCCAGACCTACGATGGCTCCTATCCAGAGGAGCGACTTGATGAGGCGGCGCTGAGATTGCGTCTTCTGCTCTTCGTTGGTCAGCTGCGGAACCACCTTTTCTTCAGTAGGTTTCTCATCTGTCTTGGTCTGGTCGATGAAGTTGATGGCATTCACCAGGTTTGCGTCGTTCTCATTCACGAGGGTTTCATATTTGGCAAACTTCACGAGATCGGCAGTCTGGAAGAGTTCCTTCAGTTCATCAATCATCTTCTGGTCGCCTGCTTCGCGCAAACGTTCGATTATTTCCATACTGGTCATTTCCATCGCATTGAATCCGAAACGGCTCACGATGTATTCTCTCAGCGTATTGGTAAGCTGGGTGTAGTAAGCCTTCTGTGTTTCCTGATTCTCTACGTGCTGCTGCTTGATGACGTTGATTTGATTCAGCGCCTTTTCATGAGCCGGAACACGTTTTACGATGCGGATATGGGTGATGATTGGCTTGTTGTTCTTCAGTCTGTTGCGCAGATAAAGCCATGCGCCACAGAGGATTAACAGCAATAGGCTCAACCAAAAGAGCGCGCTCCATTCGCTCCAGGAGAAAGGATTATCCTGAACATCCTTAGGCGGATAGAACTGGTTGGGATGAACCGTATCTACGGGCACGGTGAGCACCTTCAGCGCAAGCTGGTTGCCATGACAGTTCTTGCCGTTTACCTTCACATTGAGCGCAGGAATCACGTACACCTTTTCATCAAATGAAGTCAGCGTATAGTCGCGGCTCACCACCATGCGGTCGTCGCCTATGTGCGAAGTGTCGCCTTTACTCTGCTCTACCACTTCCACTCCCGGCGTAATTTGCTGCTGGGGCTTGAAAGATGGCAGTTGCACCTTATCGCCCTGCTTTACCGAAGCTTTCAGATGCAACACGGTCTGCTGTCCTATCAGTATCTGCAGCGAGTCGATGCGTTGCTCTACCTGCTGGGCTTGAGCTAAGCCTGAGCACCCCAGGAGAGCGAGCGACAATATGATATTCTTTACTTTAAACATAGTTTCTTTACTTTGAGCTTTCGGTTTATCAACCCCTCTGCTTGAAAAGCATCAGGAGCGCCTTCGAGAAGTCCTCGTTAGTGGCAATCGAAGTCCAGTCGACCTTGCTTTTGGCAAAGTCGGTTTTCAGATTCTCCTGCTGCATCAGCCATTGCTGGGTATGGGCCATTCGCAGTTTCTTCGAACTTGTATCAATATACATTTCGTGTCCGGTTTCTGCGTCCATCACCTTGAGCAGTCCTACATCAGGCAGCACCTTGGCACGCGGGTCGTAAACCTGGATGGCTACTACATCATGCTTCTGGTTGGCAATCTGCAGCTGATGCTGGAAATCCTTATGATCGTAGAAGTCGCTGATTACGAAAGCTGTGCAGTGGCGTTTCATCACGCGGGTGAAATATTCCAGGGCGCAACCGATGTCGGTACGCTGGCTTTGCGGCTGGAAGTTGAGCATTTCTCTGATGATATAGAGAATATGTTTTCTTCCTTTCTTAGGCGGAATGTACTTCTCGATACGGTCAGAGAAGAAGATGACACCTATCTTGTCATTGTTCTGAATGGCGCTGAAGGCGAGTGTGGCAGCAATCTCAGTAGCCAGATCGCGCTTCATCTGCTTCATCGTACCGAAATCGAGCGACCCGCTGACGTCTACGAGCAGCATCACCGTCAGTTCCCTTTCCTCTTCAAACACCTTGACATAAGGTTTATGAAAGCGGGCGGTCACGTTCCAGTCGATGTCTCTCACATCATCGCCATACTGATATTCGCGCACCTCGGCAAAGGCCATTCCCCTACCCTTGAAGGCAGAATGATACTGACCTGCGAAGATGTTCTGACTCAGTCCGCGAGTCTTGATTTCTATCTTCCGAACCTTTTTTAAGATATCTTGTGTATCCAAAATCCTAAACTATTAACTATAAACTATCAACTGTTAACGATCAAGGCACTTCCACCTTATTAATGATGCGGCTTACGATTTCCTCGCTTGTCACATTGCTTGCCTCTGCCTCGTAAGAAAGGCCGATACGATGGCGCATTACGTCATGGGCTACAGCTCTTACATCTTCAGGAATCACATAGCCGCGATGCTTGATAAAGGCATAGGCTCTGGCTGCCTTGGCAAGAGAGATGCTGGCACGAGGACTGCCGCCGAAGGTAATCATGTCTTTCAGTTCGCCCAGTCCGTAGCGCTCAGGATAACGTGAAGCAAAGACGATATCGGCAATATACTGCTCAATCTTCTCATCGAGATAAACCTCGTTTACAATCTTGCGAGCCTTCAGAATCTCCTCAGCAGATGTTACAGGTGTAACCTCAGGAAGTCCGCCCTGGATATTCTCACGGATGATGAGCTTCTCTTCTTCCAGTGTAGGATAATCGATGATTACCTTCAGCAGGAAACGGTCTACCTGTGCTTCAGGCAACTGATAGGTTCCTTCCTGCTCGATAGGGTTCTGTGTAGCCATTACCAGGAACGGACTAGGCAGTTTGAAGGTTTCATCGCCAATGGTAACCTGGTGTTCCTGCATGGCTTCGAGCAGCGCACTCTGCACCTTGGCTGGGGCACGGTTAATCTCATCTGCCAAAACGAAATTGGCGAAGACAGGACCGCGCTTTACATGGAAAGCCTCGTCTTTCTGTGAATAAATCTGAGTACCCACCACATCGGCAGGCAACAGGTCAGGAGTAAACTGAATGCGGCTATAGTCGGAGCTGATAAGCTGTGACAATGTCTTGATTGCAAGTGTCTTCGCCAGTCCAGGTACACCCTCAAGCAGGATATGACCATCAGAAAGAAGACCGATAAGAAGGCAATCTACGAGGTGTTTCTGACCTACGATTACCTTATTCATGCCCATTACCAGATTGGTAACAAACTGACTTTGTTGTTCTATCCGGATATTCAATTCGCGGATATCAATAGCTTCTGCCATAATTCTATATTTTTACGTTTAATTTCTTAATTCAAACAATATATTTCCAAAACTAAACGCAAAAGTACTCAAATTAAGCCACAAAAGCGAAAAAACCTATCTAAATAATATTAAAAATGTTTCATAAAAGCTATTTTTAGGTTCTTTTAAAGAATAGCTTTTATGAAACAAACGAGATTTCAAATATTTTATCTGTTTTTATGCTTCATGTACCAAGGATGAACCAAGAAATTGTACACCAGTAACGATACAATTGTAAAAAGAAGCGCATAGTGCAACACCCGTGGTTCAATCATATTATACACGGGATGATCTACGTTAAAATGCGCTCTCGCCGGAAGATTATGGAACATGAAACCGAAACCGATTCCCAAACTCAAGCCCAACTCCCAAGCCAGGAAGAACGAATTCACGCTCGTGCCGCGCTGGCAGTGTTTGGCAAGCTTGATATAGAAGAGTAAGAAACGACTTCCAATGATTCCCAAGCTGAAACCCAGCAAGGTTGGAACCACGATTTCGACAGCAAACTCCTGACTTGCAAACGAAATCAGTTCAGCGGAAGCCAACAATATCAGGCCTACCAATATCTGACTCTTCAAATCTGCATCAGCAAAGACAAACTTTTCTGCCAGGAACGCCAAGACCAATCCTCCGAAAATCATCAGAAAGATGCCAGTAGGATGAGGCACAGAAAAGTATAATCCCGCAGAAATAGTAATCAGGATGATATTGACAAACAGCGGAGTTCCCTGCGGCAGATAGAAGCGGTCGAGGCTGAAAGTTTTAATTCCTTCGGCAGGTGCCTTGAAAGGAAACTTGGCGCGAGAAACCAGCACGAAGGCTCCCAAAGCCAGCAACGAAGCCGTAGGGAAAACATAGCCCATGCCGAAATAGTTGTAAACAAAACATGCCACCAAGGGTCCTACAGCTATCGAAAAGCGAGCAAACCAAGAGGTAATGTAATTAGCCTCGGTGCGCTGGAACGACTCGCAGGAATCAATAACCAGCGTACTGGCAAGCGACATCTGAGCCAGCCCCAGAAATGCTCCAAACAGGAAACGGAACGCCAGGAGAATCTCAAAAGAAAACCTGATGTTCCAGAACGTATCCAGATAATAAATTACCGAATGGCAAACAACCACACCTAAAATGGAAAGCTGACAGACCATATTCCTGCGGTAGCGCTGCACCAGATAAGAGCAGAAGCCGCCAAACAGAAACAATCCAAAGCCGTATGCAAGAAGCACACACCCTATCTGCCACATCTGAAACTTCTCCTGAAGCAGGAAATAAGGAATGGCAAAAACGAGCATGTACACACTCGACATCAGCAAGAGGTTGGCAAAACATAATCGCCAGAAGTCCTTGTGCCACAGTTTGATATGTACTGGTGTATTTTGTGTATCCATTATTCTAAACTCTTTTATGAATCTATCGTATTTATACTCTCTTACACTTCGCTAAAAAGAGAGTTAATGTTAATAACTCTCTTCAGCGCTAGGATAATCTACGGTCTTCACCGCATCAATATAAGCCTTCACACCCTTGGTCATTTCCTCGCCTACCTGAGCAAAGTGGCGCAGGAACTTAGGCTTGAAGCCCTGTGTCATTCCGAGTGCATCAGCATAAACCAGAACCTGTCCGTCGCAGCCGTTACCTGCACCGATTCCAATCGTTACAGCCTTCACCTTCTTGCTTACTTCAGCAGCGAGCTTAGCAGGAACCTTCTCCAGCACGATGGCAAAGCAGCCTGCTTCGTCCAGTGCGATGGCGTCGCTGATAAGCTTCTGTGCCTCAGCCTCTTCCTTGGCACGAATGCCATAACCGCCAAACTTGTTCACGCTCTGCGGGGTAAGTCCGAGATGACCATGAACAGGAATACCTGCATTAACCAGCGCCTTAACCGTGTCGCAGATTTCTACGCCGCCTTCCAGTTTCAGAGCGTCTACACCCGTCTCCTTCATCATGCGGCAAGCATTGCGCAGCGCCTCTTCCTTGCTGATCTGATAGCTGCCGAAAGGCATGTCGCAAACCACGAAAGCATGCTGGCAGGCACGGGCCACGCTGCGGGCGTGATAAATCATCTGGTCTACGGTAATCGGCAATGTGTCTGCATTTCCTGCCATCACATTGCTGGCCGAATCACCTATTAATATAGAGTCTATTCCTGCAGCATCTATAATTCCGGCTGTTGTAAAGTCGTATGCTGTCAGCATGGTTACTTTCTCGCCAGCCTTCTTCATTTCTGCGAAGGTCTTGGTGGTAATTTTCTTCTTGTCAGTAGATAAATATCCCATTTTTTATTTTGATTTATTTATTGTTCTGCGTTGAATCTATTTCGCATTCTCCACGATGCGCTGCAAGTCAGCAAAACTGAAACCTCTGTAATCATCTATCACATAGTCGGATAGCGGCTGGATGGCTTCTCTGCTGTTCGTTGTGGCGAGACCTAAGGTAAAGGCTCCTGAGGCTCTCACCGCCTTCAGTCCGTTGAAGCTGTCTTCCAGTCCTACACAGTCCTCCGGTTCCACACCGAAATAGGCTGCACCTTTCAGATAACAGTCTGGATGTGGCTTGCTCTCGGCGAAATCCTCGCTGGTCAGCACACGGTCGAAATAAGCCTTGAATTCCGGGTGACGTTCATAAACATTCAGCATCTTCTGAACGTTGCTGCTCGTTACCACAGCGCATTTTACGCCATGCTTCTTCAAGTCGCTGATGAAGTCTTCGAACCCCGCAATATATTCATACCGCATGGTCTTTTCAAATTCATCCAGTCGGGCTGTAATCTTAGCCTGTTCCTCCTTTGCGCCGGTAAAACCTTCGATGTGGGCGAAGACGGCTTCATCGGTGAAATACTTGTCGTAAATCTGAACCAGAGTCTGTCCTTTGATGCGATATTCGAAATCGGGCATTTCCGGATGATACTCCCTGCCTATCATTCCCCAGAAGATGGAGTACTGTGATTCTGTATCGAATACCACGCCATCCAGATCGAAGAGTGCTGCTTTTATCATATTTCCTTGTCTGTTTTATCAAATTTTGCTTAAATTATATTGAAAACGGGTGCAAAGTTACGCAAAAAACTTAATATACGAGCATAATCTGACAGATTTTGATGTTTTTATTACGTGTTTTCCGATTTTTTACACTACCTTTGCAGAAAAATCAGTAGAAATAAAGAAGAATACATATAATTATATGATAGAAATAATAGAGAAATACTTCCCGAACCTCACGGAAGAGCAGAAAAAGCAGTTCGAGGCACTCGATGCATTATACCGCGACTGGAACAGCAAGATCAATGTCATCAGCCGCAAGGACATCGATAATCTGTACGAGCACCACGTGCTCCATTCTCTGGCAATAGCCAAAGCCATCCATTTCCGTCCGGGCACGGAGATTCTCGATTTCGGCTGCGGTGGAGGTTTCCCGGGCATTCCGCTCGCTATCCTCTTCCCTGAATGCAAGTTCAAGCTGATAGATGGAACGGGCAAGAAAATCAGAGTCTGCAACGAGGTGGCTACGGCCATCAATCTGCAGAATCTCAAGGCAGAGCATCTGCGCGGAGAAGACGAAAAAGGCAAGTACGATTTCGTGGTAAGCCGTGCGGTCATGCAGCTTCCTGACCTGATGAAGATTATCAAGAAAAACTTTAAGCAGAAGGGACAAAACGCTCTGCCTAACGGACTTCTGTGTCTGAAGGGCGGTAATCTGAAAGAAGAACTGAAGCAATACTTCAAGATTTCAGAAATCACTCCGCTCAGCACTTTCTTCGATGAAGAATGGTTCAGTCAGGACAAGCAACTGGTTTACGTTCCGGCTTAGAAGAAGTGAAGAGGAAAAAGTAATCATAAAGTTCAAAGTAAGAAATGTTACATATAGAAAGATTTCAAGTAAACATGTTGCAGGAAAACTGCTACGTGGTGAGCGATGAGACCAAGGAATGCGTCATCATCGATTGCGGCGCCTTCTATCCGGAAGAGCGCACGGCTATTACACAATATATTAAGGAAAACCAGCTCAAGCCCGTTCACCTGCTCGTAACCCATGGCCATCTTGACCATAACTTCGGCAACAACACCATCTATCAGGAGTTCGGACTGAAACCGGAAGTATCGGCAGCTGATGAAAACCTGATGAAGGGACTCGCCAAGCAGGCAGAAACCTTCTATCAGATGCAACTCGATTACCAGTTTCCGCCGATTGGCAGATTCTTCGAAGATGAAGAGGTCATCAAGTTCGGCAACCACGAGTTCCAGGTTATCGCCACTCCGGGCCACAGCAGCGGTTCCGTCACCTTCTATTGCGAGGCAGAGCACGTAGCCTTCACCGGCGACACCCTCTTCCACAGTTCTATCGGCAGAACCGATTTCCCTGGAGGCAGCATGTTCCGCATCATCAACAGTCTGCGCCATCTCGGTCAGTTGCCTGATGAAACCCAGGTGCTCCCGGGTCATGGCGAATACACCAGCATAGGCGAAGAGCTCGCTCACAATCCATATATGGACCGTTAAAACAGCATTTTTAAAAAGTCAGGAGATTTATCAGCGATGATCAAGAAATCGAATACAGAGAAGATCATTCTCGGCATTGACCCCGGAACCAACGTGATGGGCTATGGCGTAATCCGCATCATCGGCAACAAGGCCGAACTGGTGGTGATGGGCGTCATCGACATGCGTAAAGAGAGCGATCCCTATCTCCGGCTGGGCAAGATCTTCGACCGCGTAACCGGCATCATCGACAGCTATCTGCCCGATGAGATGGCCATCGAAGCCCCCTTCTTCGGCAAGAACGTGCAGTCGATGCTCAAGCTGGGCAGGGCGCAGGGAGTAGCCATCGCAGCCGCCATTCATCACAGCGTTCCTATCCACGAATATGCGCCGCTCAAAATCAAGATGGCCATTACAGGACAGGGACAGGCTTCGAAGGAACAGGTGGCGGGAATGCTGCAGCGACTGCTCCATATTCAGCAAGACGAAATGCCGAAGTTCATGGACGCTACCGATGCGCTGGGGGCAGCCTACTGCCACTTTTTGCAGATGAACCGCCCGGAGACCGACGCCAAGCACTACAGCAGCTGGAAAGACTTTGCAACAAAGAATCAGAGTAGAATAAAAAAATAAGAGAGATGCAAAAGATTATTAACATTAAAAATGGTGTTACCCGTATGCCTGAATGGCGTATGGCAGAACCCGTAAACTTCGAGGCGTGCGATGGTGAACACATCGCTATCGTAGGTCCGAATGGTGGAGGAAAATCAATGTTTGTCGACATCATCGTAGGTCGCCACCCACTCCTAATGCACGACCCTGATTACGATTTCTCACCTAGTCAGAAAACAATGGTGAGCGACAACATCAAGTATATTACCTTCCGCGACAGCTACGGAGGCGATAACGACCGCACTTATTTCCTGCAGCAGCGCTGGAACCAGCTCGAGATAGACGAAAACACGCCTGTCGTAAAGGACAAGCTGGAAGAAGCCTACCAAATGGCTGGCGAAGACACTCCGGAGCGCAGAGCCCTGCAGCAGCACATCTACAAACTCTTCCACATGCAGCACCTGATGGACAAATACACCATCCTGCTCTCAAGTGGCGAGCTACGCAAGTTCAAACTTGCCTCTACCCTCTTCTCAGAGCCTCGCGTGCTCATCATGGACAATCCGTTTATCGGACTCGATGCTGAAACCCGCGACCAGCTCAAGGAACTGCTCAAGACCCTCTCTTCTGAGCGAGCCCTGCAGATAATCCTCGTACTGAGCAAGAGCGATGATATTCCTGATTTTATCACCCACGTGGTAGAAGTGAAGGATATGAAGGTTCTGCCTAAGGTAACCCTCGCCGAATATCTTGCCGGCAGAGAATCCGTGCCTGCCCATGTGCTGAGTCCGGAGCTGGAACAGGCCATCGTAGACCAGCCTTACAGCGACCGCGAATATCACACCCGGGAAGTGGTGAAGATGAACAAAGTGCGCATACAGTATGGCGAGCGAATCATCCTCAATGACCTCGACTGGACCGTGATGAACGGCGAGCGATGGGCTTTGAGCGGACAGAACGGAGCCGGAAAGAGTACGCTCCTCAGTCTGGTCTGTGCCGACAATCCGCAGAGCTACGCCTGCGACATTACCCTCTTCGACAATCCTCGAGGCAGCGGCGAAAGCATCTGGGACATCAAGAAACACATCGGTTACGTATCGCCTGAGCTTCACCGCTCTTACCAGCGCGACCTGCCAGCCATCCGCATCGTAGCAAGCGGCCTGATGGATTCCGTAGGTCTCTATGTAAAGCCGAAGGAAGAAGACATGGACAAGTGCCGCTTCTGGATGAAAGTCTTCGGACTGGAAGGTCTTGAAGAGCGTGGTTTTCTGAAGCTCTCCAGCGGCGAACAGCGCCTCGTTCTCCTGGCACGAGCCTTTGTCAAGGATCCGGAACTGCTGATTCTCGATGAGCCGCTCCACGGACTCGACAACCGCAACCGCCGTCTTGTAAAAGACGTCATCGAAGCCTTCTGTCGCCGCCAGAACAAAACCATGATCATGGTAACGCATTATAAGGAAGAATTGCCAGCGTGCATCGACCACAGCATCTTCCTGCTGCGCCACACCAACAATTAAAAAGAATTGATAATCAATAATTTCAGAAAGATGAGATATATAATATTATTATTTGCGCTCACCCTCAGCATAGCTAAGGCAAGCGCCCAGGATGTATTAAACGAGGTGCTCCGCACTTCTGATGCAATCATCAACGACACCACGAAGAGCATGGACGAGCGCCGTACAGCCCTCTTCAAGTTTGACGCAATGACCTACATGCGCAGCAAGATTCTGCCACCGTATGTAATGCTCGACAAGAATCTGAGCAAGGACACCTTGAACGTAAAGGTTCGCTATCTCAACGAGCAGGCCTACGCCATGAGCGTTTATATTACGCTCTACCAGAAGCGACTGAAGGAGGCTTCAAACAAGAACAAGCCGCTCGTAACCCAGTTTTTCAAGCAGGCAACCATCGATCACAAGGCATTTAAGGATGCAGATACAGAGTTTACCCTGGCTTATTACAACACCCCGGATGTTCCTACTCCTTTCTGCCTCGACTGCGATTGGGTTTCAACCTTGGCATTTATCCGCAGCATCGACTGGTCAAAGCTTTAAGAACGTTTTCAGTCAGAAAATATATAAAAACAGATTAGCAGCATCCCTTATGCAGGGATGCTGTTTGTCTATAGGATGGTTATCCAGAGTAATTTCACATGTTGCATCGGAAAATAAGTATAAATAGGGAACGCAGCGCGTTCCCTATCTGTTAGCCCCACTCCTTCTTTACATTAAAGCAGGGGCAAGCTTTGTTAGCAAACTCATTGTGCCCATGAATCGTGGCTAATGGATATTCCTCCTTCAGCTGCTCGATGAGCGAGCGCA
>ERZ773185.1072-NODE-1072-length-21866-cov-58.025125_pt1 | contig 21866 bp, 20 predicted proteins | sample MGYA00580531_ERZ773185 | MGnify/ENA primary metagenome ERZ773185 (study PRJEB29015, sample SAMEA2737799) | human gut metagenome | biome: human gut; feature: human-associated habitat; material: faeces | place: China | collected 2012 ...
TTCTCCCGGACTCGCCGGCCGCGTGCTCAGCGCACTTGAAGCCGGCGCCCAGGCCGCCATACCCGGTATCCCCGTGAAGAACACCATCAAGAAGGTGCAGAACGGCATTGTTGTGGACACCCTGCCGCGCGCGGAGCTCATGGCTGTGCAGACACCGCAGGGCTTCGACAGGGCGGCCCTCCTCAGGGCCCACAGGGACTGGCAGAAGGCGGGTGACGGACTCGTCACCGATGACGCGGCTCTCATGGAGGCCGCGGGCGCCAGCGTACGCATCGTGGAAGGAGAGGAAGGCAATATGAAGATTACAACTCCCGGAGATCTCGGCCTGCTCAGCGGAAAACAGGACGGCATGCCCTGCACGGGATTCGGCTACGACGTGCACAGATACGGGGGGACAAGGCCTCTCGTCCTCGGGGGCGTGCCCATGGAAGGCGGTTTTACGGTTGAGGCCCATTCCGACGGAGACGTGCTCCTGCACGCACTTATGGATGCCCTGCTCGGACTCTCCGGCAAAGGAGACATCGGCGAACTCTTTCCCGACAGCGATCCCGCCTTCGACGGCATCAGTTCCGCCATGCTCCTCTCCCGTGTCCTTGATGTCATCCGCGAAAGCGGCATCGTCCTGACCAACATCGACTGCACCGTCGTCTGTCAGAAACCGAAGGTCGGACCCCAGAGGGGAGCCATCCGGCATAATCTCTGCCGGCTCCTCTCCCTTGATCCCGACCAGGTCAGCGTCAAGGCCACCACAGAGGAAAAACTTGGCTTCACAGGGGATCTCTCGGGCATCAAAGCCTACGCCGTGGCCACGGGTCTCAGAACGCAGCGCAGCTAACCCCCGCTCTTACGTGCCAGCCGTACGGAAGGAAACGGAAAGGCGACGGCGCCTTTCTTCTCCAGCCTCCCTCCCGGAACGCCCCGGAACTCTCTGTTCCTTGCATCATACAGGAAAAAGTGTCTTAATAAGTCTGCTTGCTGTTATTTCTTCCGGAACAACTCTTTCCCGGTTCTCTCCGGACAGCACAGCCGTATTCTTCCAGGAGCTCTATTGTGCCTGATACCTTCCCCACGCCTTGGCTGAACAAATATAACGAATTCCACATACCCCATGACGTCCCGGTTTTTGACCGGCCCCTTTACGCGGCTCTTGACGACGCAGCCCGTGATTATCCAGACCGCCCTGCCATCCTTTATGGAGATTCACGCATTTCCTATAAGCGGCTCCATCTGCTCGCAGAACGCTTCTCCGCTTCCCTGCACCGTCTGGGACTCAAAAAGGGCGATCGTGTGGCGCTCATGCTTCCCAACCTTCCGCAGACTGTTGTCGCATATTGGGGTATTCTGAAATGCGGCGGCGTGGTTGTCATGACAAACCCTCTGTACATGGAAACAGAGCTCATCGGGCACCTGAACGATGCGGGCTGCCGCTTCATGATCCTGCTTGATACCTACTGTACCAAGGTAACCGCCCTCAGAGACAGGCTTCCTGTTGAAAAATTCATCGTGACGGCCGCAACAGACGCGGTCGACGGTACGGGAATTCAGCCCGTTGAGCCAAAAAATCCACGCGTCAAGCCGCATGTCATCAGTTACGGCCCGCATGTACTGCCTTTTCTTGCCCTCCTTGTGGGAGATGAACAGTACACCTGTCCCATCGAGGATCCCATACACACGGTAGCCATGCTGCAATATACCGGCGGCACAACGGGAACCCCCAAAGGAGTCATGCTCACACACTCCAATCTGGGGACTGATGCGGCGATCATGGTTTCCCACCTGCACATGAAGAAAGAAGTCAGACATATCTTTCTTTCCATCATGCCTTTTTTCCACGTGTACGGGCTTTCTCTCTGCTGCATTGATCCGGTCTTTCTGGCCGCTGCCACGATTCCCGTACCGCACTATTCCCCTGCGGATTCCCTGAATCTCATCAGCCGCTTCCATCCGACCGTGTTTCCCAGCGCCCCGTCGGTTTTCACATCACTCCTGCAGCAGAAAACGCTGGAAAAATACGATCTCACATCCATACAGATCTGCATGTCCGGCTCCGCCCCTCTGCCGTATGACGTTCTTGAACGGTTTCAGAAGATCACCGGTTCCCGCATCATGGAAGGCTATGGTCTCTCCGAGGCCTCGCCCGTCACGCATTTCAACGCCATTGAACTGACCAAGGATTCCTCCATCGGCATGCCTCTGCCTGATACGGACGCCTGCATCGTCGACACGGAAACGGGCACAAAGCTCATGCCCCCCGGAAAGCTGGGAGAACTCATCATCCGCGGCCCTCAGGTCATGATCGGCTACTGGAACAAGCCTGAGGAGACAAAAAATACGCTGCGGGATGGATGGCTTTATACCGGCGACATCGCGTATATGGACGAGGACGGCTTTTTCTTCATCATGGACCGCAAGAAAGACATGGCACTGGTGGGCGGCTACAATGTCTATCCCCGCGAGGTGGATGAAGTGCTCATGTCCCATCCCGGCATTGAGGAAGCCGTTACCATCGGTGTTCCCGATCCCATACGCGGCGAGACCATCAAGGCCTTCATCGTACCCGGCGCAGGCGTTAAGCTGAGGGCGTCCGAAATCGTCGCCTGGTGCCGTGCCCGTCTCGCTTCCTATAAAGTCCCGCGCTCCATCGAATTCCGCGACAGCCTTCCCAGGACCCAGGTGGGCAAGATCCTGCGCCGCACCCTCAGGGAAGAGGAAATCCGCAAACACCAGAACAAAGCCTGATTCAGAAGAAAAGGCGGACACGTCCCATCTGAGACTGTCGGATAGGAGGGGGTCCCGTTCTCCCAAACCTCAGCGTATGCCATCGGCACGCGCCGGTTTTCTGACTTTCGTATATTTGCAGATAACAGCCGGGCATGGTTTTCTATCCGTGCCCGGCTGTTCTTTTACCTGACTGTCATGACGTGTCATTATGTCCGGCTATCCCCGCATGAACAGACACTTCAGCTTCTTTCCGGGGACAATTCCTGACAGATCCCGGGGACCGGATCTTCCTGGCAGGCCGGAGAGCTGCCTGCACCGTTCTCCGGAATCTTTTTCCCGGCAGACACCCTGTTTCCGGATGTGACCTTTCCCCTGCCAGATTTAACCCAGGATTTTTGCCCCATTAGATGCCCATGCGGGGCGAACAAAAAAGGCGGCCGGACTTAAGAAGCCCGGCCGCCTTTCTGCGTGTGCGTATAAAATTTCTATTTCAGGCCCTTGGTGGCGGACCAGCGGATAAAGTCACCGCCCAGCATATCATCACCAGGATTCCAGCAGTGCTTCTCACCTCTTGCCGTCACGCAGACAGCCTCAGTGGGCAGGCCATCATCGGAAAGGACGCGCAGGACATAGGCCTCATTGGCGTTCATGAAACGGCGTACCGAGGGAGAAGCCGAAAGTTCCAGCTTTCCATCCTTGTTGTGGACATCGTACACTTCCAGAATGGACTCGTTTGACAGGGGCAGAATAGCGTAGGCGCTTTCATTGGGCCCCAGATTGTCCACATTTGTCTCGCCCACGAAATTCACGAGAGCCAGGGAAAGCTGCAGAGCCGGAAGTTCTGTCCGGGACGCAAGGTGGCGCACCATAGCCACCGGCGGCGTGAAATCGGGAAGCGAAGGATTCTTCAGCGCGGAGACGCCCGGAGCCGGAGCAGCTGACCGGGCTTCCTGAGGCTCAGAAACCTGGGAAGAAGCGGACTGAGCCTCCCCCTTTCCCTGCACCACGGCGTCAGCCTGAACGGAACCGGCCATGAGCAGGGCGCATACCGGAAGACAGGCGGCAAAAAGACGGAATGTCATACGTTTGTGCACTGTAGCTCTCCTTATTGGGAGTCACATCTTAACATAAAATTGTGCGTGAAGGAACCTTTTCCAAACCTCCGACCCCGCTTCCTGACTGTTTTCCTGCTCTTTCCAGACCCAGCGCACTGACAAAGATTCCCGGCTGGCATCCGGCAGCACAGGAAGCGGGAAAATCCGGCATCCCGGAAGAAGCCGCCTTTCAGCTGTCCGGCACCCCGATTCCTATTTCCCCTTCAGGCCGAGAAGAAGACACAGCCGCGACAAGGTCTCGTCGATATACCCGTCTATTCCGAAAGACTGTTCCCGTATTGCCTCAGGAATATACAGCCTGCCCAGGTTTACCGTCACGTAGGTTGAGAGCGGTGCCTGAGCCACGAAACGCATGAGCGGCGCTTTCGTCAGCTGATTGTCCGGCCCTATGCCGAGTTCCAGGACGACGGTCTTCCTGCCGGCGCTGCGCCCGAGGAATGCGCTGAACCTGGCGCGTGCGCCCTGATCCGTCAAAAAGGCATCTCCTGCCGACATATGCACGCGCATGGGAGCGCCGCAGTGGGGACACACGGGCAGGAGTTCGGACGGGACACGTCCGTCCTTTTCAAAAGCTGCCATTTTCCCTGCCAGTTCCTCACATGGGTACAGGGCGCCGTGGCAGCCCCGGGAGCACTGCATGGCAAGCCAGGTTCCTTCCACCTCATAAATATTCTCAGGAGCGAAGCCGCTCATTTCGAAATGACACTCGCCGTTTGTCGTAAGAACAAAACAGTCCTTTCCCCCGGCGATCGCTCTGAGATTCTTCATGCAGGCACTGGGGCTGTAGCCGATACAGTAGTGCCGGATAAGACGGCTCCAGAAGCCCCAGTATTCTTCCTCCGAAAGCCATCTGGCTACCATCCCGCCGAGAATACAGGAAATACCGTATCTGCGTTTCAAATCCCCGAAAAGCTCCTCAAAAGCCCTGTTATCCGCAAAGAGATGCAGACCTTCCGTGATGGACAGGCCGTTGCCAGCTCCGATGAGGAGGGCATCGGCTCCAGCAATCCTCTCAGCTATTTCCTTCAACTTATCCATTGTCTTCTCCGTTTGTTCCTGATGCCACGGAAAGGGAGCCCGTTGTTTTGAGGCGCGCGGCGTCAGCGAGTACCCTGCCGATGTCGTCAAGAATAACCATGCCCCTGTCCTCAATTTCCACGGGCATATAGTTGTAACGGTTATTGACGGAGATATAGCTTGTCTGCGGGAGGTTCAGCGTAAGGTACCAGAACGGTTCCTGGATGAACATGGGAGTAAGCCTCCCCACTCCGAGTTCCAGAAAAAGAATCTTCTTCTCCCTGTGGGTACTGAGGTATTCCGAAACCTTGGCGTATTCGCCCTCATATTTCGTTCCTTCCAGAAAATTGCCGTATCCCCTCACCCAGGGGAACGCCTCACATCCGCAGTGCGGGCAGCGCGGAATCATTTCCGGGGGAATGGATGTACCGTCTCCCAGAGCCTCAAACATCCCGTCAATAAGCTTCTCCGCATTCCACGTGTCATCGCTGCAGCACCTGGAACACTGCATGAAGCGGTGATCGCCCTGAATCTCGCTGACATCGGACTCAGGGTAAAGTTTGACGAACTGCGTGTCCTGGTTAGTCGTCAGGATGTGGAAATCCTTCCCTTTAAGCAGGATATCCAGATCCCTGTATGGCGCACGCAGAGGAGCGTGCAGCGTGGTATGAAGAAATGTGGCGAGATACCCCCATCGTTCTTCCGGACCCCTGAAAGGGCTGTGCATCCCCGCAAAGGCGCCCTTAAAATGATACTTCTCCGCAAATTTTCCAAAATATTTCCGGAACGAAGGCGTGTCCGTATAATAAAAATCCCCTCCGCCTGCGGCGGAAAGCCCTGACGCTCCGCCCACGAGGACGCAGTCAGCATCCTCTACGCTTCTGACAAGGCGGGCTATCTGCTCGGCATAGGGTGCGGCCGCCTTCTCTGAGAGCTGATATGGCGTGCCGCCGGCCGCGTACACCTCATGATAGCGTACATAATTCTCCTGGGTTCTGATGACGATTTTTTCGTACTGGGTCACAGAAGGCCTCCTGTTTTGTTGTAAATTTATTTTTATCAACAAGACAGATATCCACGGCTTGCTCCTCTGTCAACATGTTGTTAAAATAAAATTATCAATCAGAGGAACCGCCATGAAATTCTCGACCAGAGTCAGCGACGCCGTACACATTCTTGCCTTCATCGCACTCAACCGGAATGAAGCACTGACGAGCCAGCGCATCGCGGAAAGCATACGTACGAATCCGGGCTGCGTGCGCCAGCTCATGGTAAGCCTGCGCAGGTACGGGATCATGACAAGCGTGCAGGGGCACGCCAGGCCGGCTCTTTCGCGCGCGCCGGCGGACATCAGCCTTCTTGATATTTACAGGGCCGTTGAGGGCGGAAAGCCCCTGCTTCATCTCGACACGCACACAAACCCCGAATGCGGCGTCGGTGTCAACATACAGCTTGCCCTGCAGGATTACTTTGACAAGGTGCAGAACCGCGCGGAAGACGAAATGAGCCGTATCACGCTTCAGGATGTGCTGGATCGTTATGAGGAAAAGCTCAGGCTCCTTCCCTCAGGAAATGCGCCCGCACGGAAAGGACACATGGCAGCAGAAAAGCCCCGAATCTCACAGACAGAATCCGGACAGGCAGAAGGCCGCCCCTGAAACGCATATTCCGGCGTTATCCGCGGAATTTATCCCTGGCATATTCTTTCATTTTCGCGCCTGGCAAGGTAGACTTGTCAACTAATAAAGGCGAAACGGGCTGTCCCCTGAATTCTCCGGCCGAGGCCGGCAGAATACAATCTCTGTGGCAGTCTTCCGCCCCGACCCGGGGCCATCGGGATTTTCCCAAACTTTTTCAGGAGAAGCACAATGAAAGGTTTTAAACTCGCTTTACCTCTTGTTCTCGGCATGTCCCTCGCTGCCGGTTCCGCCATGGCTGCAGACGGGGAAAAAACTCCTGGCAGCCCCTGCCCCGCGGCTTCCAACGCCCCCTGCCCCGGCCAGCAGAGCAACCCCTGTCCCGCTGCTCCGAATGGTCCCTGCGCTGACCAGCAGGGAGCTCCCTGCATCAAGGCTCCTGCTCCCCAGGGCATCTGCCCAGGTCAGGACGCTGGCTTCCGCCTGTCCGCCGAAAGCAGCGCCAGGTATGAGAAAATCGTCAAGGAATACATCGAGCCCATGCGCAAGCTGAAAGACGAACTCTTCGTGAAAAAAGCCCAGCTGAAGGCCCTCGAGAACGCAACGGATCCCGACATGAAGGCTGTGACGGAAACGGCTTCTGCCGTCGTCATTCTCAGGAACAAGCTCAGCGCCCTTCATTCTGAAATGGAGCAGCGCATCATGAAGGAAGTCATCGAGCCCGAGCGCAAGGCTGCCGCGGCCCAGGCCGCGAGCAAGCCCGCAGAGCAGAAGGCTCCCGCTGAAGCCGCAGCCAAGCCTGCCGAGCAGAAAGCTCCCGCTGAGGCCGCTAACAAGCCTGCCGAGCAGAAAGCTCCCGCTGAAGCCGCTAACAAGCCTGCCGAACAGAAGGCCCCCGCCGAGGCCGCTAACAAGCCTGCCGAACAGAAGGCCCCCGCCGAGGCCGCAGCCAAGCCCGCGGAACAGAAGGCGCCTGCCGAAGCCGCCAATAGGCCTGATCCCAGAAAGAAGATGGCCAAGGAAGAAAAACCCCAGCGCCGTACTTTCCTGGGTATTTCTTTCTAAGTTCCGGGACAGCCGGATTAAACAGGAAGGGCTCTCCGGTCATCCGGAAAGCCCTTCCTGTTTTTTGTCTGGGAAAACGTGCTGGGACTGCCAGGTTCATCCCTCTGTACCAGTCCTTCAGACAATGGACTCAGAGGCTCAGGTACACAAGAAAATTCATCTCCGGATCCTCAAGCTCGAAGATCTCTTTGTGCCACACAGGCTTTCCCTGCTCCGTCTCAGTATCCCGGTAGAAATACTCGTGTTCTTTTTCGTAAAGCCTGCGCTGCGAGCGCCTGTCCCTGTAATAGCTGTAACACGCCATCAGGTTGAGCCCTGTGCTGCCGTAATCGAGCATGGCCGCGGACTCCTCATCTATGGTTGTACCGAAGAGACCGATGCCGTGACTGATAAATTCCTTTTTCAGGATCCACCAGTAATAACCGAAAGCCATGTACTGCTTTGGATCGCCACGCAGCTCTTTTTCGAAAATTTTCAAAAAATGTTTCTGCCACTCCTCGTCAGGAACAGCTCCATCATGAGAGGCCTCGCGAACCAGTGGAAGGAGTTTTTCCTCCTCCGGTTTCCTGATGATGATCATCCGCATCCTCCTCGCTAAAAATCCGAATCTGCGTGAACATCCCACAGACTGAAAAAAGGGAGTCTCCACCTCTTCTGCCGTTTCCGGCCCGCAATTTTATCTGCGGAGAGAAGAAAATCAACGAAAGCCTGAAAAACCATTTCCCATACCATGTGGCGGGACTGCCGGATCAGAAGGTCAGACTTCAGAATCGTCCTCTGTGAGGCTTTCCCGTGCCGGCTGCCCCGCACTGGGCTCTGAGAGCCACAAAGCCGGCCGCCGGCGGAGAATTCACTGGCTATTATCCGCCGGACACAAAAAAAGCACCGGAAAGGCCTTTCCGATGCCTGAAAAAAGAAGAGGATGTCCGCGGGGAAGCGGAATTTCCGCTTCCCCTGAGACTGTATTGTTCGCCGCCGGCAGGGAATCCTGGCCGGCGGAGAACTATCGTCCGCGCTGATGCGCGCAGTTTACCATCTCGCCCAGAAGACTCCCGCCTCTAAAGGCGGGGATAATTGATTATCTGGGAGCCCCGGACTTTGAGGCATCCTCAAAGGCTCTGCGTTCCGGAGCGAAGACCTCTTTCTCAAGGGTCTGATCCATCTCATCGCGAAGAGAACGGAGCTGGCCTCTGAGGCTCACGATTTCGTTGGCCTTGTCGGTCACGGCCTTCACATCCGGAGTGCTGCTGCGTTCAAGGGCCCTGAGCTCGGATTTCCTGACGAAGAGTTCATCGCGAACCTTATCGATTTTGCCGCGGTACTCAGACATAATTTTATCATATCTGGCCTGCCCCTCATCGGAAAGAGCTCCTCTGAAGCCAGGGTCCATGCCGTAAGCTGGACCATAGCCGCAGGGGCCGTACCCCATCCAGCCCGGACCTCTCATGCCATGGTGAAAGCCATGAAAGCCGCCCTGAAATCCGGGGCAGGGAACATAGCTCTGATCAGGTTCCGGGGCGTCCTGATCTTCTGCAAAAACGGAACCGGCGCCGGCCACCAGAACCATGGACAGAATAAGGGGAAGAGCGATCTTGGAGGTTTTCATATCTTTTTTCCTCTAAAAAATTAAAGTGGATCAGGATCCGCTGTCATTGCGGCGCCAGATCAGCTAACGCTGGCCAGCAGCCTTTCTTTCGGGGGCAAACACTTCTTTTTCGAGTTTCTGGTTCATCTCATCAGAGAGGGCTCGAAGTTCCCTGCGCACGCTGACGACTTCGTCAGCCTTGGCACGGACTTCCTTCGGATCAGGCCGTTCAGCTCTCTGCATGGCGTCGAGTTCGGAGTTCTTCACGAAAAGCTCATCGTTGAGCTTGTCGAATTTCTCACTGTAGCTTCTGACAATCTGATCGTACTTCGCCTGCCCAGCCTCTGAGAGCTGGCCGCCGTAGTAGCCCGAACCGCCTCCGTTCGCCATACCGGCGCCGTAGCCGCCCATCATGTGACCATAGCCTCCCATATGGCCATAGCCGCCCATATGACCATAGCCATCGCCCATGTGACCATAGCCGCCCATCATGGGGCCGTAATATCCCTGACCGTAGGAGCTGTCTCCGCTGCTCTGCTGATCTGACTGGGATCCCGCTGCAAAGACGGAACCGGCACCGCTCACAACAGCTGCTGCCAGGAAAAGAGGAAGAACGCTTCTGGATAATTTCATCGGTATCGCCTTTATATTCTGTAATTTCTTCCCACCGGACCGCCTGCGGCGATCCGGTGATGCGGATTCCTTATCTTACTTTCTGGGAGTCTGGGGATTGGGAGCAAGCGCCTTCATCTTCTCTTCCCAGGCCTTCCTCTCAGGGGCATAGACATCCTTTTCAAGGGTCTTCTGGAGCTCATCGGTCAGACTGCGGAACTGGGCATCAAGTTTGGAAACTTCCCCGGCAGCGGAGCTTACGGCCTTGACGTCGGGGGTAGCGGCTCTCCAGAGGGCACAGAGTTCAGCGTTCTTCACGAAAAGCTGCCCTCTGAGCTGATCCATCCTGGGGCGGTAATCGCTCATGATCTTGTCAAACCGCCCCTGGCCTTCAGGAGAGAGCATTCCCCTGAAGCCGCCGTTCATGCCGCCCATCATGCCGCACATGCCGCCCATGGGCATACCGCCCATCATACCAGGCCCCATCATGCCGCCCATGGGCATACCGCCCATCATACCGGGACCCATCATGCCGCCCATAGGCATACCGCCCATCATACCGGGACCCATCATGCCGCCCATAGGCATACCGCCCATCATACCGGGACCCATCATGCCGCCCATGGGCATGCCGCGCATCATACCGGGGCCCATCATGCCGCCCATGGGCATATTGGGATTCCCGTTCATCGGCATACCATAGCCGCCCATCATGCCATTCATCGGCATGTTGGGATTCCCGTTCATCGGCATACCATAGCCGCCCATCATACCGTTCATCGACATATTGGACGAGCCATTCATGGGCATGCCGGCATGGGGCTGGTCGGAATTCGGGCTGGCTGCAAAAACAGTGGCGCTGCCGGCAGTAAGCGCGAGGGCCATAACAAGAGGAAGGGCAAATATGGAAGCTTTCATAATTGTTTACCTTTATATAAATTTATTTTTTCTTTTCAGAAAACGAGCACAGTGACTGGATGTTTGAAACTCAGGTTATTCGTCTCGGCCATCGCGGCGGCCGATATCCCGATCATCATAGTCCTGGGCATAGCCTCCCCAGCATCCCCCACGGTACGCGACCCTGCCGCTCCGATAATAATAGCCGCAGGGGGCACCATTCCTCGTTCCATAATTCATGCGGTACCCGGGTCTCACCGGTGTGCCGTCGCGGTTGACATACTGGCCGCCTGAAATCCACGCACAGGGAACATTCCAGCTCGGAGAAGTGGTGCCATAACGATCAGCTGCAAAGACTGAGCTGGCGCCTCCGACAAGGGCTGCGGCCAAAACGAAAGAAAACGCTGTCTGAGACAATTTCATTTTTTTGCCTTTACGCTTTGAGAAATTGATGGTGAGCCTGATGCGCGCCGGGACCATTTCCCGGCACGCAAAAACTGTTTTTCTAAGGATTCTTCACTCTTGTGCCTGGCTGTCCGTCAGGCCTTTTGTCATCGCGACGGACGGCACTGCCGTTTTTATGGGGCCTGGGGGGCTTTTTCTCCCGGACTACGTTCTGCCCGACCGGGGGCCTGTGCTCGGGCGCGGGACGAACGCTTGCAGGAGGAGCCGGTTTCGGAGCGGGACGTACGGCAGGAGCCGGACGCGGCGGCTCAGGGACAGGGGGGTGAGGACGGGCATACCCCGCGTCGTCTGGCGGCGGCCCCTGATGAACACACCCGGTCATACCCAGCGAACCTGCGAGAGCCATAGACAGGACGAAGGGAAGGAAAAATTTTGTTCTCTCCACTTCCTTAACCTCCTTCTTGTAAAGAAGAACACAATCCTTGTGTCTGATAAAAGTTCCGCGCTTCAACGCGGGCTCAGCAGGACGGATTAGTCATCTCCCCTGTCATGCCCTCTGCCACGGCTCCATCCCTCATGGCGGCCATTGTCATGCCTGCGCATATCGCGGTCACCATCACGCATGCCGTCGCGGGGAGGCCTGCGCATATCGCGGTCACCATCGCGCATGCCGTCACGGGGAGGCCTGCGCATATCGCGGTCACCATCGCGCATGCCGTCACGGGGAGGCCTGCGCATATCGCGGTCACCATCGCGCATGCCGTCGCGGGGAGGCCTGCGCATATCGCGGTCACCATCGCGCATGCCGTCGCGGGGAGGCCTGCGCATATCACGGTCTTCACGATAGCTCCCACGGTCAGAGTTGTTCTCTTTCAGATCGCGGAAATCGCGCCTGGCCTGATTCATGTCCTGCTGCATGTCTCTGGCCCCCTCCATGAGGCCCTCACCCGGATACGCGGACACCGCTGAGGAACTCAGGCCAAACGGAGCGGCCATAAGAAAAGCAGACATAAAAACCACCGTTTTTGTGGGAAACATAGAAACAACCTCCTGTTCCCGATTGAATGCCCGGCAGGCGGAGCCTTTGCCAGGCACACCTAGCTTTATGCAAACTGCATGCCAACTAATAAATAGTCTCTCACAGGATACGGAGACATCTCCGTATCTGTCTTTAATTATAGGCTGTTACAAAATAAATAAAAATGGATTTTTCCCCAAAATACTGGTGCGGCAGCCACAAAAAACTTCTTTCTGCCTGCGTGACAAAAATCCTGTCATGGATGGGTGTGGTCTGCTGGATACTTTTTGAACAGTGTATACGTATCGCCCTGAACCAGCTGGCTATACTTTGGACAATGCCAGGAAGAGGTGTCCCTGCGGAGTCAGCTCTCTCTGAGTGCTCAGGCTGACGGCGCCCCGGATGCGGGGACTTCCTCCAAGAAAGCCCCCTTCCATCCGCATGCAGACGGAGGGAACACGAAAACCGGAGAAGAGGACGGTCCTGTATCCGCAAGGCGGCCGGGACGGCCTCGGATTCACTCTCTTTTATAGAAGAGACTGTTCCAGCCTGCTTCAGTCATACAGAACCGCCCCGCTTACGAACGTCCCTGATGAGCAGTTTCCTATGCTGCTGCCCTACACCTTTCCGCCATTTTCCTGCCCGTCCGGAGAGCAGGCTGCGCTCCACTTCCAAAAGCCCGCTCCCCGGAATATGATGCGCACGTATCCCCGTTTTCCGGGAGGTTGGGGAAAATGCTGTTCAGAACAAAAAACAAAAAAATGTCATCCGGACCGGCGCTTTCCGGGGAAAAGGCCATACGCCGCGCCATGGTAGCAGACGGACGCGTGCAGGGGGTCGGTTTCCGCTATTTCGCAAGGAGCCTCGCGCGTGAACATGGCGTAACGGGCTGGGTTATGAACATGCCCGACGGCACCGTGGCCATGGAGGTCCAGGGCCCCGAGAACAGGGTGGACAGTTTCGCCGGGGCTATATCGAACCCGCCAACGGACTGGTACATCCGCGTCACCAGTCTGAAGATCCGGAACATTCCCCTTGTCCCGGACGAATCCGGTTTTGACATCCGGTTTTACGGTCAGCGGTTCTGACCCTGCCCCCCTGGAAAACTGAATGGCGCCGCACAGGGCCTATTTTCCACTGCCCTGCCCTCCGCCCCTGTTTTCCACAGAAGCAAGCCACTCGAGGGCCAGCGCAGCCGCGTTCTGCTCGGACTTCTTCACGCTGGTGCCCTCCGCCGTAAATTCCCTGCCTCCGGGAAGAAAGACGCTTGACGTGAAGACCCGGGCATGGCTCGGGCCGACAGAGCCCTGCAGCGTGTAGTACGGCCTCTCGCCGCCAAATCTGTGCTGCACGCATTCCTGAAGGGCAGTCTTGTGATCGCGTTCCTTCTGGGCATCATTGGGGCTTTTGGGCCAGTGCCCCTCAAAAATGCGGGCAACGGTTTTCTGACAGGCCTCAAATCCGCCGTCCTGATAGATAGCAGCCATGACGGCCTCGAAGACGTCACTGAGATTGGTATCCCGTGTTCTGCCGCCCTGGGCCTCCTCGCCGCGTCCGAGGAAAAGAAGGCGGTCTATGCCGGTCTGTCTGGCAAAGTTGGCGAAACTGTGCGTGCTCACCAGGCTGGACCTGAGGCGTGTCAGATCGCCTTCGCGCGTGTCGGGGAACCGTCTGAAAAGCTCGGCGGAAACGCAGAGTTCCATAACGGCATCGCCAAGGAATTCCTGCCTTTCATTATGTGCGGCGTTGAGTCCCTGCTCATTGGCGTACGAGGTATGTGTCAGGGCTCGTTCGAGGAGCTCCACATTCCTGAAATGGTACCCCAGTTTCGTCTCCAGCTCATTCAGCTTCTTTTTATCTACGGTCGGATAGCTGCTCATAATCTGTACGCTCCCCCCTGCAGACACTTTTAACCGGATTCCCGGCAAATTTACTGCATTTACACGTTAAATAATCACTGACTCCCGTTGTCAAGCAAACCGCACTTTGGATTCAGGATGAGGCATGCCTTTCCTTGACTTTGAACATCCTTATGCTAACTCACAGTCACACTAAATTCCTTTGAGGAGAACATTATGGCTGCATATGATATCAGAATGATGAAGCTCGTCTCGGGCGAGATCGTCCTCGGCAAGTACGATGCTGAAAAAGATCAGCTCACCGACGTCGCCCAGCTTCAGAACGTGCCCACCCAGCAGGGCATGCAGATGCTGATCACCCCTTACGGATTCCCCTTTGAGAACAAATTCCACGCTGTCATGGAAGGCCGCTTCATTCTTTACCGCTTCTCCGATACCCCGAAGGAGCTCCAGGACAAGTACATCGAAGTGACCACCAATCTCACTGTCGCCAACGGTCTCGGCAAGATTCACTTCGGCGCCACCGGCGGCTCCACCTCCGGTTCCGGCCTCATCAGCTAGCGGATCATCAGCAGCGTCATAACCGGGGCGGCGCCCATGGCGCCGCCTTTTGTGTCCCCGGCCTTTCCTTCATTTCTGAACACGAACACACAGGTATATCGAAGAAATGCGTTCTCTCCTGCCCCGCCTCAGACAGCCCAGCCGCTACACCGGCATTGAACAGGGTGCCGTCCATAAGGATCCGTCCGCCGTCACCGTGCGCGCCGCGCTCTGTTTTCCCGATCTCTATGAAGTCGGCATGTCCCACCTCGGACAGAAAATCATCTACGGCATCATCAACAGGCATCCCTCATGGTGGGCCGAGCGCTGCTACGAGCCTGACAGGGAAGACTGCGATATACTCAGGGAAACCGGCACACGCCTCGCCACCCTCGAATCCGACACGGATTTGAAGGATATGAACCTGGTGGGTTTTTCCATCACACACGAACTCTGCTATCCCGACGTCCTCAACATGCTGGATCTCGGCGGTATCCCCCTGCACACCAGTGAGCGCCCGCAGGATTTGAAGGCCTGCCCTCTGGTCATCGCCGGCGGCGGTGCCCTCCTCAGTGCAGAACCCATGGCACCATTCCTCGATCTCATGATCCTGGGAGATGGCGAGGAAACCATGGTGGATCTCCTGAACGCCCTCGAAAAAGCCCTTCAGGAGGGTACCACACGCTCCGATTTTCTGCGCACGGCCTGCGCCATACCGGGCATCTACGTGCCCTCTCTCTACAGGGAAGGCAGTGACGGCCGCATGGAACCTCTCATTCCTGAAGCCGCCCACCCCACAAGACGCGTGGTGGCTGATTTTGACAGCCTCTTTTATCCCACGAATCAGGTCGTCCCCATCGCCACGGTGCACAACAGGCTTTCCCTGGAAATCGCCCGCGGCTGCACGCGCTTCTGCCGCTTCTGTCACGCCGGAGTGGTATACAGGCCGGCCCGCGAACGGAGCGTGGAGACAGTCACGAAACTTCTGAAGCAGTGCCTCGACGAGACCGGATTCGATGAAATCAGCTTTCTGTCCCTGAGCGCGGGCGACTACTCGGCGCTCAGGACGCTGTGCTCGACCACGCTGGACCGCTGCGCAGAGGAACAGATTTCCCTTTCTCTGCCCTCCCTGCGCGTGGGATCCATTGACGACAGCATCATGGACCGCATGTCCTCCATCCGCCGCACTGGCATGACGCTCGCCCCCGAAGCCGGCAGCCAGCGTCTGCGCGATGTCATCAACAAAGGCATCACGGAAGAGGAAATCATGCTGCACGTCCAGAAGCTTCTGGAATACGGATGGAGGCAGGTCAAGCTGTATTTCATGGTGGGACTGCCCACGGAAACTGATGACGACCTGCGGGCCATTTATGAGCTCTGCGAAAAAGTACGTCTCGCCGGCGGACCCGGGCGCCCCAAGCTCGCTGTCACAGCCGCTCTCTCCCCCTTCGTGCCCAAGCCTTTCACGCCCTTCCAGTGGGCTGATCAGATTCCCCTTCCTGAAATTAAGCGGCGCATCGAGCTCGTGCACAGCCTCTTCCGCGGCAAGCGGGGGCTCACCATGCGCTGGCACGAGCCCCAGGTCAGCCACCTCGAGGGCATTCTTTCCCGCGCCGGCCGCTCCATGGCACCTGTTGTTGAAAAGGCCTTCCGCAAAGGGGCCATCTTTTCGAGCTGGATGGACAAGTTCTCCTTCGAGCCCTGGCGCGAGGCTCTTGCCGAGTGCGGCTTCGACGAGGAGGAATGCATACGGGGAAAGGAACCTGGCAGTGTCTTCCCCTGGTCTCACCTCGAAAGCGGCGTCAGCGAAGAATTCCTGCTCAGGGAGTGGAAACGGGCCCATGAGGGCAAAGTCAGCCTGGACTGCCGTTACAATCCCTGCAACAACTGCGGCGCCTGCGATCGCGGAAAAATCCCCTCGCGCCTGCCGCACACGGACGGAAACAAAATATGCAACCGCCTCGTCTTCCCCCAGCGCGACCAGCAGCCCAACCAGCCGAAAAGAGACGAAAACGGGCGCATTGTTCTCAGGGAAATTTCCTCGAAGCCGCCGCAGATCGCTCCGGAGCTCATCGTCCGCGCCATAAGCTACCGCATCTGGCACGAAAAGATGGCCGAGAGCTGCTGGCTTTCCCAGCTTGAGCTGCAGGCAGTGCTCGACAGAGCCCTGCGCCGCGCCCACATCCCCATGGCCTTTTCCTAGGGCTTCCACCCCCTGCCCCTCATAAGTTTCGGGCGGGCTCTCCCCGTCGGCGTGCAAAGCGCCTGTGAATGGTTTTCCGTGACACTGCGCGAAAATCTTTCCGCCATGCGCCTCATTAACGAACTCGCTCCCTGCCTGCCCAGGGGCATTCTGGCCTACAGGGCCGTCCCCGTTCCCTATAAGGACAAGACTATGCAGGCTGTCTCCGAACGCTTCCATGTCACACTGGATGGCGGACAGGACGAACTTGAGCGCTGCTTCAGGGTTTTTCAGGACGCTTCAGCTTTCCCCTTCACCCGGGAAACCAAGAAGGGCGAACGGACCTGCGACGTGCGTCCCCTTGTCCAAAACATCGTATTCCCGGGAAATCCCGGAGAAACGGGGGTGACATTCGACGGGGACTGGGGTACGGGGTACCTGTCACCCCTGCTGATCTGCAGGGCCATTTTAGCGCCTCTCGGCGACTTTACCGCCCTCGCCCAGACGCTGCATATCACCAAAACCGCCCAGTTCATGCCGGACGGCACTGTCGAAAGAGGAGTGCATTAGTATATGGGACGCGATCATACGGATACGTGGTTCTTTTTCGGCGACTCCGTCACGCTCGGAGTCAATGACAACGTTACCCCTGGCGGATTCGTGAGCAGGCTCGCCCTCAAGGGAGCCCAGAAAGGCCTTTACGAATTTCCGCCGGCCACGTTCTATAATCTCGGCGCCAGACGCCAGACCATGGCGCAGATTCAGGATCGCTTCAAACGTGAATACGAGGCCAGGCTTATGCCCGGCATTCGCTCCCGTTTCGCCTTCTGCACCGGCACCGTTGATGCGCTCAGGGGAACCGCTCCCGAGGCCATGGCAGAAAACCTTGCCGGTCTTCTGAACGAAGCCAAGGGCATTGCGCCCACCCTTTTCATCTGCCCCCCGCCGCTTTTCGACGACGGGCCGCGTGAATGCCTCTCCCGCTTCGCCGCTCTGGCTTCCGATATCTGCGGCAGGCTTAATATTCCCTGCGTTAACATCTTTGACACGCTCATGAGCAGAAGTTATGTAGCCCTCCTTACGGATCACATTCATCCCGGACCGGAAGGCAATGAACTTGTCGCCAGCCTGCTCATTGAGCAGCCCGAGATGCTCACCTTCCTCAAGGCAACAGACTAGGAGCCACGCTGTATGGGATCTGATTCACCCTTTTTGGACGACACCATTCCTTTCTCTGAGCACGCACGTGGAATGAAGGATGATGAACTGCTCGACATCTGGGAACAGGTGCAGCGCATCATGATCGCTCTTCAGGATCACATTATCCCCGGCGTTGAAATGAAATCAGGAGTCGAGGACGCCGTCCTCGTGGAACTCCTGCGCCGTGATACGCTGCGCCGCCAGACTCACCTGCGGCACACGCAGCGCAAAACGCACCTGCAGCCTATTCCTCAGGGACGGCGCAGGCAGCACTGCGCGTCGAGGCGCGCCAGCCAGGCCCGTTAACCCGGAGAGCTCCCTAAAAACAAAGCGGGGCGTTCTTCTTCGGAAGAGAAGAAGAACTGCCCCCTTTTTTTGATCTTTTCTCAGACACGGGGAGAAACCACATACGTGCCATGTCCTCGAAAAGCGCAGGACTCCACAGAGAAGCCGGGCTCCGCTGTGCCGTTCTGAGTCCTGAAATTCCCTTTTCCCACTCCATACTTTTCATTAGCAAAAAAGTATAGATCTCCAGGCTTGGTTTTCCGGATTTTTTTTTGGCGGCGCCAGCAGGAGGCCTCAGCCTTCACAGGCAGAGATATCCATCCTTTGCGGAGGAGCCAGTCACACAACGGACACTCACCGCAGTACAAAAATTCCGGTGCTCAGTAGCGGAATCATCCCGCTGAGAAACTGTACTTTATGAATAATCGGAAAAAGCTTCCCGCACTCAGGCATCCGATTCCGGGCGGCAGGGAATAAAAGGCAGGCGCACCGTAAACACGGTACTGCCCGGATCACCCCGCTTGAGAAAGATACGTCCGCCCATTTCCCGCACCAGGCCGCGGCAGACGGCCAGGCCATGGCCAATACCGCTCTTTCCCCTGCTGGTGCTGAAAAACGGAGCGAAGATCTGCCTGCGGATTTCCTCAGGCACGCCGCGGCCCGTATCAGAGACACGGATTTCCACGAATCTCGGGACCGCTCTCATCTCTCCCCCTTCGGGATAACCGGAGTTCTCCAGCTCGGAAAGTTCGATCATGGCACGCTCCTCAGGCGTACGGGCTTCCCTGAGCATCGTTGCAAGACCGAGGATACCGCCCTGAGGCATGGCATCAAGAGCGTTTTCGACAAGATGCAGAAGCACCTGTCTGAGACCGAAGGGCTCGCCCATAAAAACAGGAATAGCACTATCTGTTTTTACATGAGGCCTGACCCCCTGCGCACGCATCCTTTCCTGAAAGATGACAATGACCTCACGCACGACATCGCGCAGCAGGATCCCCATCTTTCTGCGTCCCGTCCCCTGACTGAGCACGAGAAGGCTCTGCATCATGGATTTCACCCTGCGGCTCTGCCGTTTGATGGTTTCCACCGCGTCCTTCAGTTCTTCAAGTGTGGCTTCCGGCAGATGGCAGGCGGGTTCCTCCTGCAGGATGTCGCCGATATCCCCCGCAGCCTGGACCATAATGTTGACAGGATTATTCACGCCGTGAGCAACCCCCTTCGTCAGCCTGTCCAGGGTGCGCATACGCGCTGCCTCAGCGTACAGTTCGTGCTGGCGTTCGGCCTTCTGCCTTCCGAGCGCTCTTTCCAGCGCCGATTCCACAGACGCCATGGAAACCGGCTTGGCCAGCCAGTCGTAGGCCCCGAACCGCATGGCTTCGGCTCCCTGCTCAGCCTGTGCCGGCTCTGTCAGCATGATGCAGGGAGTCTGCGGCCATTTTCTGCGCATGCGGGAAAGCAGCTCGAGTCCGCTCATGCCCACAAGATGCACGCCCAGAAGAGCCACGTCGCAGGGACGTTCCTTCAGCTTCTTCAGCGCTTCCTCACCGCTCCCGGCTGATCGGGCGCTATAGCCCTGGAGTTCCAGCCTTGCGGCCAGAAGTTCGGCAAAGGCCGGTTCGTTGTCGACGATGAGAACATCCATGAAAAACACTCCTGAAAATAAGCCCGCGGGCGCAGACGCTCCGGTTTTTCCGTTTTCACTTTTTCTACCCGGTCATGTCACCGGAAATCCGCAAACTCCGGACGCAACAGAACAGGCACGCAATATAACTCAAAACGCATATCTTAATTTACACACCACCGCTATTGGAATATATACTCTAATTCCGGGTTAAGGCTGTTCCGGCCCGTTCCGTGACTGCAGACTTCCCTCACAAAATTCTCTCTGGCGCGTAGTCCGCTGCGGCTCCCCCCTCCTGCCGTATCTCCTCCCCGGCATCAGTTTCCGGACGCCCAGCCGGAGCAGGAGTCTTTCCGCCCATGCTCAAAACCAAAGAAACCATCAAAAAAGGCATCATGCAGCTGCTCGTCCGTGCCGCACCGGAAAACCGCAGGGCTGTCATCAATCTCCTGCCTGCGGCCAAGCGGGCTCTTGATCAGGGCTATGTCCCTGACGCACGCAGCGTTCCCCTGCACAGCTGGCGCTGCCTGCTGACCCTGCTCGCTCAGACGGCTGCCATGCAGACTGACGCGGACGCGTTCCTCCGCGTCTCCAACGAGCTTCTCATGATCGGTGACAAGCTTGTGCCTCCGGCCGAGGCCCTGCGTCAGAGCGCGGAACTGCTCATGCACAATTTTCACGCGCAGCTCTACGTCTGCCGCATGCGGGACAAGGACGGCAACTGGCGCGTCACGTCTGCCTCCACTGATGACGGCAGTCCTGTGCCCATGTTCGCCCCTGCGCTCGAGGAGGGCCTCCTCCGCCACCCTGTCATGCGCGCCGTGGCCCAGAGCCACGAGCAGTTCATCGTCTCCAACAATCTGCACAGCATCGAAAAGGGCGGCGAGTCCTTTGACTGCTTCGGATACCGCACAGGCTACCGCTCCCGCCTGGCCTTCATCCTTCGTGAGCACAAAAACGTGACGCCCTTCGGCCTTGTCATGCTTTACACCCGCCAGGAATTCGGCTTCGAACAGTTCGATGAACGATTTCTGAGCCGCTGCGCCCGCCTCATCAACCTCGTGGTGGGACGCCGCATTGCCCTCGCCAGGGATACTCTGGAAAAGGCCGCCGGGGCCATGGCCCATTACGGCAACAACGCCCTGAATACCATGCGCGCCCACGCTGAATACTGCGGCGACCTCGTGGAAATCCTCGACGAAAACCTCACAAAAGCGACACGTCTCTCGCGTCAGATAAGGGCCGAACTGCCTCCGACGACCCGCCCCGGCCATATGGCCGATGATCTCGAAAAAGCTCTCACCCGCATGGATCTCACGGAACTGGCGGGCCATCTCGGCGGCGTCCTCCAGGGAGTCAAGCGCATGACCCGCATCATCAAGTCCCTGCAGAAGAGCGTTGACCGCCCCCGCCTGCTGAAATACGTGCAGGGCGTGGACGTCCTGAAGCTCGATGATGACAAGAATCCCAAAGACGAGTCCTGAAAAAGAGCCTGCCACCGTGGCCACGTCGTTTCCGGTGGAATCCACACATCTTCACGCCGCCAAAAAACGCCGCTCTTTCCCCTCGGGAAGACGGCGTTTTTTTCTGCCTTATCCGGTGAATTTTCACTCCAAGTGCAAGATCCTAGGCGGAGTTACGGAGTTCTTCGGCAAAGCATTCCTGTGCCGTTTTCCACCCGAGAACCTTCCCCGGCCGGTTGTTTATCCGGTACACTCCCTTCCAATACAAGTCACGCTGGGTGACAGTTGAAAAGTTGGTCTTCTTCGGGAAATTTTCCCTTAAAAGGCCATTTGTATTCTCGTTCGATCCCTTCTGCCAGGGGCTGTGGGGATCAGCAAAATAGAATGGAATACGCAGCTCGTTTTCAATTTTCTGATACCAGGCGAATTCCTTTCCACGATCTCCTGTAAGTGATTTGATTGTTCCGGGAGGAAGAATTTTAATTAATCTTTTCAATGTGTTATAAAAATTTTTCGCAGTGCAGGATTCAGCCCTGCAGGCAAAGAGCATACGGGGTTTCCGTTCGGCAATGGTAAACACGCAGCCGGTGCCGTTCCGTCCGGATTCGACAGTATCCACCTCGAAATGACCGAATTCGCTG
>ERZ773185.1073-NODE-1073-length-21860-cov-12.109149_pt1 | contig 21860 bp, 30 predicted proteins | sample MGYA00580531_ERZ773185 | MGnify/ENA primary metagenome ERZ773185 (study PRJEB29015, sample SAMEA2737799) | human gut metagenome | biome: human gut; feature: human-associated habitat; material: faeces | place: China | collected 2012 ...
ATGGTTCTGACCAATGAGAACTGGAAATATAAACATACATAATAATACAATTCAACGGAGAAATATCATATAGGACAAGAGATTCTGAAAGAGGTAAAGGCAAAGTTTCCTTCTTTCCTGATTTTCCGGCATCACATTCCGGTTCTTCCTAATAAAGAAACTTGGTGCAAAGGCAAAAAAGCATTACCTTTGCACCAAGTTTTATTCACTTAAGCAAAATAGAGTTATGACAATACTTGATAAAATAGCAGAATACATTGCAGGCAATCCCAAGCGACCTTTGCTTATCTGGTTTCACTCAAACAGCGAAATCGATGAGGCAAGACGCAGCATTGCGAGTATTCCCGGATGTGCAACATGTGGAGACAACGTTTACGAAAAGAACGGCGCTGTTATCGAAAAGAAAAAGATCTCAGATAGTGAAGGTATCAGTTTTTTCCTGTTCCATCGCTACTTTGGGCAGCTGAAGGCTCCATTTCTGAAATATGCTATCGACTTGATGAACAAGACAGGACTTCCAGTTGTATATATAGCCAACGACTATTCAAAGGAAGAAGAGCCGCAACTCAATGTCGCAGCATTTGATGAATGGGATTATAATGAGATTTCAAGTAGAAACGATTGTTGTTTATAAGTATAAATACAACGATAGGTTTTAATTAGTATAAATACAAATGGAGAAATATCATATAGGTCAGGAAATTCTGAAAGAGGTAAAGGCAAAGTTTCCTTCAGTGGCAGCCTTTGCCAGAGAACTGTGCAAGTCGAGCTCTGCCACGTACGAGATATTCGGCAAGACGAGTCTCGATACCGACTTGTTGCTGAAAGTCTCAAAACTGCTGGACAGAGATTTCTTCCGCGAATTCTCTGAGAAATGTCTGAACGGAGAAGTGGCGGTAGTAGATAAGCAGACGGCAGAGAACAGCATCTCGCTGCTCCTGCCAGAAGACAAACTGCATACAGTATCACCACCCCAAACAAAGGATGTGGTGGAAGAATATCTTCTGATACCTCGCAAAAAGCCACTCGTAGTGTTCTACAGTGGGGCACGCAGTCGCAACCTACCCCGTTTTGTATGCAAAAAGGGCGAGGAGATATATGGCGAAGGCATGGTGAGAAACATAAAGCTCGAACCTGCCGAACTGATGCATTTTGAACTTGGCGTGATGTCGCTCGCCAAAATGCCGCAGAAGGTGGTCGTGATAAAATGCACTATGGCAAGAGACTATAACTCCCATGTGCTCATTGCCGAAAGATTGGCGGAGGAGTCGGGAAAGCACGTCGTGCTGCTATGCTTAGACCCTATCCATATTCCTACGCTGCCCAATGGAAAAGTGGTACTGAAGTCGCTTGCCGTATCAACCTTCAAATCGTGGAACAAACGTGCCCACATATTCATAGCCGATGATGCGGAAAAGCGTTTCGCTTACCTCATCGAACTGTTTCAAGCCATTAAAGGCGAGGGATATATGGACAGAATATATGATGGTATAGAGGGCAACGAAAATTGGGCAGACACATTGAAAGATTTGCTGGAGGAGGCAAAGCAGAATCTCACCACTTACGAAGACATAGTGTTGGAAGAAAGCAACGATGAGGACAATCGTCAGGTGGAATATCATCAGGTGAGCACCATTCAGCCCACTGTTAACGACTTAAATCGTCCAGAGGGGATTTCACATATCCGCACCCATCTGCGTTATCGTATGATTAAGGAGACTGGTGAGATATTAGAGTATGAGCCAATGAGTTTCGATCAAGTGAAGGTAATGAATACTACAGAAGAGATGTAAGTTCAAGGCATGCTATTCTTTTATGGATACAACTAAAAAAATAATAAATATGAATACAAGATTGACAAAAGAAGATCAGGCAATGATCAAGGAAGCCAAAGGAAACAAGATTTCCGGACCAATCTACAGCGAGGACGGACTTCGCTTGTTGAAAGTACTCGGCAATCCGGAGTACCTTGAAGTGGAAGATGGTGTGAAGGCAATATGTGACGAGGCATTCCAAGGACTTGACAATCTTAATGATGTTAAAAAAAGAATCATGCTTTATGGAGTATTTGACCACAGTATACTATCGCATTGAAGGCAAACCAAATGACCTTCAAGAGATATATGACCAGTATAGGACGCTTCTAAACAAGAAACTGCTTGAAGAGGGTAAAGACAAGTCTGTATCTTACGCAAGTATGGTGTATAGTCTCGGAATAGATACCAAAGAACAATATCTTCGGGGCAACATTATAAAATGTGAGTTCGTAGATAATTCATTGAGTATTGAAGCCGAGGAAGATTGGGTGACGGCAGACTTCCGACATCCGCTTGAAAGCCACTATGAAGGTATGACCATATACTATATGGCGGAAAGTTATTGCGATGAGACTTATGCAACAAATGATGCAGAGGGGAAATATTTCCCGACACGCGTCAGTGTGGACTTTCATTTGAAAGAGCCGGTTTTGTGTGGGTACGAGCGGTTCAACAGTATGGATGAGGCATTAGCCTATTTCGCACGTATCTTGAAACGTGACACTCTTACTGTTGATGACATCCACAAGTGGAACTGTGAGCATTGGAAGGACGGCTTCATCTATTTCAATGAGTATGAGGTTGATTTACGATGATGCAGTTGTCGAGATAATAACAGAGAAAAAATATGATACACAAAGATTTAGGCGACATCCGTGCGCTAACACTCATCAGAGTGGTTCTCGAAAGAACGGAAAACGAAGAGTTGAGAAATCAACTGGAGGAGTATCTTCAGAACAACGAAGAGCTATGGGACGATGCTCACATAGCAGACTTCTATACGTTTGCTACCACACTCGCTAAAGAGTGGCTGGCAAGTAATCAATCATAAAGCAACAAAACAATATAAAAAACAATGAAAGAGATTAATGCAGAAATATATTTAAATGGGAATAATGATGGTACTACCGTCACGCTCTCTGACAGGGAAGCTGAAAAGTTGCTTGCGCTATGGAAAGAAGCCCAAGACACCATTCTCAAAGACATGGAGGAAGAAGACTATTGGGAAAAGTTCGACCCTTGGCTAAAGGAAAAGAGTCCTAATCTGCATGAGAAGATAATGGATGCCTATTACCAGGAAACCAGCGAGCGATTGAGCGTAGGAGATTGGGCTGAGAGTGATGAATTCATGTCTGTATGTCATGACATAGACGGGGCGTATCTTGGAGACGACAATGAAGTTGTCATCAATCAGATTTTTCCTCCTTCAGAATAAAACAATAAAGAGTACACTATGAAGATATATCTAAGAATACACAAGGACCTAGGACAGTACGTTGTCAACCTTTGGAGCAAACATATCAAGGAACAGATCATAGAAACTGTAAATGCTATGTGTGACTATAGTGAGGGCTATATCGGTTATGGCTACTTCCCTACATTCTGGCAAGAGGACATCCATGCCCGTTGCATCAATGTAGGTCGTCCTTCCAGCAGAAAAGGATGGCTCGTTTCTTCCATGTATGTGCTCAGCTTCGTATGGGAGAAAGCCGACTTTGACTTTGAGGATGACTACTATCAGCTGTGCGATGAGGCAAAGTTGCCGTATGACTTCACCTGTCAGCCGAGAATCAACGACCTCTACACCGACGACGTATATATCGGTTCATACGTCAAAGGGCAGGAAGAACCGCTTACCCTCCCCGGACTCCTCTTTGACCCGGAATATGCTGAGGATGGTGAAGTGTTGGCTGACAGTATGTTCGTAGAACTAAAAAAGAACAGAGGATGAAAACTGTTGTTGCTGTTATTGTCGCTTTTCTCATGCTTCTCGCATCATGTCAGCATAAGTCACAGAACACAAGTCTCGATAAGAGTACAGATAAGTCTGACTCTATCGAGACTTACCACACTATCGTCTCTGATGACAGTCTCGTGACTGCCACCTGGCATGATACTGGCGAAGGGGGAACGGCACCCGACATCGATTGTGTGGTGAAGTTTAAGTCTTCTGACGGTAAGCTGCACGAAGAACATAGACCTTTGCTGCGACTTGCCCATCCTAATGATGATTACAGCCATCATGAAGTGCAGAAGATAGTAAGTATAGACAATGAGTATGGCAATCGCTCCTATGTGTTCTTCCTTTCAGCCAAAGTTGGAAGCAACGAGTACGCTCATAACATTGTGGCTTTTGAGATTGTAGGCGACAGTCTGAGATATTTGTATAACTATAAAATCGATTGACAAGACATGGAATCAGATTTAGCTATCTTTGCTTCCCAAATGCATAATATAAAAGTACGCTACCACATTGTGGGAAAACAAGAAGAGTTGCAAGAGATATATGACCTCTATCAGACTTTCATACAGAAAGAACGCCCTGCTATGGAAGAAGACGAGGCCGATGATTGGGAAGGAAACATCATCTTAGCTCTTGGTGTGGACTATGGGACTTGCAATCTCTGTGGTAATATCAAGAAATGCGAACTTTCAGAAGGCTTTCTCTATATAGAAGCGGAAGAACTCGCATTGATTACTGACTTCCGCGTTCTTCTCAAAAATCGTTTCAAGGATTTGGAAATCTATTTCGCTACAGAAGATCCAGAAAACGAAACATATGTGACTAATGATGCTGATGGCAAGCATTTTCACGACCTGCCTGATGATCATTTCATAGCTCCATTAGATTATTGAGACGAAGTTTCATTAAGTTACTAACAAGAGATATAAAATATACTATTGATTGATGTATGAGACCAAAAGCATTTCTGGCAGCATTGATGTGTCTAATCATCGTTGCGCTCATGTGTTCACCCTTTTATCTCGTATGGTATGGTTTTACGACGGGTGGTCCAGTAATATTCCGAATAGTTTGCACCGTGACAGGCCTTATCCTATTGCGATTGTTCAAGCCGATTTCCAACCTTACTGGTAAGGACTACAAGTTTTTTTGATAAGCCTTTCATTTTATCCAGTGCGAATTTACTCATTTTCAATTAATTACGCAAGCTTTCAGGACTTTCTCTTTCATTTTAGGTCCAAAAAGAGGAATTATTCCGAGATTTCGATTGAATCAATCGATTGGTTACATGAAAAGAGCGTGATCGCCAAATGAGGCAATCACGCTCTTTCGCTATTAACATTATAATATTCCGAGGGATGAAAGAAAAAACTTAGCAAACTTTCTTCTTGCGCTCACAATAGCGTTCACATTGGGCACAGATGTCATATCCCAGCATGGCACCCAGGATGAAATCCTCTTCCGGCGTAAGCTGGCACAGCGGTTTGGTAACAATCATGCGGATAGCATCCAGACATTCCTTCTTGCCAAAGAAGAGATTCAACCGGTCGTTGCCAACCGGCTGGATGATGTAATCAATGTTCTGACGCTCTAATCTTGTTATGGCAAAAGACTCATATTTCTTGTTGAAGGTGTAGAGCACCAGGCGGCGCACGCCCTTCTTATATTCATATATATGATTCATCAGAACCTTCAAATCTACTGGTGTTGCGATTTCCTGCTGCATACTATCCGAATTAATCAAGTTTAAAACCAAGAATCAGAGAATTCCATCATTCTCTAATTCTTGAAAAATATTTTTTTTAATTATAACGCTGGCTTGATGGCCTCAAGCCAGGCATCTATACGCTTCTCTGTCTTGTCGTCCTCGTTCACCTCGTCGAGTGCGAGTCCCAGGAACTTGTCGTCCTCAATCGCCTCACTGTCATCATAGGTGTATCCATCAGTAGAAACACCAGGCAATACGGTAGCACCAGCCTCAACAGCAGCATCATAGAGTTCCTTCATGCCACCGCAGAATGTATCAGGATAAGACTCGCTGTCGCCACAACCAAACAAGGCCACGGTCTTGCCAGCCAAGCCGGCACTCTTCAGCGTCTTCACGCCGTCATACCAGTCATCCTGCATCTCGCCGGCACCCCATGTAGAAGTACCGAGAAGAAGATTCTCATGACTTGCGACAGTAGCATCATCGATGTTAGCTACATCTACTGCTTCCACGCCCAACTTAGAGGCGATGGTTTCGGCAATCGACTGGCATGAGCCAGTGGAAGAGCCATAAATTACGATAGTTGTTTTCATTTGTCCTTAATCTCTTTTAGTTACATTTTTATTTCCGGGTGCAAAGTTACATCCTTTTTCCGGAATCTGCAATACCTAAAAATGATGGTTTCCTAGAAATACCTAGATATGGGGATAGGAGAAAAGTTTTAGGATGGTTTATCCTAAAACTTCCGGAATTTGAGGAGTTTTAGGACGATTTATCCTAAAACTTTCTTAAATTTTATATTTTTAGGATGATTTATCCTAAAAAAATAGTATCTTCGCAGCAAATATATAATCAAAGAACAATGAAATGATATGAAACGAATAGAAAGAACGGAATATCTCAATAAGCTGATTGCTTTCAAAGACAAGTCTCTTATCAAAGTGATAACCGGCATTCGCCGTTGCGGAAAATCCACCATTATGGAGATTTATCGTGACTGGCTTAAGAAGCAAGGTGTCCATGACGACCAAATCATCTATCTCAATTTCGAGGATTACGACTTCTATGAGCTTCGCAATCCACATAACTTATATGCTTATATCAAGCCATTGGTTCATCAAGACAAGATGACTTATATCTTCTTTGATGAGATACAACATGTGGAAGATTTCCCAGACATCATCAACAGTCTCAACCTGAAGCCAACAGTAGATCTCTATATTACGGGGTCGAATGCATATATGCTGTCAAGCGAAATCGCCACATTATTATCCGGAAGATACGTGGAAATCGCCATGCTTCCCCTTTCATTCAGAGAGTATGTAGAAGGCATCGGCGGAACCGACAATCTTCCAAAAGCCTATACAGACTACATCACAAGGAGCAGTTTTCCATATACCCTTGAATTTGATACTCCCGCTGAAATCGGCGACTACCTGAATGGTGTATATAACACCATTGTGGTAAAGGATATCATGAGCAGGAAGAAATTACCCGACGTCATGATGCTGGAAAGTGTTATCCGTTTTACAGCAGACAACATCGGCAACATCCTATCCACCAAGCGTATAGCCGACATCATGACTGCCGACGGAAGAAAAATAGACCAGAAAACCGTGGAACGATATCTGACTGCACTCTGCGAAACCTTCTTCGTATATGAAACCAAAAGATACAACATCAAGGGTAAGCAGCTGCTCAAGACACTGGGTAAATATTATCTTGTGGATATCGGTTTGAGAAGAATGCTCCTAGGTTCCCGCTCATTCGATGCCGGCCGCATCCTGGAGAACATCGTTTATCTGGAACTACTCCATCGCCAGCAGAAAGTATATATCGGAAAGATGGATAATCTGGAAGTAGATTTTGTAGCAATTGATGAAAACGATATCACGTATTACCAGGTAGCAGCCACCGTTAGAGATGAGGCTACCTTAAAACGTGAATTGGCATCTCTTCAGCAAATCAATGACCAATATCCTAAGTATATCCTTACACTCGATGAAGACCCTACTGCCGATTACAACGGTATCAAGAGAATCAATGCCCTAAGATGGCTGATGGGAGAAATAGAGTTCAACCAAAAGAAGGTTTGGAAGTGACCTCATAGAGGTCACTTCTTCGTTCTGTTGGGTGCTTCTGCCTATTTTAAGTTGAACGTAAATTTATTCTTATAGTCTCGATTCACACAGACCGTAGCCTTGCGCTGAGAAAGATTATACACCACCGACCACTGGGTATGGCTCGTAGGATTGCCCGGAGTTTCTGCCTGACTCACGCCATTGAGCAGATTCATGGCTCCTTCCTCAGACAACTGATTGTTGTTCTGCTTGATGACGAATTCCATTATGTCATAGCGGGTCTTGCCGTGGTTCGAGAGCTTCGGACCTTTATCAGAACATGCCATGGTTTCAGATACATAGAAGTTGCTGGCATAGCGCTTTTCTATCACCTCGCGGGTGTTTGGTAAAATGTCAGGATATTTAAAATAAGTCTTGCCATCCTCACCCGTATATTCATCGTCTATGTAAATCTTGCTCTGATGCTCCTTGTCATACACGAATTCTACGATGGCATAACGGCCCGTGGCATCTGCCATGTAGAAATGATAGTTGCCGTCGTTATCCGGTATCCAGAGGTCATATCCGTCCAGAATCTTGAGAGCTTCATCCACAGTTCTGGCATGATCCAACATCATGCGCAAGGCAACGGTTGTAGTCAATTTCTTTCCCGTACTAGCCTGCTGGGTCGGTTTGCCGTCGAGATGGAGCACGGAAACGGCAAAGCCAGCCTCGTTCATACCGTCCATCAGGAGATATGGGAATGCCATGATATAGGATAGGTCTTGCGTCTTATTCTTCTCAAACTCAGCCTTGTTATATAGAATGTAATGCCAGAGATCCTGTCGGTAACCTATCCAGTAGGCATCCACCATACTGATGGATTTCAGTCCGCCTTCGGGTGCCGTGCGAACCAGGGCAGCTGCTATCGGTTCATTATCATGGGAGTAATCAAAGTTGCGCCCCATCAGATAATCGCCCGTATCGGGTGTCGTCACGGCAAAGGCACTGCAGCCTGCATCCAGCTTGACTCTTGCCTTGAACCAGGATGGCGTCTTGTCGCAGAGGGTTTTCAATACGGCACCAATCAGATGGGTGTTGTCGGTGAGGTTGAATCCTGATATGGTAGGGAGTTTATAATCCTCCGTATAGTCAAGATAGAAGAATCTTCCGTCTTTCAAGTCCTGGATAGACCTTACCATCTCCAGTTTCTTGGCATCGGTCAGCAGACTGGCCGGTACGTCCTGATAGTGAGCCTGGTTGTATACTTCTTCTGGGTCATCATCGCTGCACGAAGACACCATAACCATGAAGAAGGTAAAGCAGAAAGTTAAGCATGCAAACATTAGCCACTGAATGCGCTTGCTGTTGAAAGTATTGTTTCTTTTCATAATTAGTGATATTTAAAAGATGAATGATTCATTTTATTTTTCGATGCAAAAGTAATGGAAAATAAGGTTCGATATGGGAAAAACCACCCTGAAAAATACTGATTTTTTAGGAAAACGGGAAAAAATAACCTCAAAAGCCGTCAAAATCACAGATTTTTATTATCTTTGCACGGTAATGCTAAGCAAAGCTAAGCAATGCAAAGCAATTCATCTATCAATAATGAATATATCCCTACGGAGTATGAAAGCAAAGAACTCAATAAGAACCAAGTTACGCAGGTTGGGACTCTCCTTGCTGAAAAGGGAATCCAATTACCTCGATCGCCAGCGCCAATGGCTTCTGGTATGTTTTGCCGTGATGCTTTCTCTAGGCATCCTGTCTAATATCCTGGGGGTGTCGGGAGCCTTCGATCCATTTTTTACAGCATCCAACATCGTCTTTCTGGTAGTTGTGGTGTCCTCGTTCGCTGCCTATCTCTTGGGTAAGATAGGGGTGGTGAAAGGGATAACCTTCCTTGCAGTAGCAACCCAGGTTTTCATAGGCATGGATATTCTGTATAGTGCCTTCGTGCCTACATTGAAAGATAATACGATGGTAATTCTCATCAACATGCTCATTCTTGCCGGCAACATGTTTTTCTCGCTGGCAGCTTATCAGGCTCGTCTTACCCGCTGGCTGGTAGGCATAGCCTTGGGAGTTTATCTAGTCTGTGTGATAGTTACGGGCAATGAATCGCTGCGTAATTATTTCTTTATGATGCTGTTGATACTGCTGTTTATCAGTGTGCTGAGTCTGGGCATTGCCCGAAATGGTGAGTATCTGGTAAATGCCAATAAAATATTGCAGCGAGAAGAGGAGGAACTGCTCCAGGTGTTGAGAATCAACAAGAAGCAGATTAAGGCATACGTGGCATTGGCCAAGGAGCGGCATGATGTGAAGCTGACCGAACATTTGCTGGATTTGCTGGGTGAGGCATCGCAGAAGAATGTGATAGATAATGTATTGCAGTATATTCAGACCCGGGAATTGAGCAAGCAGAATCTGGAGCGTGTTTTTCCGGAATTGAGTTCATCTGAGAGGGAAATCTGTTATCTCATCCTGCAGAATAAGAAGTTGAGTGAAATCGGTATCCTGCTCAATAAGACAGAATCCAATATCACCACCCAGCGTGGCAATATCCGAAAGAAGCTGGGGATGAATCCTTCTGATAATCTGCAGAAAGTATTAGAAAAGAGGATAAGGGAATGAAAGATTTTGCAGCAATAGATTTCGAAACGGCCAACCAGCAGCGTACAAGCGTCTGCTCGGTGGGCATTGTGATAGTGAGGGATGGCAAGATAGCAGACAGCTACTACAGCCTCATCAAGCCCGAGCCGGAGTATTACTCTTATTGGAACACTCGGGTTCACGGTCTGACCCTGGAAGACACGATGAATGCAGATGTCTTCCCGAAAGTCTGGGCAGAGATAGCGCCCAAGATAGAGGGGCTGCCCCTGGTAGCCCACAACGCCCCCTTCGACGAAGGCTGCCTCAAGGCAGTATTCCAGATGTACCGGATGGAATATCCCGGCTATGAATTCCACTGCACCTGCCGGGCTTCCCGAAGAAAGCTGGGTTCTCTCCTACCCAACCATCAGCTCCTGACCGTAGCCGCCTATTGCGGTTACGACCTCACCCAGCACCACAATGCCCTGGCAGATGCCGAAGCCTGTGCCTGGATAGCAAGAGAGCTGCTATAAATAATAGTCTATATCTTGCCGATAAAGTATAAAAAAGCATAATTTCGGCAGAATATAATATACTATATTTTGCTGCAATCTTCAACAATCCGGAAGATAGCAAAAAGGTAGTACGTTTATTAGCAACCCGCCATTCCGGTTTCACTCGTGAAGAAATCAGCCAAGCCACAGGTCTCCCTCTGGGAGGAGGTTTGTCTAACACCCTTGCAGCTTTGGCTGAAAGTGATTTCATCACAAGCTATTCGCCATACGGGATGCCCAAAAGTACAACATACTTTAAACTGATAGATAATTTCTGTCTCTTTTGGCAGAAATACGTAGAACCCCATGGAAAGGAAACCGGTTTTGTAAGCGACAACATGACTTCTGATGTATTAAAAGCATGGCATGGAGTGGCCTTCGAAGAAGTTTGCTGGCAACATTTCCTGCAAATCAAGCAGGCTCTTGGAGTTGCTGGCGTAAAAACCTCGATCTCTGCATGGAACGTGAAAGGAACAGAGGAGAAAGAAGGCACCCAAATTGACCTGCTGATCATCAGAAACGACAATGTAGTAAACTTATGCGAGATGAAATTTGCCAGCGCTCCTTATACCATCAGTAAGGAAGAGGAACAGCGCTTGCGCCATCGCATAGAATGCCTAAAAGCAACACTTTCTCCCAAGCAGTCCATTCATCTCACGATGATTACAACCTATGGGGTGGCGTATGGCAAGCATAGCGGAATAGTTCAAAAGGAAGTTAAAATGGAGGATTTGTTTAAATAAAACAGACGCAGAGTCCTGCTGGCATCATTGCCAGTAGGACTCTACGCTTTTAAAATTATCGAAAATATCCATAAAAGAATGCTACGATCAACACACCACTTCCTCCATTCTCACCAACTTGCCAGCAACAAACTGCATGATGATTTTATGAAGCGTTGTACCTTGACGCAGAGCCTCAACCCTTGGAGCCACGGCATATCGCTTGATTTGTTCCTCAGCCTCTTGCCATTGTACTTCTGCCTTGGAAAGTTTGCCATCCTCAGGCTTTGCCTCATAATCTTTTTTCGGCAACACCTTCAGTTCCAAAATATAACTATGTTTGGTAGCGTAATGGGTAAGGTTTGGCAAAAGAAAAAAGTCACAATAACCATGATTCAACTCTAGCTCTGGAGCAGTATAATAGTAATTGTTCAAATTCAGATATGCCATGAAGAAACCTTGAAGATTGCGCTCCGACTCGATACCGTCACGAACGGATGAGACATTGGAATAGGCATCTGCCATAAACTGTAATCCTTCACGCCACTTACCTTCGTACGCCATATCATAATAATAATCAGTAAGCTGGTTGGTATCGACGTATGCCTTTTCCTCATACAAGTCCTTCAAATAGCCATAGTACTGCTTACGGACATTGTTGTTTGGAATGCCCAATATCATCTTATCGCCACGAGTTCCCTTGATGGTCAACATACCATAATAAAACAGCAGGCTCGTAAATATCTGAGGATCGGTCAAACTATATGCAGAGAAGGCTTCTGTCAAAGGAGCCACAATCTGCCCCGTCTCGGCTATCGTGCGAATGACACCCTTGCGGTCGCCATCCAACTTATCCAACTGAAGAAGTTTCTTCATCTTGTTGTAGTCAGTCTTTGTGTTTGGGTCTATCATCTCCTTTGGAGCCTCGCCTCTATCCATGTAGTTTCGGAGATAGTAAATTACCATATCACAATTGAACACCTTACTCTGAGTACGCAGAGCATCCTCAGAAAAACAATAGTTATCATACCAAGGCTTCATCTCGTCTATCATCACCTCGATATCACTTGTTGCAGGAATGCCCCCTACCTCTTTATAATAAGCAAACATCTTGCGCACTTCCTCCATGGAGAAGCCTAACATCTGATTGAATTCCGGCTTGGTAGAGATATGCCAGCCAATATTGAAACCACTCGTCACATCGTCCAAGGTAACAGGACTGACACCTGTGATGAAAATACGTTCAAACATGCCCTTGAACTTCTTGAAGACATCACGATAGAAGCCGTCGGCATGGGTGATTGCCCAATATACATTCTCCCCCTGCTCATTGAGCACGGTATTGGTGAAATTGTCGTATTCATCGATTATCAGATAGAGAGGAATGCTCTTGGCTGCTGTCTCATCTTGAAGCAAAGCCAGTTTCTCCGTAGCAGAATCAGACTTAAAGAACTTCTCCTTTATATCTGCTGGATAAAACTCTTGGTAAACACGCATGAAGCCATCCAATTTGACACGCATATATATATCGAAGTTTTCCTCCAACTTGTCAATACTACCGCCTACATACGAGAAATCAAGGTGAAGAACCTGATACCTTCCCTGTAAGGGAGTAGGATGCTTACCTACCCATAAATCACCGAAAAGAGTTTGGAATTTCTCTTTTTTGCTACAGTCATAGTAAGCATGGAGCATACTCAGGAATATGCTCTTACCGAACCGACGTGGACGAATAAAGATGATGTTGCTTGGCTGGTTTTCCAACAAAGGCAAATACATCGTCTTATCCACATAATATTGATTTTGTTCCATAACAGCCTCAAAGTCATTGATACCGTAAGGCAAACGTTTCACATTCTGCTTCATAATTGCTCCTTTTCTAGTTGAGTAAGTGGTTACGACAGAAATCTATCAGATATAGCCAATATCCTACTTCATTCTGTCTCAGACACACTATTTTTTGCAAAGATAGACAAAAAGTACGAACCTCGCAAGAGATTTCGTACTTTTTATAAGTTTTTGGGTACCATTTATGAGTAAGCAACGTTTTTGCATCAGCTAATCCTGCTGGCATCACTGCCAGCAGGATTCTGCGCTTTTTGATACAGAAGCATATACATGGATTTCTAAAGAACAAGCCAAAAGATTAAATCTATTAAACATTCCCAGTTTTTGACATTTGTGTCATTTTTCGGGAATGAACACACGAAAAGCCATTGACATCTTACTTTCTGGGGCTTACTTTACGAGATTTTGAATGCAAAAGCCCACAAAGGAGCCGTTTTCATTCCCGTTTTTTGTCATTAATGACACTTTTCGGGAATAAAAATCTTTTTTTTTTTCCGATAAATAGCGTACCTTTGCATTCCCGAAAGTTGACACTAATGACACTTTTCGGGAACGACTATGATTATAAAAAGAGATTATTATTTACAGCAACTCATATCGAGCAAGTCTAACAATCCATGGAAAACGTCATATACAACGAGCTTCGTTTACGAGGCTTTTGCGTTGATGTGGGTATGGTAGAGGCAAGGACTGCAAAAGAACGCAAACAACTGGAAGTGGATTTCGTTGCAAATATGGCAGACCATAGATATTATATCCTATCAGCATTTGCAATGCCTGATGATGCAAAAAGAGAGCAAGAATGCGCTTCATTAAAAAGAATCGACGATTCCTTTAAGAAGATAATCATAATGCGCGATGACATAAAACCATATCATGACAACAATGGCTTTTATATTGTCGGGGTAATGGATTTCTTGCTAAAGCCAGATTTGATGGAACAATTATAGAAATCGGAGAAAGAATCCATTCGTCATGAGTGGACTCTTTCTTTTGATAATCATAGCTTACCTATTATTATATGGTTGGATACCTTACATTCCCCAACTTTTCGGGGAATGTTTCCACAGACTTTCCTCATTTTCCACACCATCTATTTTTGGTATACAAAGCATAATCATCTGATAATCAACTTATATCATTTTTACCCTTCTTTTTGGCACGCAGATTGTGACTATGAATAGCGGGTTCGACAATGAATCCACAAAGTAAGTAAGTAACATTAAATAGTAACAATTAAAAAAATATACGATTATGAAGAAGTTTATGTTTGCAGCTATCGCAGCTATGGTAATGGTTTCAGTAAGCAACGTTTTTGCATCAAGCAGAATGGTAGGTAACACAGAGGTAGCACCAGTTGATACCGTGGCTCCGGATGCTCCTTCAGATACAACAGAAGTTGGCACCCCTATCAAGCCACAGGCTGCCACTGAGGATTCTATCCAGCAGGAGAATACTCAGGAGGAGACAACTCAGCAGCAGGAGGCTACTGAGACAGAGCAGCAGGCAAATGCTGAATAAGAACTCACAAGAGAGTTCTGTAGAGTTCTATTTTCAGACGACATATTAAGAATAATAGGGAAAGCGTAGAATCCTGCTGGCAGTGATGCCAGCAGGATTCTACGCTTTTTGATACAGAAGCATACACATACATGGATCTCAAAAGAATAAGCCAAAGAAAAAAACTCAAAAGTTTAATTCAATTAAAAAAAGCAAAAAACTTTGGAAGTTATAATCTTTTGCACTATATTTGCACACATATAATTAAAATGTAAGTAATATGAGTACAACAATAAAGACAAAATCTTCCGCTTCTATAAGAATAGATACGGATTTGCTCAATATTCTAAAGAGCAATGCTAAAAGAGACAATAGAAGCCTCAGCAATTATTTGGAGACGATTCTGTTTGAAATAATTCCTCAGCAGTCAATTGACAGAACCGAAGGAATTTGTCAAGGACTACGTGAAGTAAAAATGATAAAGGAGGGTAAATTGAAAGCAAAATCCGCAGACGAACTTTTCGATGAGCTATAATATTGAAACAACTCCTCATTTTGAAAAGGAGTTAAAGGACTTAGCTAAACGCTATAAGTCCATGAAACAGGATTTTGGCAAATTCAAAGAATCCTTAAAAGAAGATCCTTTTCAAGGAGTTGACTTAGGTGGTGGGTTAAGAAAAATCCGCATGGCTATTGATTCCAAAAGAAAAGGTAAAGCGGGAGGAGCTAGAGTTATCACATATACCACATTAGTAGATGAGAATACTGGTGAAGTATGGTTGATAGAAATCTATGATAAATCAGAATTCTCAACCATCAAGACTGATGTCATAAAGAAAATGCTAAAAGAGTTGGGACTATAGGTCCGTTTTTTGAAAAGCGAATCCTGCCGAGAGTGATGCCGGCAGGATTTTTGCTTAATAGCCCCAGTTAAACTCATCAAGTATCTGACGAAGATTATCATCAAGCACATGATTATATACACAACGAGCCAGTTCTTCCGGCATTTCCATCCCTTTGGTTGCAACAGCCAGGTCATAACCGTATTATCCGTAAAACGAGGCTCTTTATATATATCGAAGTTCCCATGCTTTACTGAATGAAATTCATACGTAGCCCCGAAGCAATCGCCAGCGATTGCTCTAATGATACCAGTTGTTGGTACTTTTTTACAAGTTAAATGTCCCATGAATATATTCTACTAGATGGAAATATCTAATTATTAATGTTACAATAAATACATAGAATCCAGCCAAAGCATCATCAAGCATACAGCCCCAGCCACCATGACTATTCCGGTCTATCCATCTGCAACCAAGCGGCTTAGTTATATCTATCACTCTAAACAACACAAAACCTATTGTTGCAAGGGATATTGAGACATAAGCTGAACCATCTACACAAACAGCTGCTAAAGCAGCAATCCACGTACCAAAGAACTCATCAATAACGACAGCCCTAGGGTCTTCACCCCAATATTTCTCCATCACATTATCAGTCCAAACTCCAATCATTAAAGAACTAACAACCAATAAAATTGTAGCCACCATCAACCCTATCGGAGAAAAGACATAATAAAGACCTATCCAAATGAGCAAAGCCAGGAAAGCACCTGCTGTACCAGGTGCTTTAGGTACAAAACCTGTGCCTAATCCTGTGGAAATAATTACATGAAGCCAAGGAGCTTCACCTAACTGTTTATTATTGTTATTACTCATATTATTTTCCAAACAATGCCTTCAGAACCATCTTACCGATTTTTCTTTCCAATCCAGCCTTTGAGGTTGGAATACCTGTCTCACGAGCAAACTTTTGTTTTGCTTGCGTGATACCTAAAGCCCGATTTAAGGAGAATGAAACTCCTGGTATTTTAAACTTAGACATATCTTTATATATTTTAGAAATTGATAAAAAAGAGTTGCGCTTTCTATTTTTTAAGAATAACGCAACTCCTTCTATTTTATTTTAGATTTTCTTCAACAAACTCCAGATTTCACGAATCCAAAGCACAAGTGAAGAACCAACGATGATGATTACCCAATCCTCAAACTTCAGACCAGTTACATTGAAGAAATTCTGCAAGCCCGGAATCTCTACCATAGCAATCTGACCAATCAAGATGATAGTTGCAATAATCAACAAGCCCTTGCATCCCTTGAAATGAAGCGCACTCTTACCCGTCTCAAATGCTCTTGCACAGAAGAGATAGAAGAAGTGAGTCATCACGAAGATGGTGAAGAATAAGGTCAACTCGTAAGGAGTAAGACGATCAGATGCGCCTAACTGAACATTGAGTAAGTCTGTTAACTGCGTAATATTCGAATGCTCAAAGACATAAAGTAACACAAGCAGCAACACAAAGAAGAATCCACCTACACCCAAGATGTTCTGATACATCGCCTTATTCAGGATAAAGGCATTTCTATCTCTTGGCTTATCTTTCATCACGCTCTCTGATGGAGGCAAAGATGCCAATGCCATTGCAGCAAAAGTATCCATAATCAAGTTTACCCAAAGCATCTGAGTTACGGTAAGCGGACTTTCCTCGCCCATAAATGCGCCAAAAAGAACGATAAAGCAAGCAGCCACATTCACAGTCAACTGGAAGAGCAAGAAACGTTGGATATTCTGATAGAGTGAACGTCCCCACATCACCGCCTTACCAATACTACTAAATGAGTTATCGATAATGGTAATATCAGATGCCTCCTTTGCTACAGAAGTACCATCACCCATAGACAAACCAACATGAGCAGCCTTCAAAGCTGGAGCATCGTTGGTTCCGTCACCAGTAACAGCAACGACTTGGTTCTTCCTTTGCAAAGCCTCAACTAATCGTTTCTTATCCATAGGACGAGCACGAGAGATTATCTTCAAATCTAAGACTCTCTTATCCAACTCTTCGTCAGAAAAAGCAGCAAACTCTGGACCAGTAATAATATTCTTATCACCATCCTTTGCTGTCCACAGACCAATTTGGCGACCGATTTCCTTAGCTGTACCAGGAGTATCACCTGTAACAATCTTCACATTGATACCGGCATTCATACATTCTGCAACAGCTGCAGGAACATCCAGACGAACAGGGTCACTGATAGCCACAACACCCATAAAGGTTAAATTATCAGCCACGACCTTACCATCCTTGAATACGTCAGCCTTACCATCAATTATTTGACAAGCGAAGCCGAGAGTACGCATAGCTTGGTTCTGATATTCAACCAACTGATTCTCAATATCAGTTTTAGAAACATTGTTCTCGATGTTCTTGCACAAACCACTTACAATTTCAGGAGCACCCTTGACATAGAGAATTGTCTTGCCTTCAAACAAGGAAGACTTAACAATTGTTGCCATATACTTACGCTCCGTAGAGAAAGGTAACTCCTCCAAAACCTCAGCAGACTCACGTAGATTCAGATAATCAACGCCAGCCTTCTTGAGCCAAAGAAGCAAAGCGCCCTCCGTAGGATTACCCAATACTTTTACAGCCTCAACATCTGAATAATCCAAAGAAGCAGTAGAATTGACAGCGATACCTTCCTCAATCAACAGACTATCCTTATCATTACCCAACGTCTGAGCTGATAGACCATAGAAATTAGTATCATACACTTGCATCTGATTCTGAGTCAAAGTACCAGTTTTATCGGTACAGATAACTGTCGTAGCACCCATTGTCTCACAAGCATGCATTTTACGAACTAAGTTGTTGGTCTTCATCATTCGAGTCATACTATAAGCCAAGCTCAGAGTAACAGCCATTGGCAAACCTTCTGGTACAGCCACAACGACAAGAGTCACAGCAATCATCAAGGTATCCAACGTGTATGTAATCAACTTAGCAATTTGTTCACCTGGCATCAAAGTATCATGGAAATAGACTACCATACCCATCAATATCACGAAATAGCCAATGATTGATGGAACAACAGCCTTCCAGTTCCAATCATCAAACTTCTTGATGACCATCCAGAAGAAAATCACAGTTGGAATGGCCAGCAAGCATGGCAAATAAAAATATGAAAAGATTAAATCTATTATAATATAAGCAATTACTCCAACCTTTCCAATTTGTCCTAACTTCTTTTCACTGCTTTTCCTTTTTTTTAAAATACAATATGCAAATCCAACAATAGCGAAATAAACCAAAGAAATAGCTCCCCATTTAAATACCATTGATAAATTATCAAAATAAACCAACAACTTTGCAACAATGATGAGGGCTGCGAAAATATAACTCAATTTAGTTATCAAGTCTGCTAAACCATCCAACTGCTCATTTAATGGAGTACGAACACTACCATCTATCTGGGCAGCCTCAAAGACTTTACCATTTTCCGTTTTGTCGCCAACTGCCAAAACTTTGAAGATACCATGCCCTTCCATCACCTTTGTTCCGCGCATCACATGGTTAGAAGGAAATGTTGCATCCTTATCAAACTCCTGTTCATGAATCGTCTTATGACAAATAGGCTCACCAGTCAAAGAAGACTCATCAACATTCAAGGTAATCGCCTCTAAAAGTTCACCATCAGCAGGAATCTCCTCACCTGTATTTAACACGACAATATCACCAACAACGACATCTTTCTTCTTAATAGAAGTTGTGTTTCCATTTCGGATTACCTCTACCATTTCGTCGTCATTAACTTGGTTGAGAACCGAGAACTGCTTATCAGCCTTTAACTCAAAGACAAAGGCGATACCAGTGGCAAGCAAGATAGCCACAAAAATACCAACTGGCTCAAAGAATGTCTCTGCTCCTTCATGCAATCCCCAAAACTCATAGCAAGAAATGCCGATAGACAACACTCCGGCTATCAGCAAAATGATAATCAGAGGATCGCCAAACTTCTCTAGGAATTGTTTCCATAAAGGTTCTTTCTCTGGTGGTGTCAAGACATTGGCACCATGTTTACTACGGCTTTCGAGCACTTGGGCATCGGTCAAGCCTGTGTAATGATGTTTTTGTTCCATAATATAATTGTTTTTATTTGATTTTCTGTTTATATGTAATACGTAATACTTTCTTCGTTTTGTCCATCTCTATCTGTCCCAATTTACACAGAACACTTTGACCAAGAAGCAAAGCGGCAGCCTGATTGCGAACAACAGAAGCCTTGATATTATTCAGATGTAAAGAACCGAGTTTTACTTCTTTCAGATTAATGGTCGTACCTTCCGTTATATTTCCATCAGCAGTCTGATATTTCTGCTTGCCAAATGTGATATTACGTCTAGATAAATTTGGTTTAAATTTGTGAGAGACAGGATTCTTTGATAAATATTTAGTTGAAACATAACCAAAATATCCATTATACCCTACTATCCCCCATGAGCAATTGCAATCTTCATCTATGGTAACTGCAGTTCCATTAGGTATTGCAGGTAGGACATATGAATGCGCATTTGACTCATATCTTGAATTAAGATTATTAGTAACATTCTTTGTAAAACCAAAACTATTTGCACAAACAGACAATAGCAATGCTACAACATAATACAAAAAACTCTTATTCATATTATAAAAATATTAATTCAAGCAAATACCTCATTTATCATTTTCAAACTCAGTTTCATTTATAGCTATTGTTTGGAAATTGTTTTTTGCAGAACTATCAATAACATTAATTTCCAGTTTGTAGTTTACAATCTGGGTAGAATTTTTCATACCAAAGTCAAATATATCTGTGCTTTTCTCATAAAAAGCATTCTTGGTAAATTTTCCTAAAGTATGATTTCCCTCAGTTTTTACCATCCAATCATTACCATAAGCCAACTTTAAATAATATTTACCTTGTGGTATTTCATTGACTGTCACAGTCTGACCTTCAGGGACAAATATATAACGAATACATTTGTGCTCTTTCAGACTCATAATTTTGACCGCCACACTAAAGCCTTGCCCTATAGTTATATCAAAATAGTTATCTTGTAAGCCATATACAGGTTTTATACCCATAGACTCATCAAAATCGCCACCTTCTGGTGTAGATAACTCCCATCCATTTGACATCATAGTTTCTTGAACAGGAGTTACAACATTATTGTCACCTTGCTTATCTTTTCCTACTAGTGAGCAAGAAGACAATAATACCAAAACATATATAAAGAACAACAACTTTTTCATCATACTATAAGAATTCATGATAAATCATTAAAACCAACATCAACACAGCAATGATACGACTCAACAAACGCCAAGCCTTACGATCATTTTTGTTTTTAACATGTCCATCAACAAAAAGAGGGACAACAAACCACAGCACAATTGCTAATACTATATATAGTATCATAGTCGTTTAGATTATGGGCAGGTGGTTATATAGTCTAACCATCTGCCCTAATTAAAAAATCTGATCCAACTTAGTGTACAAGACCATTACGGTACATTTCATTTACCTTTCCTTGGATCTCTGCATAATCATTACCTAACTTCTGCTTTCTAACAGAACCATTTCCGTAGATACCTCGAATCACTTGCTTAGCCTTAGCTTCAACAGAGCCTATTGAAGAACTTTCTGCATTGGACTCTTGCAGTGACTTTACATTTGTATCAACAGGTACGGATTCCTTAGATTGCATATTCTCCTTTTTGTCTTCAGTTTCTGTATTGTTAGATTCTTCATTAGAAACAACTGTTGGCTTCTCTTTTTTAAGAGTATCAGCTATCGTAGAATCCTTCTGGACAGAATCTTTTGTCAAAGAGTCTGTGGCAACAGCATCTGAATTTCCAGTAGACTGGTTATTGCCAAAAACCACAAATCCAGCTATGACTACAACTATTAATGCAGCCAAACCTCCCAACAGCTTTTTACGACTTTTTGTAGGTGTAGGATTTGGGGCTATAGGTTCCTCTGTCTCCCCTATCGAAGAGTTTTTTGTTTTAAGAGTAACCTTTCTTTTTAGTTCAACCATGTTCTTTTAAGAATTACAAATCAAAGCGAAACCAGGAATTTCCTCAAAAGCAGTTCCCAATTCCATGACACGGCTTTCGTTCTTTAAAGCGTATTGACCATCATTGTTCTTAATACAATACTGCGTTAAATTAATATTTAATCGTCTGTAAATCAATAACTTATATTAA
>ERZ773185.1087-NODE-1087-length-21669-cov-3.862820_pt1 | contig 21669 bp, 21 predicted proteins | sample MGYA00580531_ERZ773185 | MGnify/ENA primary metagenome ERZ773185 (study PRJEB29015, sample SAMEA2737799) | human gut metagenome | biome: human gut; feature: human-associated habitat; material: faeces | place: China | collected 2012 ...
ACCCCACGCACCACGTGGGAGATGTCACAAGCCTTTGCATGGTGTCGTGAGGCACAACGCATTAGCGTTGTAATCCTTACTGGTGCAGGTGACAAAGCGTTCTGTTCGGGTGGCGATATGCACGTGAAGGGACGTGGTGGTTATGTGGGTGAGGACGGAGTGCCTCGTCTAAATGTGCTCGATGTGCAGAAGCAGATTCGTTCGCTGCCAAAGCCGGTTATCGCTATGGTCAATGGTTACGCTATCGGTGGCGGTCACGTGCTTCATTTGGTGTGCGACCTTACTATTGCGAGCGATAACGCAATTTTTGGACAGACCGGACCGAAGGTGGGTTCGTTCGATGCAGGCTTCGGCGCAAGCTATTTGGCTCGTATCGTAGGCCAGAAGAAGGCTCGCGAGATATGGTTTCTATGCCGTCAGTATTCGGCTGTTGAGGCAGAGCGTATGGGCATGGTGAACAAGGTTGTGCCTTTCGACGAGCTTGAGGATACCTGCGTAGAGTGGGCAGAAACAATGATGGAGCGTTCGCCGCTCGCTCTGCGTATGATAAAGGCAGGTCTGAATGCGGAGCTCGATGGACAGGCTGGTATTCAGGAACTTGCCGGCGACGCAACAATGCTTTATTATATGCTTGATGAAGCACAAGAAGGTGGCAAGGCATTCCTCGAAAAACGCAAGCCCGACTTCAGCAAGTATCCGAAACTACCGTAATTTTTTCAGTTGAGAGTAGATTTAGTTGAGAATTGGGAGTTTATCCAATTGAGAATTTAGAATTTAAAGTTTATGATATGTATAATGCCAACAACTTCAAAAACAATCATTGGTAATCATAACTCTCAACTCCCAACTCTTAATTACTTGTTGTACTCTTTTGGTGTGTACACTTTCTCGTAGTAAGTAACCTTTGGGTCTTTGCCCGAACGTAGTGTCCATGCAAAGTTGAAGCCTTCTTGTTTGTATGCACGCAACGATGTACTTTCGTCAACTTGCTTTATGAAGTTGTCAACAATTAGCTTGCGATTCAACTCAAATATTTTTGCATCATCCAAATCGTTCATTACAGATAAGTAATAATGATAGGTTCGCGTGTTGGTTTCAAAGACAACACTATCGGTACACATATAGTTAAGAACTGGGGTAGGGCAGTTCTTTTCTGTGTATTCACGTGCCTCGCGCTGGGCGCGCTTTTCAATACTTTCGTGGCAACTGCAGAGCAGTATAGCACTTGCTATAGTACAATATAAAAACGTTTTCATTTTTCTTAGTTGTTTTTCTTATGCAAAGATACCTAATTGTCAGAAAAAATAAGTAAATTTGCACGTAAAAACTGATATATATCAATGAATAATATAAGGAATTTCTGTATTATTGCTCATATCGACCACGGTAAGTCTACACTTGCCGATCGATTGTTAGAGCGTACACAAACAATCAAGATAACTGAAGGCCAGATGTTGGATAACATGGATCTGGAGCGTGAGCGTGGTATAACAATTAAAAGTCACGCTATTCAGATGGAGTACAAGCATAATGGCGAAACATACATACTGAATCTTATTGATACTCCGGGACACGTTGACTTTTCTTATGAGGTGTCGCGAAGCATTGCTGCCTGCGAAGGCGCATTACTCGTAGTCGATGCTACACAAGGCGTGCAAGCACAGACTATCTCTAACCTCTATATGGCTATCGAGCACGATTTGGAAATTATCCCCGTGCTCAACAAGATAGACATGCCGAGCGCAATGCCAGACGAGGTGGAGGATGAGATTATAGAGCTTATTGGATGCAAACGTGAGGATATTCTGCGCGCGTCGGGTAAAACCGGTGAGGGCGTCGACGAAGTGCTTGCTGCAATTGTAGAGCGAGTGCCGCATCCTAATGGTGACACGAAAGCTCCGCTTCAGGCACTCATCTTCGATTCTGTATTCAACTCGTTCCGTGGTATCATCGCTTACTTCAAGATAGAGAATGGCGAGATACGTAAGGGCGATAAGGTGAAGTTCTTCAATACTGGTATGGAATACGTAGCCGATGAGGTAGGCGTACTGAAGATGGATATGGTGCCTCGCGATGTACTTAAGACAGGTGAGGTTGGTTATATCATCTCTGGTATTAAGGACGCAACGGAAGTGAAAGTGGGCGATACCATTACACATGTCACACGTCCATGCGATAAGGCGATTGCTGGATTTCAGGAGGTGAAACCAATGGTGTTTGCAGGTGTATATCCGATAGATCCGAGCGAATACGAAAACCTGCGTGCTTCGCTTGAGAAGTTGCAACTTAATGATGCCTCACTGACATTCGCTCCAGAGTCGTCAGTAGCTCTTGGTTTCGGTTTCCGTTGCGGTTTCCTCGGCCTCTTGCACATGGAGATTGTGCAGGAACGTCTTGATCGCGAATTTAATATGGATGTAATCACTACGGTTCCCAATGTGTCGTACATGGTATATGACAAACAAGGAAATGTGAAAGAGGTGCATAATCCATCCGGATTACCCGAGCAGACGATGATTGACCATATCGAGGAGCCGTATATCCGTTCTACTATCATCACGACCACCAACTTCATCGGTCCGATTATGACGCTCTGTCTTGACAAACGTGGCGAGCTTATCAATCAGGAGTACGTTAGTGGCAATCGTGTTGAACTGCACTTCATGCTTCCGCTTGGTGAGATTGTCATCGACTTCTACGACAAGCTGAAGAGTATCACAAAAGGCTATGCCTCTTTCGACTATTTCCAAATTGGCTATCGTAGAGCCAACCTCGTGAAATTGGATATACTGCTGAATGGTGAATCCGTGGACGCCCTGTCTGCCTTGATCCACTTTGATAACGCTTATTCCTTCGGGAAACGCATTTGCGAGAAGTTGAAAGAACTGATTCCCCGTCAGCAATTCGATATTGCGATTCAAGCTGCAATCGGTGCGAAGATTATTTCCCGCGAAACCATCAAGGCTGTTCGCAAGGATGTGACTGCGAAATGTTACGGTGGTGATATCAGCCGTAAGAGAAAGCTTCTGGAAAAACAGAAAGAAGGAAAGAAACGTATGCGTCAGGTGGGCAACGTAGAGATTCCGCAGAAAGCATTTATGAGTGTATTGAAGCTGGATGATAAATAATGAGACCATTAGAGTTATATATCCATATTCCATTTTGTGTAAAAAAATGTCGGTACTGTGATTTCCTGTCTGCGCCTGCAACACCTGAAGCGAGACAGGAGTATGTCATGGGCTTGTGCCAGAAGATCCGTTCTTATTATGATCTTGCCGGTATGTACCATGTAAGCAGTATTTTTATAGGAGGCGGTACACCGTCCATATTAGAAACTCAGCAGATGAGGAGTATCTTCGATGCGATACGTGCTACATTTCCAATTGATTCGGACGCGGAGATCACGGTAGAAGTGAACCCGGGGACAGTAGATAAGTTGAAATTGATGGCATATCGGAATGTCGGGATTAATCGTCTGAGTATCGGATTACAGTCAACGGATGATCAGGAATTAAAGATGCTCGGAAGAATTCATACATATAAAGACTTCCTGGATACCTATACGCTTGCAAGAGAAGTGGGATTTCAGAATATCAATGTAGATCTGATGTCGGGAATTCCATTTCAGACATTGGGAGGATGGGAAGATACATTAAAAAAAGTGGCAGAACTTGGTCCGGAACATATCTCCGCATACAGTCTGATCATCGAAGAAGGAACGCCGTTCTATGAAAAGTACGGAGAGGGTGAACGCGCTGAGGCGAGAAGAAGAAGAGAACTTCCGGATGAAGATACAGAACGGATGATGTATCAGTTTACAAAAAATATTTTGTGGAGTTACGGCTATCACAGATATGAGATATCTAATTATGCCAAAGAAGGATATGAATGCCGGCATAACCTTGGATACTGGAACCGCACAGAATATCTGGGAATCGGAACCGGTGCGGCATCTCTTATCAATAACCAACGATTCGTAGAAGGCGGTGAGATCGAAGTTCTTAGTTTGCAGAATCAGATGGAAGAATATATGTTTCTGGGGCTCAGAAAAATCGAAGGAGTATCCAAGACTGACTTCAGGCAGACTTTCGGAAGAAGTATTGAAAATGCATATGGAAAAGTACTGATCGATATGTACCAAAAGCAGCTGCTTGAAGACACCGGCGAATACATCCGGTTAACAGAAAAAGGAATCGATGTCAGCAACTATGTCATGAGCGAGTTTCTATTTTAAATTGTTCCAATCAAGATATCACAACGGTTAAGGTTCCATTATATAATTATTATGGCATACAAAAACGTAACTGAATAAAAGGATAGAAGCCATTTCTGTGCATATGAGGTCATGGTTTGTTGCTCTAGAGTTTCTCCATGATTGAATCAGCACAGAAATGGCTTCTATCCTTTTATTCAGGTCCGGGGTAAGTCACCAAAATAATTACTACAACAACTTCGCCATTACTAACGCATAAATCTCCTGGTTCCGTTTCTGCCAGTTGTTTGCAATGGTTGCAGCTTCAGATTCTGTCGGGGCTGTTACGGTGAGGTCGATCAGAGGAAGTCCCTGTTCGATGACCTGACAGCGTACAGAATATTCCATGTTGGAATTCTCGAAATAGTCCGCTTTTACGGACATCTCATTTTTTAATTCGTAATGTTTCTCTTTTAAAAATTCGTCGATATCATGCTGGATTGCAGGAGAGATATCGTTTGTAAAATAATGGATGGTCTCTGCTCCGTCTTCCGTAAGATGGTAAAATGTACGGTGATGAGTAGATTCTTCACGAATAAATCCTGATTCCAGAAGTTCGGATAAAGCCTGCTGTAATTTAAAGTAGGTTGTATATCCTTCATCCAGAATAAATTCTGATATCTGGGAATTGGTAAGAGGAAAATCAACTTCGTTCAACATATACAAAATGATCAATTTATATAACGTAAAAGATTTGGCCAAGGTTAACACTCCTTTCCCTGCCAGATGTCATGTGTTTTTAAGTAAGACTGGAACTGATTCAGAACTTGCCTTTTGTTACAGGTCCATAAAGGGGCGATCAAAAGATTTTTTGGTCCGTCTCCGGTTAATCGGTGGATAACGATGTCCGGTCTTAAGTGGCTGATACACATCCCGAGAAGCTGGTAGTATTCTTCCGGTGTGGGAATGTAGAATGGAGAGGCCAGGTAGATGTCGGCCAGATCGGTATCTTTTAATACATGTAAAAGCTGCAGTTTGATGCCCTGAATATCCTGGTGGTTCAGGTATTCTATGGTCTTGAGTATATCCTGTTCGGTTTCATTTGGAAGACACAGGATTGTATGGACAATAACATCGATTCCACGCTTTCGAAGCTCGGATACTGCATTTTCAAATACCGGAAGCTCATAACCTCTGCGGATATATCGGGCGCTTTCTTCATGAATAGTCTGAAGACCAAGTTCAACCCAGACTGGTTTGATCCGGTTTAAGTTTTCCAGGAGATCCAGAATCTTTTCGCTTAGACAATCCGGTCTGGTAGCTATGGAAAGAATCCGGATATCAGGATGTGTAATTGCTTCCATATATAATGTTTCCAGATATTCTAAAGAAGCATAAGTGTTGGTATATGCCTGAAAATAAGCAATGTAAGATGATCCGGTATATTTTTTTGCAGACTGCTGCTTCCCGGCTTCAATCTGCTCTGTGACAGACAGAGTACGACTGGCGGCAAAATCGCCGGAACCTCCACGGCTGCAGAAAATGCAACCGTGGGTTCCGAGGGTACCATCCCTGTTTGGACATGTCATGCCGCCGTCGAGAGATATCTTATAGAGCTTTTCACCATAAGTCTTTTTCAGATAATAATCCAGAGAATAGTATCTTTTTTCTCCCCAGTGTACGGTCATATCAGATCAGTTCCTTTACAGCACGGCTTACAACATCTGCAACACGTGGGTCAAATGCTTCAGGAAGAATATTATTTTCATTCAGCTCTTCATCAGGAACAAGACCTGCGATTGCTTTTGCAGTAGCCAGTTTCATATCTTCGGTGATGGCAGTAGCACGTCCCTCGAGAGCACCTTTGAAGATACCAGGGAAAGCAACCACGTTATTTACCTGGTTCGGGAAGTCGGAACGGCCGGTTCCTACTACTTTAGCGCCCGCAGCTTTTGCAATATCCGGCATGATTTCAGGTACCGGATTGGCCATGGCAAATAAGATGGCATCTTTGTTCATAGAAGCAACCATTTCCGGTGTAACAATATTCGGAGCCGATACGCCGACAAAAATATCAGCGCCTTTTAATGCATCGGCGAGTTTACCGGTTTTCTGTTCCAGGTTGGTTACTTCAACCATCTTCTCCTGCATCCAGTTGAGGTCTTTGGAATCTTTTCCGAGAATTCCATTTATGTCGCACATGGTGACATGTTTAAAGCCGTAGGTCAGGAGCAGTTTGGTAATGGCAACTCCGGCAGAACCGGCACCATTTACGACAACTTTGGAAGATTCCTTATCTTTTCCGGTTACTTTCATAGCATTAATGATTCCGGCAAGAACTACGATAGCAGTTCCGTGCTGGTCATCATGAAATACAGGAATGTCCAGCAGTTCTTTCAGTCGTTCTTCGATTTCAAAGCATCTTGGAGCACTGATGTCTTCCAGATTGATCCCTCCGAAAGCAGGGGCGATATTTACAACTGTTTTGATGATCTCTTCAGTATCCTGTGTGTCAAGACAGATCGGTACAGCGTTGACACCACCGAATTCTTTAAAAAGAACAGCCTTTCCTTCCATAACGGGCATTGCCGCAAGAGCACCGATATTACCAAGACCGAGTACGGCACTTCCGTCAGAAACAACAGCTACAGTATTGGATTTCATAGTATAAGTATAGGCAGCCTCGGGATCTTTTGCGATTACCTTACAAGGTTCTGCAACACCAGGGGTATAGGCAATTGCAAGATCTTCACGTGAATTTACGTGGGATTTTGCACAAGTTTCAATCTTTCCATGCCATTCTTCGTGCATTTTCAGGGCTTTTTCACTATTCGTCATTTTATGGATACCACCTTTTCATAAGTTTGTTTAATCATATCATTCATAGAAGTTCAAGTCAATATACGCACAAAAGAGGAATTGGGTAGAATAGATATACCGTTATGAAAAAGAACTTTAAAAAAGAACAAAGATGTAGTATAATATCTCCATGTTTCAAATAGTATCGTCATTTCTGACGTGATTTTCCAGTAAAGTAAGAGATGCTACTTAATAAATGAAGAAACTAGAATGAAAGCAGTTTGATGTGAAAGGACTAATATGATGAGAGAAAAATATGAATCTCTTCCGCTGGCGACGTTAAAAGATCTCGCTAAAGCAAGAGGATTAAAGGGAATTTCCACCATGAAAAAGGCAGAACTGATAGAGCGTATGCTGGAAGAAGATGAAAAAGAAAAGAAATCGGCACGAGAAACCGTGAAAGAATTATCTGCTAATACAGGAGATAAAGAAGTACATGATATAGATAAGCTGGACAGTGGAATTACGGCACATGGGATTCTTGAAGTTATGCAGGATGGTTATGGATTTATCCGAAGTGCTAATTATCTGCCGGGGGAAAACGATGTCTATGTATCTCCGTCTCAGATCCGAAGATTTAATCTGAAAACAGGAGATATACTGGAAGGAAATACAAGAATCAAAACACAGCAGGAAAAATTCAGTGCACTTTTATATCTTTCAAAGATCAATGAGATGGATCCTATGAAGGCTATGCACAGAAAAAATTTTGAAGATATGACACCAATCTTTCCGAATGAAAGACTGAGTCTGGAATGTGGAAAGACAAGTACTGCAATGCGCATTATGGATTTGATGTCTCCGATCGGAAAAGGACAGAGAGGTATGATCGTCTCACCACCGAAAGCAGGAAAGACAACCTTATTAAAGCAGGTTGCATTATCCGTACAAAAGAATAATCCGGAAGTACATCTTTTGATTCTTCTGATCGATGAGCGTCCGGAAGAAGTAACGGATATCCGTGAATCAATAGAGGGACCGAATGTAGAAGTAATCTATTCTACGTTTGATGAGCTTCCTGAGCACCATAAGCGTGTATCAGAGATGGTGATCGAACGGGCCAAACGACTGGTAGAGCACAAAAAAGATGTCATGATCCTGATTGACAGTATTACAAGACTGGCAAGAGCTTATAACCTTACAGTACCTCCGTCAGGAAGAACATTATCCGGAGGACTTGATCCTGCAGCACTTCACATGCCGAAGCGTTTCTTTGGCGCGGCGAGAAATATGAGAGAAGGCGGAAGTCTTACAATACTGGCAACGGCACTTGTGGATACGGGAAGCAAGATGGACGATGTTGTATATGAAGAATTTAAAGGAACCGGTAATATGGAACTGGTATTGGACCGCAAGCTTTCCGAAAAAAGAATGTTTCCTGCTATTGATATCTTAAAATCAGGAACAAGAAGAGAAGATCTTCTGCTTTCAAAAGAGGAACAGGAAGCTGTTGAAAGTATGAGAAGAGCACTGAACGGACTGCGTCCGGAAGAGGCGGTAGATAACATACTGAATATGTTCTCAAGAACGCGGAATAATGAAGAATTAATACAAATGGTAAAAAAGACAAAATTTATCTAGACAAAACTTGATTCTTGTGTTACAATGAACAAGCTGTGTAAATAAAAGAAATTTACTGCACATTAAGTGCGTGTCAAAAAATAAAGAAGAGGTGAAAATCATGAAAGAAGGAATACATCCAAATTATTATCAGGCAACTGTAACTTGTAACTGTGGAAATACATTCGTAACAGGATCTACAAGTGAAGAAATCCACGTAGAAATCTGTTCTAAATGTCATCCATTCTATACAGGACAGCAGAAAGCAACTCAGGCTCGTGGCCGTGTTGATAAGTTCAATAAGAAATACGGAATGGACAAATAAGATTACAAGTATTGGGTTGAGGTTTTTGAATCTCAACCCTTTTTTCATTACAATAGATCTTCGGGCAAGAGATAGTCTTTGTTCCAGAAGATGTGGTATAAGGAGAATATATGAAATCATCAAATATCGGCGGACAGGCAGTTTTAGAGGGAATCATGATGAAGAATCAGGATCGTTATGCTGTGGCTGTCAGAAAACCGGACGGAGAGATCTTTGTTCAGACAGAGACGTTTCACAGTATTACCGGCAATTGGAAAAAACTGACTACGATTCCTTTTGTCCGGGGGGTTTTTAATTTTATTGATTCCATGGTACTTGGAATCAAGACGCTGACTTTTTCGGCGAGTTTTTACGAAGAGGAAGAAGAAAAAGAGCTTTCCGGAAAAGATCTGAAAAAGAAAGAAAAGCAAGAGAACCTGATAATGGCAGGAACGGTTGCCTTTTCCATTGTTGCAGCAGTTGCAATCTTTATGATATTGCCGTATTTTCTGTCGACACTTATGAAACCGGTTATTCCGTCGTATCATCTTAGAACCGTGATAGAAGGTGTTGTCCGGATTGGAATTTTTATTGTGTATATTTTGCTGATTTCCAGAATGGAGGATATTCAGAGAACATTTATGTACCACGGTGCGGAGCATAAGTGTATCAACTGTATTGAACATGGGCTGCCGCTTACGGTGGAGAATGTAAGGAAAAGTTCGAGACAGCATAAAAGATGTGGGACAAGTTTTCTGTTTTTTGTGCTGGCGATCAGTATTATTTTACTGTTGCTGATTCGGGTGGAATCGCCTTTGATGCGGGTGGTTGTCCGTATTGCACTGCTTCCGGTGATCGCCGGAATCTCTTATGAGGTGTTGAAACTGGCGGGGAACAGTGAAAATGCCCTGGTCAATCTGTTAAGTAAGCCGGGAATGGCAATTCAGATGATGACAACCCGTGAACCGGATGATGATATGATAGAAGTAGCGATACAGGCAGTAGAAGCTGTATTTGACTGGAGGGCGTATGAACGGGAAAATTTTCACACTTCGTAATCTCTACCAGAGTGGAACAGAAAAACTTGAAAAGGCAGGGATACGGGAAGCAAAACTGGATGCCTGGTATCTGCTTGAATATAAGACCGGAATCAGCAGAGCAGTATTTTTGGCAGACCCGGACAGAGAAGTAGAAGAAGAAAAAGCAGAAAGCTATCAGAAAGATATCTGCACAAGAGCAAGAAGAATTCCACTTCAGCATATTACCGGTGAACAGGAATTCATGGGATTAAATTTTAAAGTGAATGAAAATGTGCTGGTTCCAAGACAGGATACAGAGATTCTGGTAGAAGAGGCTTTAAAACGGATCAGACCAGATATGCAGATCCTGGACATGTGTACCGGTTCGGGATGTATTCTGGAAAGTATTTTGAAATTCGGCGAAAAAAAACAGATGCATCTGAAAGGAACCGGCTGCGATATTTCGGAAGAGGCATTGAAAGTTGCACGAGAAAACAACAGCCGTCTGGGAACAGATGCAAGATTTATAAAAAGTGATCTGTTTGAATCTGTCACCGGAAAATACGATATGATCGTGTCTAATCCGCCTTATATCAGGACAGAAGAAATCAGTCGTCTGGATGAGGAAGTAAAACTTCATGATCCATGGATTGCGCTGGATGGAAAAGAGGACGGACTTTATTTTTATCGTCTGATCGTAAAAGACAGTATAAGATATCTGAACAAGGGAGGATATATCCTGTTCGAGATTGGCTTTGATCAGGGAAAAGATGTATCAGAACTTTTGAAAAATAAAGGATATGAGGAAATCGAGATAAAAAAGGATTTAGCGGGACTTGACCGCGTAGTTATGGGAAGGTACAATAAAGAGTAATGTTAAGGAGGAAATACCATGTTTGATAAATTAGAAGATCTGCGCATCCGTCTGGATGAGATATTAAATGAACTTCAGGAACCGGATGTGGCAAATGACCAGAACCGCTTCCGCAAACTTATGAAAGAGCAGAATGATCTGACTCCGATTGTAGAGGCGTATAATGAATACAAAGAATGCAAGCAGGCAATTGAGGACAGCCTTGAGATGTTAGAGGAAGAGTCCGATGAAGAGATGCGTGAACTTGCAAAAGAAGAGTTGAATGATAACAAGAAACGTGTAGAAGAACTGGAACAGGAACTGAAGATCCTTCTTCTTCCAAAGGACCCTAACGATGAAAAGAACGTTATCGTTGAGATCCGTGCCGGTGCAGGTGGAGATGAGGCTGCACTTTTTGCGGCAGAGATCTACCGTATGTATATGCATTATGCAGAAAGCCAGAGATGGAAAGTCGAGCTGGTAGAATGTGAAGAGATCGGTATCGGCGGAATGAAAAATGTAACATTCATGATCGATGGTAAAGGTGCTTATTCCAAGATGAAATACGAATCCGGGGTACACCGTGTACAGCGTGTACCGGAGACCGAATCCGGTGGACGTATCCATACCTCTACGATCACAGTAGCGGTGATGCCGGAGGCAGAAGATGTAGATATCCAGATTGATGAGAAAGATATCCGTATCGATGTTATGCGTGCATCTGGTAACGGTGGACAGTGTGTCAATACCACGGACTCTGCTGTACGACTGACACATTATCCGACAGGAATTGTAATCTACAGCCAGACAGAGAAATCTCAGTTACAGAATAAAGACAAAGCGTTCGCTCTTTTACGCGCGAAGTTATATGATCTGGAATGCCAGAAACGTCATGATGCAGAAGCAGAAGCAAGAAAGAGCCAGATCGGTACCGGAGACAGATCGGAAAAGATCCGTACTTACAACTTCCCACAGGGACGTGTGACAGATCACCGTATCGGACTTACATTATACAAACTGGATAAGATCATGAACGGTGATATTCAGGAGATCATTGATGCTTGTATCGCGGCTGATCAGGCAGCAAAACTTGCAAATATGAATGAAGAAATGTAAGAAGCCGGAATATAAGATTTTAGAAAGAATCCGGAAAATTAAAGAAGGTAAATACAGAATATGGGAGCAACACAGTTTAAACGTGCAGAATTAGAGGATCAGGAGATTATCTCACATTACTTTGAACATCATACCAGCAGAAGCTGTGAGAGAACATTTGCCAATGTGTATCTCTGGTCCAGACAGTATCCGGTAAAATGGGCGATCATCAAGAATGCACTGGTATTCAAAAGTGAGGATGAGAATCACGTATCCTTTGCATACCCGGCCGGAGCACCGGAAGATGTGAAGAATGCACTGGAAGAGATGATGGAATATTCCAAAGCGAAGGGCAGGCCATTCCTGATGTACAATGTGACACCGGAATATTTTGCCCAGTTAGAGGAGTGGTATCCGGGAAGATTCCAGATTGAATACGACAGAGATTCTGCAGATTACGTCTATGAATCTGAGAAACTGGCAACACTTTCGGGAAAGAAACTTCACGGAAAGCGGAATCATATCAACAAATTCAAAAGCCTGTTCGAAGACCGCTGGTCTTATGAAAGTATGACAAAAGATAATCTGGAAGAATGTTTCCAGATGGCACTTAAGTGGCGGACAGAGAATGACTGTGAAGATGATGATGAAAAAAGGGGAGAGATGTGCGTAGCACTGAATTCCCTGAGACTGTTTGAAGAACTTCACCTGACGGGAGGAGTCTTAAGGATCGATGGTAAAGTTGTTGCATTTACGATCGGAGAGCCGATATGCGAAGACACTTATGTCGTGCATATTGAAAAAGCATATGCCGATGTACAGGGCGCATATACGATGATCAATCAGCAGTTTGTAGAGCATGAATGCATGAACTATAAATATGTAAACCGGGAAGATGATACTGGAGCAGAAGGCCTTAGAAAGGCAAAGCTTTCTTACCGTCCAGCTTTTATGGTAGAAAAGGGTGATGTGACAGAGAAAGCGCAGGGCTAAGACTTACAAATGAAAGACTTGTAGTGAGAAAGGAGCAACAAAATGATAGCGGATAAGATGAAAAATATGGTAGCCAACAGTTCGGCTATCCGTGCAATGTTTGAGGAAGGTAACCGTCTGGCAGGAATTTACGGAGCTGAGAATGTATTTGATTTCAGTCTGGGCAATCCGAACGTGCCGGCACCGGAGGCCGTGAAGAATGCAATCATTGAGATTGTAAGTGAGGAAGATCCAATCGTACTTCACGGATATACCAACAGCAACTGCGGATATGCAGATGTAAGAGAGGCAGTAGCTGATTCTTTAAATAAGCGTTTTGATACGCAGTTTGAAGGCAAAAATATTGTCATGACGGTTGGTGCAGCCGGTGGATTAAATGTTATCTTGAAAGCGCTGATCAATCCGGGAGATGAACTGATCGCATTTGCACCACATTTTGGAGAATATCGTTCTTATACGAACAACTACGATGGTGTACTGGTAGAAATCTCACCGAATACCGTTGACTTCCAGCCAAAACTGGATGAATTTGAACAAAAGATCACACCAAAGACAAAAGCCGTTATCGTCAATAATCCGAACAACCCGACTGGTGTTGTATATTCCGAAGAGACGATCAAAAAACTCGCCGCTATCATGGAGGCAAAGCAGAAAGAATTCGGAACAGACATCGTTCTGATCTCCGACGAGCCTTATCGTGAGCTGGCTTATGACGGAGTAGAAGTTCCGTATCTCACAAAATATTATGACAATACCGTAGTGGGATACTCCTACAGCAAATCATTGTCACTTCCAGGAGAACGTATCGGATACTTGGTTATTCCGGATGAATTAAAAGACAGTGAAGAAGTACTTTCCGCAGCCAATGTCGCAACACGTATCCTCGGATTTGTTAATGCACCGACACTGCAGCAGAAGGTAGTAGAAAAATGCCTGAATGAAAAGACAGACCTTTCTTTCTATGATCGCAACAGAGAAGATCTGTATAACGGACTGAAAGAGTGCGGATTTGAGTGCATTAAGCCACAGGGAGCATTTTATCTGTTTGTGAAATCACCGGTTCCGAATGAGAAGGAATTCTGTGAGGCTGCAAAGAAATATAATATTCTGATCGTGCCAGGAAGTTCGTTTGCATGCCCTGGATATGTAAGACTTGCGTACTGCGTATCACATGAGACAATCGTGAATTCCCTTCCAAAATTCAAAGAACTGGCGAAAGAATATTTCTAGGAGAGCAGCATGAAAGCATTTGAAAAGAACATTCGAAAAGTAGAACCGTATGTGCCGGGCGAGCAGCCACAGCGCAAAGTAATCAAGTTGAATACCAATGAAAACCCATACGCACCTGCACCGGGCGTGACAAAGGCGTTGGAGGAGATGAATACAGACCGTCTGCGTCTGTATCCGGATCCGACGGCGGCACCACTCGTAAATGCGCTGGCTGATTTTTATCATGTGAATCCGGATCAGGTATTCGTAGGAGTAGGATCGGATGATGTGTTATCCATGTGTTTCCTGACATTTTTTAACTCAGAGAAACCAATCTTTTTTCCGGATATCACCTATTCTTTCTATAAGGTATGGGCAGATCTGTACCGTATTCCGTATGAATGCCAGAAGCTTGACGAGAACTTTAAGATTATAAAAGAAGATTACTACAAAGAAAATGGTGGTGTGATTTTCCCAAATCCGAATGCACCGACAGGACTTTATGAAGATCTGGTTGATGTAGAAGATATTATCGCACACAATCAGGATGTAATTGTGATCGTGGATGAAGCTTACGTTGATTTCGCAGGACGTTCCGCAATGGAACTGATCGATAAATATGAAAATCTGATCATCGTTCAGACGTTTTCAAAAGCAAGATCAATGGCAGGAATGCGTATTGGTTACGCAATCAGTAATCCGACACTGATCAAGTACCTGAATGATGCAAAGTATTCTTTCAACTCTTACACCATGAATCAGACATCACTGGTATGTGGTGTGGAAGCGGTGAAAGATAAGGCATATTTTGAAGAATGTGTGAATAAGATTATCGAGACACGGGAATGGGCGAAAGAAGAGTTAAAGAATCTCGGATTCCACTGTCTGGATTCCAAATCGAACTTCATCTTTGCCATGCATCCGGATTATGATGCAAAAGAATTATTTGAAGCACTGAAAGAGAATGACATCTATGTGCGTTTCTGGGGCAGTGAAAGAATTGAACAGTATATGCGTATCACTGTGGGAACCAGAGAAGAGATGGAAGCAATGTTTGCATTTCTGAAAAAATATATGAATAAATAAGAGGAGTTTCTTATGACCAATACGTTAATACATGGGATTATTGATGCGTTAAGCGGAAGTGTGAGTAAAGAAGTGATCGTATTTCTGATCTCGATGATCCCGATCCTTGAACTTCGCGGGGCGCTGCTTGTTGCAGGACCGATCCTTGGAGTAAAGGTATCGACTGCGATTCCACTTTGCATTATCGGAAATATCATTCCGGTTCCATTTATTTTGCTTCTGATTACACCGGTATTTAACTGGATGAAGGGAACGAAAACATTCAAGCCGCTGGTGGATAAACTGGAATCCAAGGCGATGCGGCAGAAGGACCAGATTGAAAAATATGAATTCTGGGGACTTGTATTATTTGTTGGTATTCCGCTTCCGGGAACCGGAGCATGGACAGGTTCACTCATTGCCGCACTTCTCGGTGTGAAATTTAAGAAAGCATTTCCGGCTGTTATCATTGGAATTTGTATGGCAACTATAATTATGTGGTTTATATCGTATGTACTTCTTGGAGGGGTACATCTGTTAGGATAAAGATAAGGAAAAAGATATGTCTATGAAAGTAAATAAAGTTCTGCCATCACCGGCAGAACTGAAAGAAGAATATCCGCTGTCAGAGAAACTGATTCAGTTAAAGAAAGAACGAGACGCAGAAATACGTGATATTTTTACTGGAAAATCCGATAAATTCGCAGTGATCATCGGACCTTGTTCGGCAGATAATGAAGATTCTGTATGTGAATATGTATGCCGTCTGGCGAAGGTAAATGAAAAGGTAAAAGACCGCCTGGTATTGATTCCGAGAATCTATACCAATAAGCCAAGGACGACCGGTGAAGGATATAAGGGAATGCTTCATCAGCCGGATCCGGATAAAGCTCCGGATCTGTATGCTGGAATTATGGCAATCCGTAAGATGCATATCCGTGCAATGAAAGAAAGCGGACTGACAGCAGCGGATGAAATGTTATATCCGGAAAACAGAAGTTATCTGGATGATATCCTTTCCTATGAGGCAGTGGGTGCAAGATCGGTGGAGAATCAGCAGCACCGGCTGACGGCAAGTGGTATGGATATTCCGGTTGGAATGAAAAATCCGACCAGTGGAGATCTTTCTGTAATGCTCAACTCGATCGTAGCAGCACAGATGGGACACCGGTTCATTTACAGAACGATGGATGTAACGACGTCTGGTAATCCGCTTGCACACACGATCCTTCGTGGCGGAGTTGACAAGTACGGACAGTGCATACCAAATTACCATTATGAAGAATGTGTAAGACTCTGGGAATTATATCAGAAAAAAGATCTTAAGAATCCGGCAGCAGTGATTGATGTGAATCATTCGAATTCAAACAAGAAATATAAAGAACAGATCCGTATTGTAAGTGAGGTGCTGCATTCGCGCAGATATAACCCGGATCTTAAGAAGATGATTAAAGGAGTTATGGTAGAAAGTTACCTGGAAGAAGGCAGACAGGATATATCGGCTGATATGATCTATGGAAAATCGATCACAGATCCATGTATTGGATGGGAAGATACAGAAAAGCTGATCTATAAAATTGCTGAAGAATGTTAAAATAAAAACAGAAGAATTATCTACAGAACCTGCCAGTGGCAAGTTCTGTAGACAATAAATGAAGAAAGTCACATGAAAAGTTTTGGCGGAAACTTCTCATGTGACTTTCTTACAAAACGCTATCAAGAGAGGGTTCGTGGGAGGGGTAGTACCATCCAAACACGAACAATTTGCGAAATCGTCGTTTCACATAATAAAATAATACATCAGGTAACTGTATTATTTGTTATTATTTTATCAATCATTTTCGGATTCGTAAATAGGCAAAATGACAAAAAAATAACGGAATTTTTGTAAGAATTGGCAAATATGCACTTTAAGAGCCTGTGTCTTTAAAAATGTAAAATTCTATGATAAAATGAAATATGAAACAAGTGTAAGATTTAGGATAAGGAGATTTTAGGATGGAAAAGATATATGACGTAACAGCACTTGGAGAAATGCTGATCGACTTTGCAGTGAATGGGGAAAGTGAGCAGGGAAATCAGTTGTTTGAAGCCTGCCCGGGTGGTGCGCCGTGTAATGTGCTTGCAATGTTGAACAAACTTGGAAGAAAAACCGCATTCATTGGAAAAGTTGGGGATGACCAGTTTGGTAAACTGTTAAGAGATACGATTACAAATATCGGAATAGAAGCAAAAGGACTTGTGATGGATCAGGATATCCACACGACACTGGCTTTTGTACATACTTTTCCGGATGGTGACAGAGAATTTTCTTTTTACCGCAAACCGGGAGCTGATATGATGCTGAAGGAAGAGGAAGTAGATTATGATCTGATCCGCCAGTCAAAGGTATTTCACTTTGGAACACTTTCTATGACAGATGAGCCGGTGAAGAGTGCAACAAAGAAGGCACTTGCAGTCGCTAAAGAAGCAGGCTGCATGATCACATTTGATCCGAACTTACGTCCGCCGCTGTGGAAGACTCTGGATGAAGCGAAAGCACAGATGGAATATGGCTTCGAAAATTGTGACGTACTGAAGATCTCTGACAATGAGATCCAGTTTGTATCAGGAAAAGAAGATTATGATGAAGGAATTAAGTATCTTCAGGAAAAGTATCAGATTCCTCTTATCTTCCTGACGATGGGAAAAGAAGGAAGCAGAGCCTACTATAAAAACTTTCGTGTAGAGCAGCCGGGATTTACTGTGAAAGCAATTGAGACCACAGGAGCAGGAGATACATTCTGCGGATGTTCGATCAACGGTGTATTAAAGTACGGTCTGGATAATCTGGATGAGGCAAAATTAAAAGAGATTCTGACATATGCGAATGCAGGTGCAGCACTGATCACAATGAAAAAAGGTGCGATCCGTTCGATGCCGGAACCGGAAAATATCAAAGAACTGATCGGGAAATAGGTAATTATGGGAGTACGCAGAATGCTGGCCGTATGGGCAGCGAAGATAAGTGAAAAAGCAAGTGTACATATCTTTCACCGCCAGGGCGTGACCTGGGCGGGAAAGATTGCACTGAAGATTGATCCAAGCATCCTGCATGATCTTGCGGGACAAGTCAGAAAAGACATTTTTATTGTATGTGGAACCAATGGAAAGACGACAACCAACAATATGCTCTGTGCAGCAATCGAGAAGGAAGGTTATAAAGTAATCTGTAACCATACCGGTTCCAACATGTTGAATGGTGTTGTGGCAGCCTTTGTATTAGGTGCGGGTTTAAGTGGTAATCTGGATGCGGATTATGCATGTATCGAGATTGATGAAGCTTCGACAAGAAGGGTATTTCCACACTTTAAGCCGGATTATATGGTACTGACGAATCTGTTCCGTGACCAGCTTGACCGTTACGGTGAGATCGACATTACAATGAATATCTTAAAAGAAGTGATGCAGAGTGCACCAAAGATGAAGGTGATCGTGAACGGGGATGATGCATTGTCTGCTTACCTTGCAATGGAAAGCGGTAATCCGTATGTAACTTACGGAATCAGTGAAAAGGTAGTGGATGATAAGGATTCCCATGAGATCAGAGAGGGACGTTTCTGTAAGAAATGCGGAGCACCGTTAAAATATAATTTCTATCACTACAGCCAGCTTGGCGATTATGCATGTACAGGCTGTGATTTTAAGCGTCCGGCAATTGAATATGGTGCATCGGATGTGGCAGTCAGCGACCATCTTGCGTTTACGGTAGATGGCAGACGCCTGGAGGCCAATTATAAAGGCTTCTATAATGTATATAATATTCTGGCAGCCTACGCGGCTGGAAGAACCGGAGGGCTTGGGCTGGAGCATTTTCAGGATATGCTAACAGATTTCAACCCGGAAAACGGACGTATGGAGCAGTTTGAGGTAAAAGGCACAAAGATCGTGCTGAATCTTGCGAAGAATCCGGCAGGATTCAATCAGAATATCTCAGCGGTTATGCAGGATGATTCCATGAAGGATGTGATCATTGTGATCAATGACAATGCACAGGATGGAACGGATGTTTCGTGGCTTTGGGATGTGGACTTTGACAGATTTAAGGGTGCTAATGTGAATTCGATTACAGTAAGCGGTATCCGTTGTCAGGATATGAGACTTCGTATGAAATATGTGGACATCCCATCTATGCTGGAAGCAGATGTTGAAAAGGCAATCCGGGAAAGGGTTGAAGATGGCTGTGGCAACCTGTATGTACTGGTGAATTATACGGCTCTGTTCAGTACCAGAAATGTATTGAAAAAGATGGAGGAAGAAAGATAATGGATACAAAAGATATGAAAATTACGATAGGGCATCTGTATCCAGATCTTTTGAATCTGTACGGCGACAGAGGGAATATCGCATGTCTGATGAAACGATGTATCTGGCGTGGAATTGAAGCAGAGACGATAGAGTTTAATACAGGGGATCAGATTGATTTTTCAAAATTGGATATTGTACTGTTAGGCGGAGGTTCAGACCGTGAACAGGCAATCGTATGTAAAAGTCTTCTTGAGATTCAAAGTGAATTCAAGGATTATGTGGAAGACGGAGGAGTTGTTATTGCAGTATGCGGAGGATATCAGCTTCTTGGAAAATATTATAAGACAGATGCCGGAATGATCGAGGGACTGAATCTGGTTGACATTTATACGGAACAGGAAGAGGGACGTCTCATAGATAATATTGTACTGGACAGTGATCTTGTAGATATGCCGGTGGTTGGATTTGAAAATCATGGGGGAAGAACATACCTCAATGGAAATAAACCATTTGGAAAAGTATTATACGGAGCGGGAAATGATGGGAAAAGCGGCTATGAAGGCGTAGTTTACAAAAATGTAATCGGTACTTATCTGCATGGTCCGTTGCTTCCAAAGAATCCACAGGTGAGTGACTATCTGATCCAGAAAGCGCTCGAAAGAAAGTACGGGGAAGTTCAGTTAATGCCTCTGGATGACAGTCAGGAAAAAGAAGCAAATGATTATATTTATCACCGTTTTGTGAAATAATGCAGGATTAAAGAGCTGATTTGCTGCGTGCGGATTCATCCCGCTGTTCCAGATATTGAAGAAAGTTTAACAATTCTTTTTTAGAAGAATTAGATAAGCGGTGAAAATGGGTGAGAAGATAGTGTTCTGATTTTTGAGCCGTTGATTTATCGGAAAGTGTGATTTCACTGATATCATCGTCCAGCAGATAATCAACTGAAACATGAAAAAGCTCAGCAAGAATCGTCAGTTTTTCGTGAGAAGGCTGACGATTCTTTGTTTCATACCCGGCAATGGTAGAACGTGCAACATTGAGATATTTTGCAACATATTTCTGGGTATAATGATTTTCTTCACGTAATTTTTTTAGTTTTTCAGAAAATGGCATGTCGGATACCTCCTAAATTGATTGGTATATTTTACCAAGTGTTGCACTTCGGAACACGGAAAGTGTCGATTCTCAACGAAATGTGTCGCAGATGTGTCGAAATGGAACAAAAAGAGGCGAAAGTGCATAAGTGGAGAACAAACAGATTGAAGTGAATATTAAGAGAAGGAAGCAGATAAAGTGAGAGTAGAACGTTTTAAAATGGAAAGAGAAGGACTGGTAACGGAAGGACAGGAAGTTGAGATCAGTGAAAGAAGTGCTGTGACAGGTCAGTACACTTATCTTGTAGAGCCATCCATTGCGATGTCAGGAATTTATCGTACAAGACAGAGAATAAAGTCAAGAAAGGGAAAAATACAGAAAATCGAACAGACAGACAGAGGATTTTATCTGTTAGTAGAGATTGATGAGTAATGAAAGAAGAAACAAACGATCACCCCGTCGTTGACATGAAAGTAAAAACCACATATAATTTAATATGATGGTAATACTAAAAAATAGAATTATTAAAGAAAGGAAATGGATAGATGATAGCAAACAATGATGAGGCAAAAAGAAGTAAGATATGGACAGTCGTTACGGCTGTTACATCTGTCCTGATCGTAATTATAGCAATCTTTCTTTTAATGAAGATGTTTACAGGAAACCCACTGGAGGGATCATGGACAGATGAAGACGGTAATATGGATCTTAAGATCGGTCGGAACGGACAGATGACAGTTATACTTCCGGCATCCGGGGATGGAGAAGAAACGCAAGTCCCGATGACATATACGCTCAGTAAGGAATCCAAGACGATATCCATTCAGGAGGATGATAATAAGATTCAGGAAATTGCAGAAAAATCAAATGGTCAGTATACAGAAGAGACGTTAAAGAATGCAGTGCAGTCGATAGGAACGACATTTGAATACAGTATTGATGGCGGAACAATGACATTGACAGAACGTGAATATGGTGAGCAGATGATGTTCAATAAAAAATAGATGAGGGCCCCTCTATGCAGTGTATAGAGGGGTGTTTGTTATACATACCAAAGTATGAAATAGAAGCTGCCAGTGGCAGGTTATGTAGATACCAAAGTATGCAAGAGAAGTTGCCAGTGGCAAGTTCTCTG
>ERZ773185.1093-NODE-1093-length-21607-cov-4.554566_pt1 | contig 21607 bp, 20 predicted proteins | sample MGYA00580531_ERZ773185 | MGnify/ENA primary metagenome ERZ773185 (study PRJEB29015, sample SAMEA2737799) | human gut metagenome | biome: human gut; feature: human-associated habitat; material: faeces | place: China | collected 2012 ...
CATGGTGCGGATGAGGGAGGCTTCGGTATACCGGGCCGGCGGCTGGGTGAAGTGCTGCTTGGGCTCGGTCTTTTTGTGCTTGGGCTCGTCGCCCTCGCTGAGGGGCGGCAGAGGCGCCAGCTCGTCGTCGCTGCGCACTTCGTCCAGTCCCTCTTCGTACAGGGCCAGAAAGCCAGGGAATGCCACCGTCTGGCCGGTGGCCCGGAAAATATAGCCGTTGCAGCCAATGTCCACCGATGTGGTGTCCATCATGGCATCGGTCATCTGGCTTGCGGTAAACCGGGACCAGATCAGCTTATACAGCTTATACTGGTCGGCAGACAAACTGCTGCGGATGCTCTCCGGGTCGATGTTGTAGGTGTCACGCTTTACATCAGCAAATACCGGCGTTCCGCCGCAATACAAAATGCAGTTGGCGGAAGCAGCAAACGTCAGGGGGGTTACGATTACCTCATCCCCTTTCGTAATGCCCGCCGCCATCGCAGCCAGATGCAGCGCCGCCGTTCCGTTGCTGACCATAACGACATAGTTTGCCCCGGTTACTTCGCACAAACGCTTCTCCAGCTCTGTCACCTTCGGTCCACAGGTGAGCGCATCGCTGCGCAGCACATTTGCAACCGCTTCTATGTCCGCATCATCAATATACTGGTGCCCATAGGAAATCGGTGTCTTCCGAACCGGCTTCCCGCCAAAAATTGCTAACTGTTCCATTCTAATCTCCATTTCGCTCAAAACTGTGCAAACTATGCCCGTCTGCATTTCCTCTATCATACCACCCCGGCGGGCAATACGCAACAAGTCTTGCTTTCATACTTTTTTACAAGGCTTTTTCTCCACTGTCATAAAATTCAAAAATCATTTCCAGATACGGCTGCAGGACGCTGTTTGGTGCACGGTAAATTTCATGCCGGATATCGGGCACAACCACCAGCTGTCCATCTGGGATCCTCTTGATAAACTCTTTTTGTGCTCCGGGCGTTACAAGCGTATCTTTTCCCGCCTGAAATAAAAGCACCGGCGTCTTCACCTTTTTCGCCTGCTTTTTGCTGATGACAAATTTCCCGGCATTGATCGCTTCCCTGCCCCATTCATAGCTTCCTGAAGAAGTCTGGCAGCTTTCATCCTCCCGCCGTTTTTTCATATAATAATCATGGCGCGCTTCGGAGCTGCAGGACGCGTCCGAAAAAGACTCCTCCGGATCAAAAGTGCCCTGTGTGAGCAGACGATCCTTCCCATTGCCTCCGAACACTTTAAAATCACACAGCACCCGCGCCGCCCAGGACGGCACGCCGCCCAGATTTACTCCCAACATCGGTGCATTCAGAACCGCTTTGGCAAAATCCTCAGGGTACTGCTCCAGATAAAATGCGCCGATACAGCCGCCCATGGAATGTGCGTACAGATACAGCGGCAGATCTTTTGCCATCGGCTTCACCACTGTTTTGACGAACCGGTGCAGATCTTTTACATATCGGGAAAACAATCCAATGTGTACAATTGTGTGATCTTCCACTTCACGCATGGATTTTCCATGCCCTCTGTGATCCATAATCGCCACCTGATATCCCTGCAGATAAAAATAGTAAATCAATTCATGATATTTCAGGCAGGACTCTGTAAAGCCATAGCTGATCACGATCGTCCCTTTTTGTGTCTCCTGCGGATACAGTTCATAATACAGACCGCCCGTCTTAACTGTTTTTCTCTGAGCCACGCCGTCTTCTGGTGCGTTCTCAGACTTTTGCGATGTGCTGTCTGCCGATGCCACATCACGCTCCTGCGATTCACCACCTTCGGGCGCGACCTCCATCCACCCGCAAATCTGAACCTGTTTCAGAAACGGCTCTACCTGGCTGTCCATTTCCTGTTCCAGATTTTCTTCTGCAATACACTGCATTCTGCAGGAATTATTTTCCTTTAAAACCGTTTTTTTCATTCGTATTCTCCATATAAAATATAAAAAGAATGTGCCTTAGTATATTTTTGCGCCGAGGCGCGGCTGCTTCGGCAACCATCTACCCTTGCGTCGAGTGTGCATCCTCGCGGAGCGTTTTTTATTGTATAACATTGTATAGAAACGAACTTTCTTATGCAACAATAGAATGCACGCTCTGCGAGTATTCTATTGTCATGAACAAATAAAAAACCTGCTGACACGAAATCAGCAGGTATCGAATCTTTGTGGGGGGATGGCAGGACATCCTCCTTGTGGAAAACATCCTGCCTGATTTTGTGGGTTGATAACTTCTCAACTTGATCATATTGTATCGCACCACTGTATCTTTTGTCAACTACTTTTTCAAAATGTTGTAGTTCACACGCGCCCTTCGTACCTTTTTGTAAGCAGATTTTCATGCGAGCATGAAATCTGCCCCCAAACGGTACGAGTGAACTGTAACAATAGAATATTTTCCCCAAAAAAGATACATACTGATCCCAAAAGCTTTCCTATTGCTTTTTGAATCCAACAATGAAAAGGAGGTTTTTGTCATGTATCCTGTAATTCCAGAATCAGACCGTCCTTCTGACCTTGCGGATGACTGCATCCTCTCTCCCGACGGCGTCAATCCGGTTTCCAAAAATGACGAAGTGCCGTCCGAAAAAGATCTGTTCGACGACAAGATCGCAGTATATCCTGTTCCGGGTGCGACCCTTCCGTTTTATTTTCCGGGTTATCCCAACCAGCCGCTGTAGGACGTTCTTACAGCTCCCGCGCAGCGTCTGCAACACTGCGGACACCAACTAATCGGATGCCGGAAATTTTCGGCATTTTTTCGAGACAGACCTGGGGGAGGATACAGGTTGTGAAACCAAGCTTCTGCGCCTCCCTCACTCTCTGCTCCGCCATCGAAACGGCGCGTACTTCCCCGCTCAGTCCCACTTCCCCGAAAGCGACAACGCCCTCCGGGACGGGGCTGTTTTTAAAGCTCGACATGATCGCCATCACGATTCCAAGATCGATGGCAGGCTCTGTAATCCGGATGCCGCCCGCCAGATTGACGTAAGCATCACACCCTCCGATCTGCATGCCAAGCCGTTTTTCCAATACCGCCATCAGCAGATTAACGCGGTTAAAATCCGTTCCGGTGGTCTGACGACGTGGAATGCCAAAATTGCTGTGGCAGACGAGCGCCTGAATCTCCGTGAGCATCGGACGGGTCCCCTCCATTGAGCAGGACACAACTGAGCCGCTCGCGCCGGCGGGTCTGCCATTTAACATGAATTCCGACGGGTTTAACACCTCCGTCAGTCCTTCTTGGCGCATCTCGAACACACCGATCTCATCGGTTGAACCGAAACGGTTCTTGACGCCCCGAAGGATTCGATAAGATGCATGTCGGTCGCCCTCAAAATACAACACCGTATCCACCATATGCTCGAGCACTCTGGGACCTGCAACCGTTCCCTCTTTGGTCACATGGCCGACGATAAAAATCGAAATACCGAGCCCTTTTGCCAGCCGCAGCAAAACACCAGTCGATTCGCGCACCTGCGACACGCTGCCGGGCGCCGCGCTGACCGCTTCATTGTACATCGTCTGGATGGAGTCGATGATGACGATCTGAGGCTTTTTCTGCTGGATTACCTCCTCAATCCGATTCAGGTTCGTCTCACAGAACAGCTCCAGCGTGTCCGAAAAATCGCCGATCCGCATCGCACGCATTTTGATCTGGCGTAAGGATTCCTCGCCTGATACATACAAAATGTGCTGCTTTTTTAACGAAAGGTTCCTGCACATCTGCAAAAGAAGCGTCGATTTGCCGATCCCCGGGTCGCCGCCGCCCAGCGTCAGCGAGCCGGTAACGATTCCGCCGCCCAGTACCCGGTCGAGCTCTCCCATCCCGGTTTCCGTGCGTCTTTCCTCTTCCATCGAAATTTCATTCAGCACCGCCGGAGCGCTCTGCACCCCGGACAGCACCTGCTTTTTCTCTTTTCCGCCTGCGGTCACGGAAACCGGTTCCTCTACGAGGGAGTTCCACGCCTTACAGCCCGGACACTGCCCCAGCCATTTTGCCGTTTCATAGCCGCATTCCTGACAGAAAAATCTGGTTTTTATTTTGGTTGCCATTTATTTTGAAATTTCTACCTTTACTTCTCCGATTCCAGCAAGCTCCACGCTCACATTCAGCTTTCCGCCCAGGTTCGTGCGCATTCTGCCCGCATCCTCACCGTTGATTTTCACATCATATTCCGTATCTTCCTCCAGACCGAGTGTGATCTGCGCGTCCTCTGTGCCCTCTACCGTGAAGCTGACGCCATTTTCGCTCTCTGCAAAATGTTCTACGCTCGTGCCGGGCACAGATTCATAGACAAACATGCCGTTTCTTTCCAGCTTGGTAATCTCTTTAAAAGTCTTTACCTTGTACTCATCGCCGCCGGCCTCAAAACCCTCCTTCTTGCTCTTTTCCTGCAGAAGATGATTGCCGAAGCTGATCTTTCCGTCTGCTTCTGTTCTGATGAGTTCTGCTACTGCTGCCATTCTTTTGTCCTCCTGTCCGCCTTTGCGGCGGTTTGCTGTTTATTTGTTTTTGACGCTGAAAACAACTTTATTCTCGCGGAAGCCTGCACTCACATGATCGCCGGATTTTACCCGTCCCGACAGAATTTCTTCCGCAAGTGCGTCCTCGATCAGCGTCTGAATTGCTCTCTTTAACGGTCTTGCACCCATTTTCAGGTTGCTGTATTTTTCTACGATATGCTCTTTCAGAGATGGTGTCAGTGTCAGGCTGATATCCAGCTGCGTCCGGCAGCGCGTAATCAGGCTCTGCGCCAGCAGATTGATAATTCGCTTCATATCGTCTTTTGTCAGCTGATGGAATACGATCGTTTCATCAATCCGGTTTAAAAATTCCGGTTTGAACAGGCGTTTTACCTCTTCCATCACGCCGGCTTTCATCTTTTCGTAAGTCTTTTGCGCATCTTCTTTTGCCGCAAAGCCGAGATTTTTTGGCTCCACAATCCGCTGTGCACCGGCGTTGGACGTCATGATGATGACGGTATTTTTGAAGCTGACCTTCCTGCCCCTGGAATCCGTGATATGCCCATCGTCCAGCACCTGTAGCAAAATATTGAAAACATCCGGGTGCGCTTTTTCGATTTCGTCGAATAAAACCACCGAATACGGATTTCTGCGAACCTTTTCAGAAAGCTGTCCGCCCTCGTCAAAGCCGACATAGCCCGGAGGCGAGCCGATCATTTTCGAAACAGAGTGCCCTTCCATATATTCCGACATGTCCACGCGGATCAGCGCGTTTTCTGAACCAAACATCGCTTCTGCCAGCGCCTTGGAAAGCTCCGTCTTTCCGACACCTGTGGGACCGAGGAACAAAAACGAACCGATCGGTCGTCTCGGATCCTGCAGTCCGACTCTGCCGCGGCGCATCGCCCGCGCAACGCTCGATACGGCTTCTTCCTGTCCGATCACGCGCTTATGCAGAATAGCTTCCAGCTTTAACAGCCGTTCGCTCTCTTTTTCGGTCAGGCGGCTCACCGGAACCTTTGTCCAAGTGGAAATGACCTTTGCGATATCCTCTGCTGTCACCTCCGGCTGCCCCTTTTTGCGGCTCTTTTCCTGTCGTTTCTGGTGCTTTTCGTAACGGGTGAGCGCCTCCTTTAGCTTCTGTTTTAGTCTGGAGGCCTCCTCCAAATCCTGATCGCGGATTGCCTGCTCCAGCTTTTCGTCCAGCGTTTTGATTTCCTTTGCCTGGTCTGTTGCCTCGTCAGTCGTCTGCATCCGCTGCAGGCGCACCGCAGCAGCCGCCTCGTCCATCACGTCGATCGCCTTGTCCGGGAGCTTCCGGTCGTTGATATAGCGATTGGAAAGATGTACTGCGGCCTCGAGGGCTTCCGGCAGAATCTTTACTTTATGATGCTCTTCATATCTGGAAACGATTCCCTGTAAAATGCCGATCGCCTCTTTTTCCGTTGGCTCTTCGACCGTAACCGGCTGAAAACGGCGTTCCAGGGCAGCATCTTTTTCGATATATTTGCGGTATTCTTCCAGCGTTGTCGCGCCGATCAACTGAATCTCGCCGCGCGCAAGGGACGGCTTTAAAATGTTGGAAGCGTCAATCGCCCCCTCTGCGCCGCCTGCACCGATCAGTGTATGCAGCTCATCCAAAAACAGTAAAATATTTCCGTCATCTGTTACCTCACGGATGACCTTACGAATTCGCTCCTCAAATTCGCCGCGGTATTTGCTTCCCGCGATCATCCCGGACAGATCCAGCATCAGAACCCGTTTATCCTTTACCGTATCCGGCACGCTGCCTTCCGTAATCCGAAGCGCAAGTCCCTCGACGATCGCCGTTTTGCCGACACCGGGTTCTCCTACCAGGCACGGATTGTTCTTCGTCCTGCGGCTTAAAATCTGAATCACGCGCCCAATCTCCTGATCGCGTCCGACAACCGGATCGAGCTTTCCCTGTGCAGCCAGCTTCGTCAGATCCCGGCTGTAAAGCTCCAGCGTCCCGGTCTGGCTCTTTTTTTGCCTGCGTCCCAGCTCTTCGCGGTACGCCGTAGGGTCCAGTCCTGCTGCCAGGAGCGTATCCCGCATGATTTTCTGCAGCGGCAGCGACAGCGTCTGCAGCACCCGCACTGCAACGTTATCCCCATCTCCTAAAAGCGCTAACAAAATGTGCTCCGTTCCGGTCAGCACACTGCCTGCCTTTTCCGCCTGTCTGTGGCTTTCCTCCAGAACTTCCTCTGCCCGGGGGGAATAACCGTCCCGCTCTACGACCGGATTGGGCGTCTCCGGAGCCAGCAGATCCTGAATCATTTCCCGGATCGCCTCTTCTTTTGCCCCGTTTTCCGTCAGAACTCTTGATGCCACGCCGGTTCCTTCTTTGATCAGGCCCAGCAGGATATGCTCTGTTCCAACATAATTCTGATGCAGGCTTTTTGCCGCCCGCCCCGCCAAAAGCAGGGCAGTTTTTGCCTTATCCGTAAACTGTGACTGCATCTGTTATAGTCCTCCATACTCTTCATAAATCTCATCTATCAAAGCATGTACTTCCTCGCGGGAAATATTCCGACAACTTGCCCGTGCCAGAATGACCCGCAGCGACTCCCGCATCTGCTCCAGATCACTGATTCGATCCGCATCAATCGCAATCACTGCGCCGCGGCGTCTGTCCACCTTGACGAAGCCCTCCTGCTTGAGCACGGTATATGCCTTATTCACTGTATGCATGTTAATCCCGATGGATTCTGCAAGCTGCCGCACGCTCGGGAGGGACTCTCCCTCCTTGAGCCTGTTTGTCGCAATCCCGACAATGATCTGATTGCGCAGCTGTATATATAACGCTTCTTCGCTGTTAAAATCGACTTCCAGAATCATGCTGATCTCCCATCCATTTTCTCTTTAAAGTGTTCTAGAAAAACTATAACAAGAATCCTGAAAATAGTCAACAATAGCATGCACGCGCTGCGAGCATGCTATTGTCATGAATAAAACAAAACACCCGGCACTGCTGTTTCCTGTGCTCCCGCCGGACAGCGGGCAGTTTGCAGCAAAAGCCGGATGTTTTTTATGGATTCACGGCAATAGAATGTTCGCAGAACGTGCTTCTATTGTTTTCTGAATGCTTGTTTTTTGGAAGATTTATTTCAGGTCAAGGAATTCAAACTCAAGATCGTCATCATCCAGGAAATTCCTGGACTGCCAGTCTTTGGATTTGCCCTTTTTGCGGCGCGGACGTTCTTCTTCCTCTTCCTCGTCCTCATCCTCGTCATCCTCGTCTTCATATTCGTCGACTCTTGGGCGACGGACAGGCTTCTTTACCGGAGCCTTCTTTGCCGGACGGCGGCGCGGACGCTCTTCTTCCTCGTCCTCATCCTCGTCATCGTCCTCTTCGTCATCGTCATCCTCTTCTACATAACGGGCAGGCTTTTTGCGGCCGAAGCGGCGCGGACGTTCTTCTTCCTCGTCCTCATCCTCATCGTCGTCTTCGTCATCTTCGTCGTCCTCTTCGTCATCATCATAATCGTCATAGTCTTCATACGTGCTTCTGACTTTGATGATCAGGATTGTTACAACGATAATCAGAACTACGATTACAAACGCCATCAGAATAACGACAAAGCGCATGCTCTTTGCGGTCTGGTCAATGGTTGCCTGATTGTTCTTGTTAGTCTCCTCTGCATTCAGCAGGTCACTGACCTGATATCTGGTTCCCATAGTATTATCATGCAGATACCATGCACTGCTGCCGCTTCCGTCATCCTCAAAGGCGACAGAATAATCTGCAGAGTTGTCTACGATCGGCTCTTCCTCCGGTTCTTCCGTCTCCTGACTTTCGTCAACAGTCGGCTCTGCTGTCGCCTCCGACACATGTGCCTCTACCAGATCAGAACGGATATATCCGCTTACATTATCAAATGTTACTGCATACCAGGTTTTGCCGTCGCTGCCCTGTGTCTCGCCGGTAACGGTCAGCTCCTGTCCGCTGGTTGCCTTGCCTGCAAGGCTTGCGCTGGTGGAAGCTTCGCTTCTGATATTAACGCTGGAAGAGGTTACGGTTGCGCTGGTAACGGTTCCTGCAGCAGCTGTCCCTGCTGCGTTATCCTCTGCTGCGTTATCCTCTGCGGCTGCATCAGCGTTTCCGCCCTCTGCAGCATTGGTGTCGGTTGTTGTGGTCGTTGTCGTTCCGCTCGGGGAAGAGGTCAGCGGCACAGCGCCGACTTCCATTGTGGATGTAAATAAAAATACCGCAGCAAGTGCACATCCCAGCACAGTGCTGAACTTGGTCGTCCATTTCATCATTCTAGTTTACGTACCTTTCTGATTCCGATCCGCAAAGGTCTCTGCGGATCTTTTCTCTTTTCCAAACTCCTCAGCCAGGCTTCCGATTTCGCCTGTCGCCAGTGCTCTATCGGTATATTATGCTTCGTCGATCGCTTTACCGATATCGTGTCTCATATATTTGTTGGCAAAATTGACCCATTCGGTCGCTGCATACGCTTTTGCGCGCGCTTCCTTTAAGGTAGGCGCCTTCGCCGTGATACCCAGCACACGTCCACCGTTGGTCAGGATCGTCTTTCCGTCTTCTGCAAACCTGGTTCCTGCATGGAAACAGAACACATCGTCTTTTCCGTCAAAGGCTTCCAGGCCGGAAATCGGAAGTCCCTTGTCGTATTTTAACGGATAACCGTCCGATGCCAGCACAACACAAACTGTCGCATTGTCTTCAAACTCCAACTTGAGCTGATCGAGCGTACCGTCGATACATGCCTCGCAAACGTCCAGAATGTCGTTTTTCATACGCGGCAGCACAACCTGCGCTTCCGGATCACCGAAGCGGACATTATATTCCAGCACTTTCGGGCCGTCAGGTGTCAGCATCAGGCCGAAGAAAATTACACCCTGAAAGGTGCGTCCTTCCGCAGACATTGCATCGACGGTAGCCTGATAGATATATTTTTTACAGAACGCATCAACCTCTTTTGTATAGAACGGAGACGGAGAAAAATTGCCCATGCCGCCAGTGTTCAAGCCCTGATCGCCGTCCTTTGCGCGCTTGTGATCCTGGGCGGAAGACATGATCTGGATGGTCTTGCCATCTGTAAAGGACAGCACGGAAACCTCACGTCCGGTCATGAACTCTTCGATGACCATCTTGTTGCCGGCTGTGCCGAATTTCTTATCTGTCATAATCGTGCATACGCCGTCTTCCGCTTCTTCCAACGTGCTGCAGATTAAAACACCTTTTCCAAGTGCAAGGCCATCCGCCTTTAAAACGATCGGGAATTTCGCTTTGGTATGCAGATATTCCAGCGCATCCTCTGCCTTGTCGAACACTTCATAGGCAGCCGTCGGAATGTTGTATTTTTTCATCAGTTCCTTGGAAAATGCCTTGCTGCCTTCCAGAATCGCCGCATTTTTGCGAGGACCGAATGCACGGATCCCGGCTGCCTCCAGCTGGTCTACCAGGCCCCCGACAAGCGGATCATCCATGCCGACGATAACGAGGTCGATCTCTTTTTCCTTTGCGAACTCGGTCAGACGGTCAAATTCCATCGCGCCGATCGGAACGCACTCTGCCAGCTGCGCAATTCCGGCGTTGCCGGGCGCACAGTAAATCTTCTCTGCTTTCGGGCTCTTTGCCACGCTTGCAGCGATCGCATGCTCTCTGCCGCCGCTTCCCACAATCAGAATTTTCATATGAACCTCCATATTTTCAGGCGCTTTCGCTGTTATGCGATGCAATTTTGCATCACGATGCGATAATCGTCTTTCCATCCACAACGGTTACTCTGCCCTGGGCAATCAGATCGATGGCCTGGGGCAAAATTTTCCATTCCGCTTCCTCCATGACCCGCTGCTGCAGACTCTTGGGTGTATCGCCCTGCTGCACTTCAACCGCCTTCTGTAAGATAATCGGACCGGTATCCATTCCGCTGTCCACAAAATGCACCGTCGCGCCGGTCACTTTTGCACCGCGCGCAAGCACACCCTCATGGACATGCAGACCGTAAAAGCCAACGCCGCAAAACGCAGGGATCAGCGACGGATGGATATTGATAATCTGGTTTGGGAACGCTTCGATCATCTCTGCCGGAACAGCGACTAAAAATCCTGCCAGCACGATCAGATCCGGCGCAATTTCCTTTACCTTTTCGGTCAGGGCATGATTGAATGCCTCTCTGCTCTCGAAAGATTTCGGAGAAAGACAGATTGCTTCCACATTATGCTGCCGCGCGCGTTCCAGCGCATATGCGCCCGGGTTGTTGCTGATCACCGCTGCGATTTCGGCATTGCGGATTTTTCCCGCGTCAATCGCATCGAAAATCGCCTGCAGGTTCGTGCCTCCGCCTGAGACACAGACCAGAAGCCTTAACATAAGGTCACTCCCTTTTCGCCTGCTTCGATGGTGCCTACCACATAAGGGGTATCGCCTGCAGCTTTCATTGCTTCCATGGTCTTATCCACATCAGCGGGATCTACTGCGACGATCATACCCAGGCCCATGTTATAGGTGTTATACATCATATGCTCTTCGATATTGCCCTTTTTCGCCATCAGGGTAAAAATCGGAGGAATGGGATAGCTGTTTTTGTTGATCACCGCATGGGTACCCTCTTTTAACATACGGGGCACGTTTTCATAAAAGCCGCCGCCAGTGATATGGCTGCATGCCTTTACGGTTACGCCGGCTTCTTTGACTGCCTTTAACGCCTTAACATAGATGCGTGTCGGAGCCAGCAGGGTCTCGCCCAGGGTTGCGCCCAGCTCATCATAATAGGTATTTAAGCTTTCAACGGTCATGTCGAATACCTTACGAACCAGAGAGAAGCCGTTGGAATGCACGCCGGAGCTTGCCATGCCGATCAGCACGTCACCGGGCTTTAAGTTTTCGCCGGTAATCAGGTCTTTTTCATCCACTACGCCGACTGCAAAACCAGCCAGATCGTACTCATCCTCCGGCATCAGTCCGGGATGCTCTGCTGTCTCGCCGCCGATCAGGGCAGCTTCCGACTGTACACAGCCTGCGGATACACCTTTTACGATCTCTGCGATCTTCTCGGGAATATTTTTGCCGCATGCGATATAGTCCAGGAAAAAGAGCGGTTCGCCGCCTGCGCATGCAATATCGTTTACACACATGGCAACGCAGTCGATACCGATGGTATCATGCTTGTCCATAAGAAAGGCGAGCTTGATCTTGGTTCCGACACCATCTGTACCGGATACCAGGGTAGGCTTTTCCATATCCTTGATCTTTTCCAGGGAAAATGCACCGGAAAAACCGCCCAGTCCGCCAAGCACTTCCGGGCGCATTGTCGTCTTTACATACTGTTTCATCAGTTCCACCGATTTGTATCCGGCTTCAATATCCACTCCAGAACTCTTGTAATCCATCTGATCCTCCATACCGTGCCTGTGCACCTGTTTATTTTGTGTAGTTGTGATAGCCGCATTCCTGCAGCTTTGCATCCTTTTTCAGTACGCCGTCTTTCATCTCTGCGCTGTAAGCCTTGAGCTTTGCAAGAAGCTCCGGATCGGAAACCGCTAAAATCTTCGCCGCCAGAATACCTGCGTTTGCACCGCCGTTGATCGCAACGGTCGCCACCGGGATGCCGGAGGGCATCTGAACGATGGAATACAGGGAATCCCTGCCTCCCAGAGATGTGGTGTGCATCGGGATACCGATCACCGGCATCGGAAACAATGCAGCGCACATACCCGGCAGATGAGCTGCCATACCGGCGCCGGCGATAATCACCTTTACGCCCCGCTCCTCCGCGGTCTGTGCATATTCAAAAAAAGTATCGGGCATCCGATGTGCGGAAATAATCCGCATTTCATAGGAAATACCGAATTTGTCCAAAATCTCAGCTGCTTTTGCCATTACAGGCATATCGGAATCACTGCCCATTACAATACTGACCTGTGCCATGTGCTTTTATCCTCCTGTCAAAATATGTCGCAACTTATCAATCTACAGTGTACTAAACTTTTTTAGCAGATGCAACCCATTTTTATATTACAGTTCACTCGCAGCTTTCTGTGCACAGCGCGGGTGAACTGTAAGATGTTTATCCCTGATACAGCGGCAAATTTAATTCTTCCGTGCCGTCCAGTACGAAAAATCCGTCCTTGATCAGGCCAATCCTGGTGCCGTCTGCGCATACCGCTGTTACCTCTGCCAGCTCTGCGTACGGGATCGTAATATCTGTGTGGCAGTTAAAATATGCCTTTTCCGGATCGGTATGACGAAGCGCGGACACCTCGTTGTCCCGCGCGATGATCGCCTTGCCATCCGGATTATAGGTCATGCGGTCTTCTTCATAGCTGTAGCAGGTATCACCCACTGCGAAGTGGGGGCCGGTCTTTTCTGCAATCAACACCGGAAGCTTGTCATTGATTTCATAACGGCGCGCCACCATATAAGCAGTCGTGTTCGTACCAATAGCAAATTCGCCGATCGGCAGCGTATCATGATGATACAGCACACCATCCTGCAGCAGCTTTTCGTTTTCCGCTTCCTTTTCGAAGTTACGGCAGGTGTATTTGGTAATCATGCCATCCCTAAACTGCAGCTCCAGATCATTATACTGCATACCGCGCAAAAACGTCTGCGGTACATGCAAAACGCCTTCTGTTCCGGTCAGCTTCGGAGAGGTGAACACTTCCCCAACCGGAATGTTGACGTCCGCCACGCAGTTTTCGAAATTCGTTTCCTGCGCAGGGTTGTTGAGCGTATGGAGCATGACCTTCATATCGGTGTGGTTGTCGCCGCGTCCCTTGATCTCCACCCACGCTGCCTTATCCAGCGCATCGATCAGGTGCTGCTGAATCGTCTCGTAGGTCTTGTAATCCAACGTATTGATCTTTAACACTTCGTCGAAAATCTCCGGGAAATGCTCGCCGATGCCCGGAACCGGGAACGCGATACAGGTAAAGCTTCTTTCCTCCGGGTCGATATATTCGTTCGTCATCGCACCCGCCTGGCTCTGATATTCGACATACAGCTTCTGCTGTTCGGCCGATAAGGTGAGCAGATGCTCCTTGCTCGCAGGCTCGAAGGGCTCTTCGCCGAATGCTTCGATGACAGCGGGACCTGCATGGACAACCGCCATATCTTTGTACTCTTCCCACGCATTTTTGCGGCATTCCAGCATCCTGTGGATATATTTTTTGTCCAGATACAGTGCCTTGTCGTTTTCATGGTCATAATCGAACTGCCGGTTCACTGCACCGCCGAAAAATCCGAGCCGGAACACTCTGCGTCCCTCTGCAAAGCTCGCAGGTGTGCGGGCGATGACAGGCTCTAAGCCCATTTTTCTGAAGTTTTCAATTGCAGCTTTTACGACACGCTCAAAGCCCAGAGGATAACGGATCTGGACGGATTTCTTTTTGTCCAGAGGCTTCTTTGCCAGCTCAAAGCCCTTGCGAAAGCCCTCCGTGTAGGTGTCTGCGATTTTCTGAATTTTTTCTTCCGGCAGACCATTCAAATGCTCTGCCAGCTTCCACTGATCATCCGCGATATATTCCCCGAACCAGAACAGGTAACGGATATCAGACAGGTCTGCGTTTTCGATGATGTCCAGCGCAAATCTCTGTCCCCAGTCCACGGTATGGCGGATCGCATGCTCTGCAGTCAGCTCCGCATAGTCGCTTGCAAACCAGTAGAAAATATCCCGGATCCGGGAATATTCCGGTGCTTCTTTTGTCTCCTCGAAGCTTTCTGCAAACGCACAGTAAATTTCGACAAACAGCTCCAGGCGGATCGTGATGCCTTCCAGATCCTGTTCATAAATAAACGCAGGCAGGCTGCGCAGCTCCGCCGCAACTGCAGAAAGCAGCTGTCCAAAGGTTTCTCCAAGCTGTGCATATGCCCAGTCGGGGTTTGCATAGCTTGTCTCATAATTGCGTCCCATCAGGTCGATGAAGCAGCTTTCGTTGTGCCGTTCCAGCTCTTGCAGAGAGGCCTCCCGCATCGCCCCGGACGCTATCCATTTGTATTCTTCGAGCAGTACGCCCAGATAGTCCGCATTTTCTGCAAAATAGCGTTGAAACTGCTCCGGCATCCGTTTTTCTTTTTCGATTTCCAAAATACGCTGTGAGGCAAGCTCAAACCGTTCTTCCATTACTGTCATAATCCATACACTCCTACTGCCACAATCCCCCCGATCCCCAACAGGGTCAGGGCGTTCAACACAATGCCAATCCAGGCGAACAGATAAAATTTATCCTCTTCCAGCTTCGCCATAATTCCAAGTACCAGACCTGCCACAGAAAAAATCAGGCACAGCAGTGTCACCACGCCGTAGCGCACATATGCCGTCCCATGATTCTGCCAGGTAAAATAGACGGTCAGGAAAACAGAAATCAGGGACATTGCCCCCAGCACTGCTGACAATATCCCTTTTTTGGATTCCCTCTTATCGGTAAAAATGTAATGCCTGCGCACGCCGGTCTCCTTTCCGAAAAGCTTCGCTTACGCAGTTCCCTATCTGTAACCGGGAACTGCGTAAAAATTCCATTTCCTGCATTCTCAGAAAATCAGTTTGCCCCGGTGCGCCAGCTGTCTTGCGCCGTTTACGATCAGCAGCACGCCGCTTGCAATCCCGGAAACCAGCACAACCGCACCGACCGCGATGTTCAAAGCGCCGCTGCCGCCCAAAAGCTTATAGGTCTTTTCTTCCATATTGGTTGAACCTCCTTATTTTGCACCGTACTGCGCGTAATAAGCGTCGATCGCAGTCTTTAAGGTATCATCAATATAAACCTGTCCCTTGTAGGGCTTGTTATACAGATATTCTGTCACTTCTGCCATGCTGACGATGGCATTGGCGTCAAAACCATACTTCTCTTTGATCTCTTCCAGCGCGCTCTTCTCAGAAGAAAGTCCGCGCTCCATGCGGTTTAAGGAAACCATCAGTCCGACGATCTCCACATCTGCCTGTGCTTTTAAGATCGGGAAGGTTTCTTCGATGGACTTGCCGGAGGTCGTTACATCCTCAATAATAACAACGCGGTCGCCGTCCTTTAACTTGCTGCCCAGTAAAATACCGGTGTCGCCATGATCCTTTACTTCCTTACGATTGGAACAGTAACGGATATCCTTGCCGTAAAGCTCGCTGATGGCCATCGTCGTCGCAACGGTCAGCGGAATGCCTTTGTATGCGGGTCCGAACAGCACGTCAAAATCCAGTCCGTAGTTGTCATGAATCGCCTTTGCATAATATTCGCCCAGTCTGCGCAGCTGTGTGCCGGTCACATAAGCGCCCGCATTCATGAAAAACGGGGACTTACGTCCGCTCTTCAACGTAAAATCGCCAAACTTTAAGACATTGCTGTCCACCATAAATTCGATAAATTCCTGTTTATACTGTTCCATTTCGTGTATTCTCCTTCGTTGCAGTGCATTGAAAATGCCTGTGCTTTGTTATGAATGCAGCGTGATCGCCTGCAGGTACAAAAAGATAATGTTAGTATAGCATTGCAAGACAGGTTTTTCAACCGTTAACTAACAGCACTGCGCTAAAGGGTGAGAGGTCTAATACACAGCCGTTCTCATATACCGGCTCTTCCCGTTTTTTGCTGCCGCCAAAGCACTCCCAATCGCTGTTAAGCAACTCGCGATAGCTGCCGTCTTTCTGCAGCGGTACGGCATAGCCGTTTTGCGGCTGAGCGGAAAAATTGAATACGCCGATCACGGTCTGGTCGCCCGCCATTCTCTGCATCGCGTAGATCACGCGCCCCTCCTGATGGCAGTCCAGCCAGGTAAAACCGTCGCGGTTAAAGTCCTTTTCCCAGAGCGCCGGATGATCGAGATAAAGGTGATTCAGTTCCTTCATATAATGATAGAACGCTTCGTGAATCGGGAAATCCAGCAGGTTCCAGTCCTGCTCCCGCTTTTCGTCCCATTCCCGGAACTGCCCGATTTCATTGCCCATGAAATTCAGCTTTTTACCCGGATGCAGCATCATATAGGCGTACATGGCGCGTGCCTGTGGGAATTTCCGTTCGTAATCGCCGTTCATCTTCTGCAGAATCGTCGCCTTTCCATGCACTACCTCATCATGGGAAAGCGGCAGCAGATAATGCTCGTTATACGCATACATCATTGAAAAGGTCAGCTTGTGGTACGCATCCGTGCGCGCCGACGGATCGAGCTGAAAATATTCCAACGTGTCGTGCATCCAGCCCATGTTCCATTTTAAATCGAATCCAAGTCCGCCCTGATCAGCGGGCGCCGTTACGCCGGGGAAATTCGTAGAATCCTCCGCCGCCAGGATACAGTTCGGAACGCGCTCTTTCAACCCTTTATTCATAAAACGGATAAAGTCAACTGCATTACCGTTTACGCCGCGCCGTTCATCCCCCTGCCAGTAAATGATCCGGCTGATGGCATCCATCCGGATACCGTCAAAATGAAACTCCTTCATCCAGTAATACGCCGCAGACTGTAATTTTATGCACCTCCCCACGGGAATGCATAAAATTACAGCTTCCCCATTCACTCACTCCAACATCCCTGCTCGGATATTCGTACAGCTCTCCGCCATCGTAACGTTTCAAACCGTAATCGTCTGTGGCAAAGTGTACCGGTACAAAATCCAGCAGCACATAAATTCCATTCTGATGCATCTGATCCACCAGCTTCTGTAATCCCTCTGCCGTACCATACCGGGCAGTCGGAGCAAAAAATCCCGTATTCTGATATCCCCAGCTTTCATCGCAGGGATGCTCGCTCAACGGAAGAAATTCCACACAGTTATAGCCGCTTTCCTTCAGATACGGGATCAGAACCTCTCCCAGCTCCTCATAGGTATACCAGTCGGTCTGTCCTGTACCCGGCTTTTTAAAGGAGCCAGCATGTACCTCATAAATATTGAGGGGCTTCGTGCTGATATCCTCCCGATCCTTTAACCATTTTTCATCGGTAAATGCATAGCGGTTAAGATCCCGTACCACTGATTTATGTGCCGGGCGAAGCTCCATTCCAAACCCGTAGGGATCACAGTGCTCCTGGCAGGAACCATCCCTGTGCCAGATACGGAATTCATACAGGTCCCCTTCTTTTACCTGGTCCAGTGTAATTTCATAAAAGTTGCCGTCATGCACCCGCTGCATTCCGTGTCCCTGTCCGTTTAATACAAGCTCCACGCCCGCTGCAGAGGGGGCAAACGTCCGAAACGTCGTGCGCTCCTTCGTGTAATGGGCACCCAGATATTTATAAGCTTCAAATTCCTGTCCTGTATAAAATCCGTAAAAATCCATGTTCTTCTTCCTTTCTTCTCTCTCCGTCCGCAAAAATCATTTTTTGCAGCCTGCTTTTCTGATCTGCAGTTACAGCTCACTCGCGCCATTTACAAAAACGCGTCGTTGATTTTCTTGACGGGTGTCTATTTACACCGTATACTGATGATATTATCATACCAGCCAGAGCGTTTCCGGCACAATCGACAATCCTGCCCCTTGTTACAATACTGGACGTTTCGGGCAAATTGTCCAGAAAGGAAGGAATTCTTTTGGATCAACGGGAAATCAAAACCAAACGCGCCATCAAGAATGCATTTCTGATACTGCGTGCCCAAAAGCCGATCGAAAAAATCACGATCCGGGAACTTGCCGCCCTCGCAGAGATCAGCAAAGCCACCTTTTATCTCCATTATCAGGATATTTACGACCTTTCCGAGCAGATCGGGAAAGAGGTGCTCACCAATATTTTAAACAGTATTTCCAGACCGGAAAATGTACTGGAAAAGCCCGATGTGTTCACAAGGGAAATCACAACGGGCTTCTTTTCTCAGATCAATCTGATCCAGCTTCTGTTCTCCGGTTCGCAGGCGCATATTCTCCCAGACCTCGTCGATTCATCGATCCGGGAATATATTTACCGCCTGAAACCGGAATATACAGACAATATGCAGTTCAACATTCGCCTCTCCATGCTCATCAAGGGAAGCTTCTATGCGTTTTATGATAACTACCACAAGTATGACAACGCTGCGCTGATCGATGAGATCTGCGCGTTTCTTGGACAGTGCACCCGATGAAGGAGCATTAACGCAAAGCGCCCAGCAGGAAGAAATTCTCCCGCCGGTCGCTTTTTCCATTCTGATTTGCTCTGCTTAGAACTTTCCGCTTCGTCCCGAGCCTCCTCCACCGCTTTCGCTGTGGGTACTTGAGGAGGAAGAGCTTTCTCTCTCAATTTTGCGTCTTGTCTGGGTCGTGTGGGTGTAACGATCCTCTTTCCGGCTCAGCTTTAGCTTTTCGGAGACATAATCGTTCGCTTCTGTTTTCTGATGCACCGTGTGCATCTTCAACAGCAGCAGCAGACAGATAATGATAGAAATCACACAGGAAATTCCAAGTGCCATCAAAAAGCTCACCCCGAAATTTTCTCCTGGAGTTGCCTCATAATCCTCATAGTCACCGGAATCATAGCCCTCTGGTGCACGGACAGGTGTTCCCTGTTCTGCAAGCTGTAAGTAATTGCTGCAGGCATCGATATAGTCACCAAAGCCTCCATACCAGTCGTCCTCCCGGAAATTATCCAGGAAATAGGTTTCCAGCTGTTCCTGTCCATAAGCGTCGAACACTTCAGAAGCCTTCGGGCCGTATACAAACATCGCATAATCCCGATCCTCCATGCTCAGCAGGATCATAATGCCGTCCCGGTCCTCTCCCATGCCCATCTCATAGTTATGATAGATGGTATAATCCGCAGTATATACGCTCTCTGTGCTGTAATCCGTATAATCATCCACCGTTATCATATAGACGCCGCACTGATATTCTTCGGAGACCTGCTGTGCACGCTGCTCCAGATCTTCCCACTGACTGTCTGTCAGGATACCGGCATCATCCGTTACATAATTTAACTGTGCATTGCTCTCTGCAAAAACTGTCATCGGAGCCAGAAGAAGACAAAGGGCCAGCAGCACAGAAACAAATCCGTTCGGTTTTTTCTTCATCTCTTTCTCCCCCTTACGACAGCATCAAAATGATCGTCAGCACAACCGTCATCGGTGCTGCGATAGCTGCAAACAATCCCCAGAACTTTCCTTTGCTCGTCGGAAGGTCGCCGACCATCTTGCCGGTCTGACCGTTCATCGCAAACAAAAAATCCTGTCCGTTCCACTTCGTATGCAGCATCCAGACCGGAAGCAGTGCATAATGTACCTTGCCCCGCTTTAAGTCGATCTGCTTGTGCTCAAGCGTGCAGGAGTCATATCCGGTTACCGTTCCCCGAAGAGCATCCTCCAGTGTGCTGGCACAGCGCGTATCCGCACGCTTCTGGCTGTCCTTGACACTCACATCATATTTGTCTGCAAGAAAGCCCGGCAGATATGCAGTGGAAAACTCCTTTAACCCGCTGTAATCATAGGGCTCGATGGAATCCATATGATCATCCGGCATTTTGGATGACGCATCCACCGGAATTTTCTCAAAGCCGATGGAGCCGGCACGGGATACCTCATAATGACGGGTTTCCGTAATCTCTTCGTCACCCTTTTCGTATACCTTCGATGTCGTAGCCTTATAGGATGCTTCTCCGGAGGCTTTGCCGTCGAACATCCAGAACGGAACATAAACGCCCTGGATCTCTTCGATATGGTTGTCGTCCTTAAAGGATTTCGGCAAATAAGGTCTTCCCTTATAGTGCATTTTCAGTTTTTCGATCGCTTCTTTTTTGCTGACCTTAAACGGGATCACATAATCCGGCTTCAATACACCGGAAAACTGTCCGGGCACAACAGTCGGATTCCCGCAGTAGGGACAGGAGGTTGCAGCAGTCGTCTCATCGCAGATCAGCTCCGCGCCGCAGGAGGGACAATTGTAGCTTTTCATGCCTGCTGCATCCTTGCCCCAGTTATCACTGATATCCGAAGTATCCCAGCCCTCTTCGGCCGCCTTTGCCTGCTGTTGCTTTTTCTGTTCCGTCTCTTTTTCTGCCTTTTTCTGGGCTTCGACAGATTTTTCTTCCTTCTTGGCATACATCGCTTCGATTTCTGCGACTTCATACTCCGTACCGCAGTAATCACATTTCAGCTTGCCAAGGCTTTCCGAATAATGCAGCGGTCCGGTACAGGCCGGGCACTGATAATTAGTAATTTGTTCCGCCATAACAGCTCATCCCCTCTCAGAATCGTAATCATCCCTGTATCTCTTTGGATCAGTTCTGTACATCTCCTGCATCAAAGGGGTCTCCGCACTCCGGGCAGAATTTCGGCGGATTGGTGGGATCCTCCGGAACCCAGCCGCACTTGTTGCATTTATACTGTTTTACTGCAGCCGGTTTGGGCTTTCCGCATTCAGAACAGAATCTGCCTTTGTTGACTGCACCGCAGCTGCAGGTCCAGGTATCGTCAACAGGCTTGGGCTGACCGCATTCTGCACAGAATTTGCCGGTGTTTACTGCGCCGCAGCTGCATTTCCAGCCCCCTGCAGGAGCTTCCATCTTCGGTGCTGCCGCATTCGCTGCTGCCTGCTGTGCCGCCATCTGTTGCTGCTGCCCCATCGCATACAGGCTCTGCGCATTGATGCCGCCTGCCTGCTGTGCCATGCCCATTCCCATAAATGCCATTGCAGGACCGGCTGACGTATTGGAAGCAGCTGCTGTCATCGCCTGAGCCTGGGCACGGGACAGGGCGCCGGCTGCACGGGTCGGATCCATATATGCAGCTTCACGCTGCATCTCTTTGATCATCTGCTCGTCTTCTTCACTTGCCTTGACGGAAGATACGCCAAAGGAAACGATCTCCAGACCGCGGACATCCTTCCATTCTGCAGAAAGCTCATCATTTAATGCTTTCGAGATCTCCTTTGTATGGGCAGTCAGACCGGAATAACGGACACCGGTTTCCCCAACCCTTGCAAAGGCGGGCTGCAGTGCTGTCAACAGCTCTGACTTTAACTGATCATCAATCTTATCACGGGTATAATCCTCTGATACATTACCGCAGACATTGGTGTAGAACAGCAGCGGATTCGTGATTCTGTAGCTGTAGGCTCCAAAGCAGCGGATACCGATATCCAGATCGATGCCTGCCCGTTCATCTACCACCCGGAAGGGAACCGGAGACGGAGTCCCGTATTTATTGCCGGTAATTTCCTTTGTATTGAAATAATAAACTCTCTGTTCTTTCG
>ERZ773185.1102-NODE-1102-length-21430-cov-3.895485_pt1 | contig 21430 bp, 19 predicted proteins | sample MGYA00580531_ERZ773185 | MGnify/ENA primary metagenome ERZ773185 (study PRJEB29015, sample SAMEA2737799) | human gut metagenome | biome: human gut; feature: human-associated habitat; material: faeces | place: China | collected 2012 ...
CTACAGTCCTGCTCACGACGGAGGCCACATTAAGTGGCCTCCTGTTCGTGCGGAACTCGCGATAAACTTCATCAGTGCCCGCCCCACGGGAAACCGGCGGGATAGACCAGTTCAGATGGGGCTTTAATGCATGGGTGGTCTGTATTGGTTCAAATGGGTATCATACTGTGGTTATTGCATCGACTCTGTGATGCATGTTTGTACGTTCCCGGCGGTCGGTTTGCCAGAAGCGCCCCGTCGGTTGTTCCGGACCCGTTTCGAAGAAAGGAAACCACACTTACCTATGGCAGCTAAAAAATCATCTCCCTTGAAGATCATTCCGCTCGGCGGCCTTGACGGCATCGGCAAGAACATGACGGTCTTCGAGTGCGGCGACGACATGGTGCTCGTCGACGCCGGCCTCATGTTCCCCGACGATTCCCAACCCGGTATCGACCTGGTGCTTCCCGACTACACCTATGTTCTGGAGAACGAGGAGAAGCTCCGCGGCATCATCGTCACCCACGGCCACGAGGACCACACCGGTTCGCTTCCGTACCTGCTGCAGGACCTCAACAACAAGGTGCCCATCTTCTCGAGCAAGCTGACGCTTGGTTTTATCGAGGGCAAGCTCTCCGAGTTCCGCATTCGCGCGCCCAAGTTCCGTGAGGTCAAGGGCGGCAGCCACGTCAATCTGGGTGGCATCTCGCTCGACTTCTTCTCGATGACGCACTCCATTCCGGGTGCTTTGGGCGTGTTTATTCGCACCAACCAGGGCACCGTTATGCACACGGGCGACTTTAAGCTCGACCAGACGCCCATCGACGGCGTCACGCCCGACTATGCCGCCATCAGCCGCTTTGCCAAGCAGGGCATCGACCTGCTGCTTTCCGACTCCACCAACGCCACGGTTCCGGGCTTTACCAAGTCCGAGGCCGAAGTCGGCCCCAACCTGCTGCACGCCATCAAGAACGCTCCGGGCCGTGTGTTCGTCGCGTCGTTCTCGAGCCACATCCATCGTCTGCAGCAGATCTGCGACGCCGCTCGCAAGTGCGGCCGTAAGGTCGTCGTGACCGGACGTTCCATGCTCACCAACACCCGCGTGGCGCGCGAGCTGGGCTACCTCAACATCGACGATGCCGATATCCTCGATGCCTTCGATATCGATAACCTGCCCGACGACAAGATCGTCGTCATGTGCACCGGCTCTCAGGGCGAGCCGCTGTCCGCGCTGTCCCGCATGGCCAACGGCGAGCATAAGACGCTTTCCATCCACGAGGGCGATACCGTCATCCTCTCGGCAACTCCCGTTCCCGGCAACGAGAAGGCCGTCCAACAGGTCGTCAACAGCCTGGCCAAGCTTGGTTGCGATGTTTGGGATAAGTCTCGCGCCCTCGTCCACGTCTCCGGCCACGGCAGCCAGGAGGAGCTCAAGCTCCTGATGGCTATGGCCAAGCCCACCTACTTTATGCCGGTTCACGGTGAGGCCGTGCACCTGCGGGCACACGCCCAGCTCGCCCGCAAGATGGGCCTTAAGGACGATCATATTTTTATCCTCGACAACGGTGACACGCTCGAGATGCGCGGCGGTATCGTCAAGCGCGGTACGCCCGTTGAGTCCGGCGTCGTCTATGTCGACGGTCTGCGCATCGGTGACACCGATCCCATCGTTCTGCGCGATCGCCAAAAGCTCGCCAACGACGGTATGGTCACGGCTGTTGCCATCGTCTCGCTCAAGCATAAGAAGATCGAGGCTATCGAGTTCTCGGGCCGCGGTGTTTCGTTTGCCATCGACGACCAGTTCTCCGAGGATGCCTCCGCTGCCATCATGAAGACGATCGAGAAGGGCAAGTTTAGCTTTACCAGCAGCGGCTCCGATGCCATTCGCAAGGCCGTGCGCGATTCGCTCTCCAACTTTATCTGGAGCCGTACGCGCACCCGTCCGATGATCATTCCGGTCGTCATGGAGGTTTAGTTTGGCGCGCGGATCTGCACAAAACGCCAAAGGCAATAAAGCCAACAACCAACCGGCATCTGCTAAGGGTGCCGGTTCCCATCTGCGTGCCAATAAGGGTCACGAGGCGGAGTTCGATGAGTTCGAGCCCCTGGTCGAGCCTTCGGCCAATCGCGATATTGCCGGCGTGGTCATTGCCGTTTTGGCGATTGCATCCTTCATTGCCGTGATTTCGCCAGCAACGGCGCCCGTGACGGCTGCTGTCGCCGGTTTCTATCACCTCGGCTTTGGCCTGGGCGCCTACGTGTTGCCGATCGTCATCTTGCTGTTTGCCGCCACGCTCTTTTTGGGTGAGGACTCGCCGCTCAACATTCGCTCGGTTGCGGGTGGCGCCGTGGTCTTTGTGGCCATTGTCTCTATCCTTTCGCTGATGGTGCCGGGCACGAGCGATTCGTGCGACCTCATGTTTACGCCGCAGAACCTTTCCGCGTCGGGCGGCTACATTGGCGCCTTAATCGCAAGTACCTTGCAAAACGCCCTGGGTAAACCTATTGCCATGGTTGTCTTGCTGGGACTTGTCGTCGTTGGCTTGGTCATTATCGGCTTTTCGGTGGGCGGTGTTTTGCGCTCCGCACGTGATCGTGCTGCCGATTTTGCCGAGCGTCGTCGTGCCGATGTCAATGCGAGCCCGTGGGGCGATGAAGAGGCCCTGTCGGTTCCCGGCGCCGTCCGTCCTCACCTGAGCATTCTGCGTCAGAAGGGAACTGACGTTGCCGTGACCACGGTCATGGGTGGCGATGCCGACCCGGTTTTGGATGACGACGAGGACGATGACCCGTTTGTCGACGTGTCCGAGGCCGTGGAGGCCGAGTGCGCCAAGACCACACTGCTGCCGCGTCGCCATGCCAAGAAGGGCAAGGCCGCGCCCAAGCTCAACACGAGCGAGCCCGACCCGTCTTGGTCCGATAACGAAATCGAGCTCACCGAGGGCGATGACGAGGACGACGAGACTCCGCTCGAGACCGCCAAGACCACCTTGCTGCCGCGTCGCCGTGCCAAGGCAGGACAGGTCACCGGACAGTTTTCGATGGAAGACGACCCGGACAAGGCTGACGAGTCAGAGCCGCCGTTTGCCGTGAATCCCGTTTCGGCAGCTCCACAGATCCCCGACTTCCTAAAGCATCCCAAGGTTGCCGATGCCTCCTCTACGGCTTCCGCTGCTCCTGTTGCAGCCGGCGATGGGGGAGCGGACGGTACCACTGCCAATGCCGAGGGCGACCAAGAGGACGGCCTCAAGCTCCCGCCGCTCGAAATCCTGCACGCCAACCCGCAGTCGGCTTCTGCGGCGTCTTCGGACAAGGAGCTGGAGCAGACCGCCGAATCGCTGCAGTCGACGCTGCTGGAGTTTGGTCGTAGCGCCCGCGTCGTCGGCTGGATTGCCGGCCCCACCGTTACGACCTTTAAGCTGCAGCCCGGTGAGGGCGAGCGCGTGAGCAAGATCTCGAGCCTCGAGGACGATATCGCGCTTTCGCTTGCCGCCCAGTCGGTGCGCATCTTTGCGCCGATTCCCGGCACCTCGCTCGTTGGTATCGAGATTCCCAATCGAAAGCGTCAGAACGTCAATCTGGGCGACGTGCTTCCCTATGTGAAGGGCGGTCCGCTCGAGCTGGCCATCGGTCGCGATGCCGAGGGCACGCCGGTTGTCGCCGACCTCGCCAAGATGCCCCATCTGCTGATCGCCGGCACCACCGGTTCGGGTAAGTCGGTCATGATCAACTCCATCATCACGACCTTGCTCATGCGTGCCCTTCCCGAGGACGTTCGCCTGATCATGGTCGACCCCAAGCGCGTCGAGCTTGCGGGCTATAACGGCCTGCCGCATCTCTACGTGCCCGTGGTGACCGAGCCCAAGCAGGCGGCCAGTGCGCTGCAGTGGGCCGTGTCCGAGATGGAGCGTCGCCTGAAGGTCTTCGAGCGTCTCAACGTCCGCAAGATCTCGACGTATAACGAAAAGCAGGCCGCCGGCGAGTTTGAGCATTACGATAACCCGCCTCAAAAGATGCCCTATCTGGTCATCATCATCGACGAGCTTTCGGACCTGATGATGGTCGCCGGCAAGGATGTCGAGGCCTCGATCGTCCGTATCGCCCAGCTGGGCCGTGCCGCCGGTATCCACCTGATCGTGGCTACGCAGCGCCCCAGCTCCAACGTGGTGACGGGCCTCATCAAGGCCAATATCACCAACCGTATCGCCTTTAACGTGGCTACGGGCATCGATTCCCGCGTCATTATCGACCAGATGGGCGCCGAAAAGCTTACCGGTTTGGGCGACATGCTGTTTTCCAAGGTCGACTGGGGCAAGCCCCGCCGTATCCAGGGCTGCTTTGTCTCGGATGATGAGATCAACGAGATTGTCGAGTTCGTCAAGTCGCAGAGTGAGCCCGACTACCACGAGGAGATCCTGTCTGCCGTGGCGCCCGCTTCCATGTCCATGGCGGGTGGCGGCGGCATTGTCCGCACCGGAGTAGCCGAGCCGCAAGACGATGATCCGCTCATTTGGGAAGCCGCCCATATTGTGGTGGAATCGCAGCTTGGCTCCACATCTGGCCTGCAACGTCGTCTGAAGGTTGGCTATGCGCGTGCCGGGCGTATTATGGACATGCTGGAAGAAAAGGGTGTCGTCGGCCCGCCCGACGGTTCCAAGCCGCGCGAGGTCCTGTTGGACGAGGAGGGGCTTGCCGCGCTGGAATCTGTTGAGGCCGAGATGGCACGTGAAGATCGTGAGTTTGGAGGATTCTGATGGCTGCACGCTTTGGTGACATGCTGCTCGAGCAGCGTCGCCGAATGGGCCTTTCCATTCAGCAGGTCGCCAACACCATCAAAATCAGGCCGCAGATCATCGAGTTTTTCGAGACCGGTAACTTTGCTTCGATGCCGCCGCGCGGCTATGCGCAGGGCATGATTTCGAGCTATGCTCGCTTTTTGGGCCTCAATCCGCGCGAGGTCGTCAATGCCTACTTTGACGAGCTGATGGCATACGAGCGCGAGACGTCGCAGCAGGGCGGTCGTTTCCAGGACGCCGCCGGCTATGTCAATTCACGTTCCTCGGTGGATAATGGGCGCTTCTTGATGGTTCAGGGTGGTCGCTCAACGCGTTATGGTCAGCGTCCGCAGCAGGCTGGCTATATTACCGAGACGGGTTCGGGCGAGGAGATTCGCTCACAGCGTGACCGGTTCCGCAGTACGCCGATGCCCGAGGACCGTGCACTTCCCGCTGCCCGCGGCGTGGCGCGTGACCCTCGTGCCGGCTACGGCGACGGCGGCTATTCCGATCGCGGTCACCGTGGTATCTCCACCGGACGTTCTCGCAGTGGCTATGCGGACGCCGATGCCACGCAGGTGACGCCGCGTCTTCGCTCTCAATCACAGCCGTATGGCCAGCGCTCTTCGGCTCCGCGTGCGGGCCAGCGTGGCTATCAAGGCCGCGGTGAACTTGCGCCCCGCTCGGGTCAGCGCAGCCTTCAGGGCCAGGGTGGCTATCGCGGCCGTTCCGACAGCAATCGTGGTCGTATGCCTCAGGGAGGCGGCCGCAGCAGTTCCAGTCGTGGACGCGGCGGTTCCCGTACTCCTCAAAACAACGGTCTCGATCCGCGTATCGTCTACGCCGGCATCGGTGCCGTGGCGTTGCTGCTGATCGTGCTCATCGTGGTACTTCTGCGCGGCTGCGCATCTTCGACGCCCGAGACCACGCCCGAGACGCCCACTGCTACCAAGACGACGCCCAAGAAGTCTTCTAAGAAGACCGAAACGGTCGACGAGGACGAAGACACCGATGAGGCGACGGATGAGTCGACCGATTCGGACGCCACCAAGACGACGGCTAAAAAGGAAGAAAACGAGGTAACGAAGGTCAAGGTCTCCGTTGCCAAGGGAAAGACCGCCTGGATTGAGGTCAAGGTCGATGGCAAGTCGGTCTATGGCGCCCAGGCGACTGGCCCCTTTGAGCAGGAGTACACGCCTGAGTCCTCGATCGAGATCACCACGTCCAAGCCTTCCGATGTCACCGTTACCAAGAACGGCGAAAAGGTCCGTTACGATACCAAGACCTCGGGCGTGGCGCGTGTGACGATCACCGTTCCCAAGAAGGAGACGACTGGTTCCGAGAATGGTGAAAGTTCTGATGGTACCGACACCACCGATGGTGCCGACACCACCGACGGCACCGATGCCCAGTCCACGGATGGCGCCGATACCGCAACTGACGGCCAGACGCCCACCGATTCTACCGACTATTCGTACGATAGCTACTAAGCCGCTCGTACGCGAAAGGAAACATCATGGCTAAAGATTCCAGCTTCGACGTCGTGTCCGAGGTCAACATGCAAGAGGTCGACAACGCCTTCCAGCAAACCACGCGTGAGATTTCCCAGCGCTATGACCTGAAGGATTCCGGCGCCACGATCGAGCTTTCGAAGGGCGACAAGCTCTTTACGATCAACGCCCCGGCCGACTTTGTCTCCAAGCAGATTATCGACGTGCTGAGCTCCAAGCTCATCAAGCGCGGCATCGACCTCAAGGCTGTCTCGTGGGATGCTCCGCAGGCGGCATCGGGCGGCACCGTGCGCGTGCTCGGCCATATCGTCGAGGGTATCGACCAGACGACCGCCAAGAAGATCAACAAGGACATCAAGGACCAAAAGCTCAAGGTCAAGGTGACTATCGAGGCCGACAAGCTGCGTGTTTCCTCTGCTTCGAAGGACGCGTTGCAGACCGTGATCCAGTTCCTGCGCGACCAGGACTACGGCCAGCCGCTGCAGTTCACCAACTACCGCTAATATCATTCGAAAGGACTGCTCTCCAACATGGATACACCGTTGGGCTCCGTGCTCTACATCACCCTCGGGTGCGCTAAGAACGAGGTTGACACCGACCGCATGCGTTCTCTTTTGACCGCCGCGGGCTACGAGGAGGCATTCGACCCACAGGATGCCGATATCGCCATCGTCAATACATGCTCGTTCCTCGCCTCCGCAACGTCCGAGAGCATCGAGACCACGCTCGAGCTCGCCAACGAGGTTCAGGACGGCGTTCGTTCTTGTCCCATCGTCATGTGCGGCTGTGTGCCGTCGCGCTATGGCGACGACCTGCCTGACGAGCTGCCCGAGGTCGCTGCCTTTGTGAAGGCCGACGAGGAGGACGGCATCGTGGCGGTCATCGATGGCGTGCTGGGTGTCGAGCGTGAGATCGCTGCCTATATTCCGCAAGTAAAGCGCACTGTCGAGGGCGCTGTTGCTTACGTCAAGATTTCCGATGGCTGCAACCGCTTCTGCAGCTTCTGCATGATCCCCTATATTCGCGGTCGCTATCATTCGCGCAATGCCGAGAGCATTATCTCCGAGGTACGCGACCTGGTTGCCGGCGGTGTGCGCGAGATCGTGCTGATTGGCCAGGACACGGGTATTTGGGGCACCGACTTTGCCGACGAAGACGTCACCGATGGCTCGCCGCGCAATCTGGCGCAGCTGCTGCATGCCGTCGCCGAGGCCGTGCGCCCGCACAACGTCTGGGTCCGCGTGCTCTATCTGCAGCCCGAGGGCATGACCGACGAGCTTATCGATGCGATTCGCGATACGCCCGAGGTGCTGCCTTATATCGATATCCCCGTGCAGCACTGCGACGCGCGCATCCTCAAGGCTATGCGCCGTTCTGGTTCGCGCCAGGAGCTCGAGGACCTGTTCCGCGATCTGCGTGAGCGTATCCCCGGCATCGTGATCCGTTCCACGGCCATGGTCGGCTTCCCGACCGAGACCGACGACGAGTTCCGCGACCTTATCGACTTTATGGACACCGTCGGCTTTGACTACACGAGCGTCTTTGCCTACTCGCAGGAGGAGGGCAGCCTGGCCGCCAAGATGGAGGGTCAGGTCGATGAGGAGGTCAAGCTCGAGCGCGCCCAGGAGGCCATGGACCTGGCCGAGTCGCTCGGTTTTGCCGCCACCGCCGCACATGTGGGCGAGCGCGCCCAGGTGATCGTCGACGGCATCGAGGAGACCGAGGACGGCGCCGAGCTGATCGGCCATGCTTGGTTCCAGGCGCCCGATTCCGATGGCGCGGTGCACTTGGACGCCAGCGAGGCGTCCGTGGGCGATATTCTGACGGTCGAGTTTACCGATAGCTTCTGCTATGAGCTTATCGGCCATGTTGTGGAGTAGGAGAGCATCGTGGCAAACGAGAGCAATAAGGAACTGACGAGTGTTTGGACGCCCGCCAACATCGTGACGTGCGTTCGCATCGTCTTTATCCCGGTGTTCATGATCGTGTCGGCGCTTTCTCACACGAGTGTTGCCGGTACAGATTGGAGCACCTTCGACGGCCCGCTCGCCGCCGCTGCCTTCATTCTGTATGTTATCCTGTCGTGCACCGATAAGGTCGACGGTTATCTGGCGCGCTCGCGCAACGAGATTACCGATTTCGGTAAGTTCTTGGACCCCATCGCCGATAAGCTGCTGGTGTTCTCGGCTCTGCTGCTGTTCTTGGATTTTGGCGCTGTGACCGTGTGGTCCGTGTTCATTATCCTGTTCCGTGAGCTTCTGGTGAGCGCCCTTCGCATGGTCGCGAGTGCCGCCGGCGTGGTCGTTGCCGCCGATAAGCTTGGCAAGTACAAGACGGCGACTACGATGGTCTCCATCTGCGGTTACCTGTGCGTCTTTGCGATGGCCGGCTTGCACCTTGGCCCGCTGGCGCTGACGCTCGGCATCTACTCGGTGTCGCGCTTCCTGTACGCCGTTGCCGTTGTCCTGACCGTTATCTCGGGCGCCCAGTACTTCTGGAACTGCCGCAAGATCGTCTTTTCGGTCTAGGTCCTGGTGGGTATGACGGACTCTTTTGAGCAGATTTCCGCACATAACGAGGAGCTGGCGCGTCATATTGTCGAGCGCGCGAGCGCTCGGGGCGTGACGGTTTCGACGGCTGAGTCGCTGACGGCAGGTATGATCGCCTCGACGATTGCCGATATCCCGGGCGCCTCGGCGGTGCTGCGTGGCGGTGCGGTGACCTACTGCGATGAGATCAAGCATCGCGTTTTGGGCGTTGATCAGGAGACGCTCGACCGCTATACCGCGGTGTCGCATCAGACCGCGCGCGAGATGGCGGCGGGTTCGCTGGAGCTGTACCAGAGCGATATTGCAGTGAGCGCAACGGGTTATGCCGGCCCCGGCGGCGGCACTGAGGACGATCCGGCTGGCACTTTCTATATTGGCTGGGCGTATCGCGCGGCTGATGGGGAAGTGCCGGTCGTGGACTCTGTGCGCTGCCACTATGAGGGCGACCGTTCGTGTGTTCGTGCCCATGCGGTCGCGGAGGCATTGGGACGCATTGTCCTTGTGCTTAACTCTATGGAATAGACGTGTTTTAAGGGGCCTTCGGGCCCCTTAATTGTGGAGATGGGGACCCCTGACGAATTTAGCGTTTGCGCTGGTCATAGGTGTATTTTTGCCTTTCTTGTTCTTATTTGCCCCTTTGTGGTCAAGCATTTGGTCAGTGTTTGGTCGGCGTTTGGTTGGGTTTTGGAAAGACTGCCTGCATATGATTGGCCTGAACGGTTGACCACGAACAGCCGTTCGTTTATTATCGATGCAGGTTGTTAAGAGGAGGGCTATTCATGGCCAAGAATTCAGGTCCCGTACGTACCGTTCATGCTCGCACGACGGGTAAAGAGCGCGATGAGATGATCGCCACCACCAAGGCCGAGATCGAGAAGAAGTTCGGTCAAGGCTCCATCATGAGGTATGGTGACGGCGGCCCCGAGCTTGAGGTTGAGGCCATCCCCACGGGCGCTCTGGCACTCGATGCCGCTCTGGGTATCGGCGGTGTGCCGCGCGGCCGTATCGTCGAGATTTACGGTCCTGAGTCCTCCGGTAAGACGACGCTTTCGCTCGAGATCCTGGCCGAAGCCCAGGCAATGGGTGGCGTGGTGGCATTTATCGATGCCGAGCACGCGCTCGATCCCACGTATGCCGCGCGCATTGGCGTGGATATCGACGAGGTACTGATTTCCCAGCCTGATACGGGTGAGCAGGCGCTCGAGATTGTTGACATGCTCGTGCGTTCCGGCGCCATCGATGCCATCGTCGTCGACTCCGTCGCCGCGCTGACCCCGCGTGCCGAGATCGAGGGAGAGATCGGCGATACCACGGTCGGATTGCAAGCTCGTCTGATGAGTCAGGCGCTCCGCAAGCTCGCCGGCTCGCTGTCCAAGTCCAACACGACATGCATCTTCATTAACCAGCTGCGAGAGAAGATCGGCGTCATGTTCGGCAACCCCGAGACCACGACGGGCGGCCGCGCCCTTAAGTTCTTCTCTTCGGTGCGTATCGACATTCGCCGCATCGACAGCATTAAGCTTAAGGATGAAGTTATCGGTAACCGCGTGCGCGCCAAGGTCGTTAAGAACAAGGTGGCAGCTCCGTTCCGTTCTGCTGAGTTCGACATCATGTACGGTACGGGCATCTCTAAGGAGGGCTCGATTCTGGACATGGCTGTCGAGTGCGGCATTTGCAAGAAGATGGGCTCCTGGTTTGCCTATGGCGAGGACAAGCTCGGCAACGGTCGCGAGGCCGCCAAGGCGTTCCTGCGCGAACACCCTGATTGCGCCGACGAGATTGAGCATAAGGTCCGCCTTGCCTGCGGGCTTGAGTTTGACGACGATGCTCCATCCGAGGTCGAGCTGACCGATCAGCCTGCGCCTGAGGAGTTTGACGAGCTTTACGCCATCGATGGTTCCGCCATGCTCGATGATGACGACGAGTAGCGGTTACGCTCATGTCGTATACGGTGACCGAGGCCACGGTCGTCTTTCCCGATAAGAAGGCGGCCTCCTCGTTCTCGAGCGGGTATGCGTCCAAAAAGCCTTGCGCACATATCGATTGTGAGCTTGAGGGCGGTTTTGAGCGGTCCATTTGGATTCCCGTGCGGGTCGCGCGCCTGTATGTCAAAAACCGCCCCGATCTTCCCTGTGATTGGGACAACTTTCGTGAGGCGGTGCAGCTCGTCGAGCGTAAATGTGCACTTACCATGGTGACCGAGATGTTATCGCGCCGCGACCATGCGACGGGCGAGGTCCGTGACAAGCTGGCTCGCTACGGCTTTCACCAGACCGCGATCGATTTCGCCGTCGAGCGCGCCACCGAGTATCGCTTTTTAGACGAGAACCGCTTTTGCTCGTACTTTATCGAGGAGCGCAAGCGGCGCGGTTGGGGACAGCGCAAAATCGAGACCGAGCTCAAGCGCCGTCATGTCGTGCTCGATGACATTCCCGGTTATCCCGAGGATTATTTTGCCGTCGAAGACGATTTGGCGCGTGCGTCAGCCCTGCTCGCCAAGCGGCGTGTTCCAGAGACGCGCGGATTCGAAAAACTGGTTCGGTTTTTGATGGGCAAGGGCTTCTCGTATCATATCGCCGCCGATGCCGTTAAGGCACGTCTCGATGCCGAACGCGAGGAATGTGCGGTTTAGGCGTATGCGTTTTGTGGCCCTGCCGCTCACCGTGTTTTAGCCGCCGTGTTGGGGGCATTTATTTGACAGTTGTTGTGGTTCAACGTACGATAAACAGCGTCATTTGCTTTGTGATATGTGCTCATCTGTGATGAGTTTGTTTATATGTTTATCTGTATCCGACCCGCATAAGCTGCGCCCATATTACTCAAATGTCGCGAGCCGTTCGTAAGGACGGTTCGCTTTGTTGTGTAACGAATCCATAAAAAGGAGTGAGCATGCCTATCATCGCAGCGCTCGTTGGCATCGTTTTGGGTGCCATCGCCGCCATTGCCTACATGCGCACCGCCAAGCAGGGTAGTCTTCACGAGGCCGACGAAAAAATCCAGTCGGCACACGCACAGGCTGAGTCCCTGATCGGTGATGCTAAGCGTCAGGCCGAGACCCTCAAAAAAGAGGCTCTGCTCGAGGCTAAAGAGGAGATCATCAAGAACAAGCAGGCCGCCGAGGCCGAGGACAAGCAGCGTAAGAACGAGATTCGTACGCTCGAGAACCGCGTGATGCAGCGCGAGGAATCCCTTGATCGCCGCAACGACGCTCTCGACAAGCGCGAGCATCAGCTGTCCAGCCAGGCCGGTCAGGTCGAGAAGCGCTCCCGTGAGCTCGAGGAGCTCTGTGCAAAGCAGACTTCCGAGCTCGAGCGTATCGCCGACCTTACCCGCGAGGACGCCCACAAGGAGCTCCTCGATAAGGTTCGCGGCGAGGTCACCCACGAGGCCGCCACGATCATTCGCGAGTCCGAGCAGCAGGTTCGCGCCGAGTGCCACAAGACCGCCCAGGAGATTCTGTCTCTGGCGATTCAGCGCTGCGCTGCCGACCACACTGCCGAGGTCACCGTTACCTCCGTGCACATTCCCTCTGATGACCTCAAGGGCCGTATCATCGGTCGCGAGGGTCGCAACATCCGGACCTTCGAGCAGGTTTCCGGCGTCAACCTCGTGATCGATGACACGCCCGAGACAGTCGTTCTTTCGAGCTTCGACCCGGTCCGTCGTGAGACCGCCCGTGTCGCCCTCGAGAACCTCATCGCCGACGGCCGCATTCACCCTGCCCGTATCGAGGAGATGTATCACAAGGCCGCCGACCTGGTTCAGCAGCGCGTGCGCGAGGCTGGCGAGCAGGCTGCCTTCGATACCGGCATCCACGATCTGCACCCCGAGATCGTCAAGACCCTTGGTGCCCTGCGCTACCGTACCTCGTTTGGTCAGAACGTGCTTCAGCATTCCCTCGAGGTCTCTGATCTGTGCGGCGTGATGGCTTCCGAGCTTGGCCTGGACGTTGTGACCGCCAAGCGCGCCGGCCTGCTTCATGACCTGGGCAAGGCAATCGACCACGACGTCGAGGGCCCGCATGCCGTCATCGGCGCCGAGCTTGCCCGCCGTTATGGCGAGAAGCCCGTTATCGTCCACGCTATTGAGGCTCACCATGCCGATGTCGACCCCAACACGGTACTCGATGTCCTGGTGCAGGCCGCTGATGCTGTCTCTGCCTCTCGCCCCGGTGCCCGTCGCGAGTCTGCCGAGAACTACATCAAGCGTCTTGAGAAGCTCGAGGAGATTGCCAACTCCCATGACGGCGTCGTGCGTACCTATGCCATGCAGGCTGGTCGCGAGGTCCACGTCATGGTTCAGCCGGACAAGATTTCCGATACCCAGTCCACGGTCTTGGCTCATGACATCGCCCATCAGATCGAGGAAGAGATGGAGTATCCCGGTCAGGTGCGCGTCGTCGTGATTCGCGAGAGCCGTGCTGTCGATATCGCTAAATAACATGAACGACGCGAACGGGCTCATCTCATTTATCGCGTCGATGTCGGGGGAGGGCAACCTTCGCGTCGAGGAAAACCTTGGCGAGGGGTATGTCCGCCTCCGCGTTTCGGAGGCCGAGCGGCGCCAGGCAAAGCATGACATCCAGCATGTCGAGGATATCGTCATCGAAATGCTGCGCAACGCCCGTGATGCCGGCGCCGACAAGGTTTATCTCGCCACGACCAAGGAAGATGGCGTCCGTACGCTCGTCTTTCTGGACAATGGTTCGGGCGTGCCGCAGGATATGCAGAAGCGCATCTTCGATGCCCGCGTTACCTCCAAGCTCGAGAGCATGAAGATGGATCGTTGGGGCGTTCACGGTCGAGGCATGGCATTGTTCTCGATTAAGCAGAACACCGACGAGGCACGGGTTGTCGCGTCGGATGTTGACCTTGGCTCGGTCTTTAAGGTGAGCGTCGCTACCGACCGCCTTGGCGAGCGCGCCGATCAGTCCAGCTGGCCTCAGGCCGTGAAGGACGAGGACGGTCACTATGTCTGCGCCCGCGGCCCTCACAACATCATTCGCGCCGCCTGTGAGTTTGCCCTCGAGGAGCTGCGTGCCTGTGATGTCTATCTGGGGTCTCCGTCCGAGATCGCCGCGACGCTGCATGCGCAGGCCTCCAGTCGTCTCGATGCTTCTCGTCTTTTGTTTATCGATGACGAAGCCGAGCTTCCCGTGGTCGATCGTCTGGGTCTTGCTTCGGATGCGGAAGACTTTATCCGTATCTGTTCGGGTTTGGGCCTTGAGATGTCCGAGCGTACGGCGCATCGGATCTTGGCGGGCCAGATTAAGCCCGTTCGCGGTGTGACCGCACGCCTGCTACGCGAGCGCGATTCGTCCTCGCATGCGTCTGCTCCGGTTGATCTCGCCAAAGATCGTCGTGGGCTGCGTATCGCCAAGGACGACATGGCGCAGTTCTCGCGAGCCGTCGAGCGCGACTTTAACGATCTTGCATCGCGGTACTATCTCAACCTTTGCGGCGACCCCAAGATTCGTGTTTCGCGTGATCGTATTACCGTGACGTTCGATCTTGCCAAAGAGGAATAGCATCTTTACCGAGTCCGTTCGCTACGTTACAGTTATTGCAGTTAAAACGTACTTTTAAACGCAGGAGTTTCTTCATGGATTGCCTGAAGGTATCAAGCAAATCATCACCCGCGTCCGTTGCCGGCGCCATTGCCGGCATGGTCAAAGATGGTGTTCCCGTCAATATTCAGTGTGTCGGCGCGGGTGCCGTCAACCAGGCCATTAAGGCTGTGGCTATCGCGCGCGGTTTTTTGATTCCGACCGGGTTTGATATTTCCTGCGCGCCGGTGTTCTCCGACATCCTCATCAACGGGGAGTCGCGCACGGCCATCCGTCTTTCTATTTACGTTCATCAGATTAATCGAGCCGCTATGGGTAACGTTGTGATGGACGACGTTAAGCCTGTTGCATAGAGTGTTTACTCTTTGTCCGCCCTCTTTGATTCCGCCTATTCCACTTCGTTAGGACTTATACACATGGACCAGGGTTCCGTACGCGATATTCTTGCCGGTAAAACCTACTTTATCCGCACCTTTGGCTGCCAGATGAATCAGCACGACTCCGAGCGCGTGAGTGGCCTGCTCGACTCGTATGGCTGCCTCCTGGCGCTCGATCCGGAGCATGCTGACATCGTCGTGTTCATGACGTGCTGCGTTCGTGAGGCTGCTGACACCCGTCTGTACGGTCAGTGCAACTCTTGTAAGAGCCTCCCGCCCTCGCCTTCTGGCAAGCGCGTGGTCGCCGTGGGCGGCTGCATCGCGCAGCGCGACGGCGAGGGTCTGCTCACCAATGTCGATAACGTCAATGTCATCTTTGGCACGCATTCCATCGCACATATGGCCGAGCTCATTGCCGAGGCATTCTTGGACGGCAAGCGTCATATCCGCACCAATGAGCATGAGGATTCAGATGCCATGAGCATGCCGTGGCATCGCGAGACCCAGTATCACGCCTGGGTGCCCATTATGACGGGCTGTAATAACTTCTGTACCTATTGCATCGTGCCGTATGTGCGCGGTCGCGAAAAGAGCCGCCCTTTCGAGGAGATTGTCGACGAGGTGACCGGTCTAGTGCGCCAGGGCGTGCGTGAGGTCACGCTTCTGGGTCAAAACGTCAACTCCTATGGTCGCGATCTGTTTGGCAAGCCGCGCTTTGCCGACCTGTTGCGTGCCGTGGGCGATACGGGTGTGGAGCGCATCTTCTTTACTTCCTCGCACCCCAAAGACCTGCTGCCCGAGACCATCGACGCTATGGCCGAAACGCCTGCCGTCATGCCGCAGCTGCACCTGGCCGTCCAGTCAGGTTCGACGCGCATCCTCAAAGAGATGAATCGCCGGTATACACGCGAGGATTATCTGGGGCTCGTTGATCGCGTTCGCAACCGCATGCCTAATATCGCGCTTTCGACCGATATCATTGTGGGCTTCCCCGGCGAGACCGAGGAAGACTTTGAGCAGACGCTTTCGCTTGCCGAGACGGTCCGCTATGCTCAGGCCTATACGTTTATCTATTCCAAGCGCGCCGGAACTCCGGCCGCCGAGATTGACGATCCCACGACGCATGAGGTGATTCTTGAGCGTTTCAACCGTCTGGTGAAGGTTATCGAGACCACAGCACACGAGTATAACCAAGGTGAGCTCCATACTGTTGTGCCGGCGCTTATTGAGGGTACGAGCAAAAAGAATGATGCGGTGCTGCTGGGCAAGAGTCCCAAGAATCAGACCGTTCATGCACCGATTCCCGAGGGTTACAGCATCGATCAGTTGATTGGCAAGATTGTCGATGTTGACGTCGACGTTGCCAAGACGTGGTATCTGTCCGGATCCGTTGTGGGTGAGCCGCGCTAATGATTGCTCCCGGGGCAGGCCTTTCCGCTGTTGCGATTGTCGGTCCGACCGCGGTTGGCAAAAGTGATGTCGCAGATCGTTTGGCGGCTCGCCTTTCGTCCGAAGTGCTGTCGTGTGACGCGATGCAAATCTATCGAGGCATGGATATCGGTACTGCCAAGATGGCACCCGAGGAATGCACGGCGCCGCTACGCCTGGTCGATATTGTTGAACCAGGCGTTGCATATTCTGCGGCGCTGTATCAGGCAGACGCCCGTGTACATGTTGAGCGCTTGCTGGGCGAGGGCCGCCTACCGGTGTTTTGCGGGGGCACGGGTTTGTATCTCAAGGCCGCCTTAGATGAGATGGATTTTCCCTCGGGCGAACTTGAGGACGATCGCCGCACGGGGTATCAGGAGCTTGCCGAGCGCATGGGCGAGGAAGCGCTGCACGCGCTGCTTGCCGAGCGTGACCCCGAGTCCGCTGCGGTCATCCACCCCCATAATGTTCGCCGCGTGATTCGCGCGCTCGAGATGCACGATGATGGTGTTTCCTACGCGCAGCAAAAGTCGCAGTTTAGTGTTCCGCGCGAGCATTATCACGCTCTGTGGTTTGGATTGACGCGTAATCGCGAGGCGCTTTACGAGCGTATTAACCTACGCGTCGATCTGATGTTTGAGCAGGGTCTTGTTGATGAGGTTCGCGGTCTTATGGACCAGGGGCTGGGAGATGCCCTGACTTCGATGCAGGCGATTGGCTATAAAGAGATTATCGATGCCCTTGACGGCGTCATTTCTATGGATGAGGCTCGCGAACTCATCAAGATGCGTTCGCGTCGCTATGCCAAACGTCAGCTTTCGTGGTTTAAACGCGATGACCGCATCGTGTGGTTCGATATGGACGAGTTTACGATCGATGAGGTTGTTGAGGATATCCTTCACCGTATCGAGGCGGCCTAATGGCTCGGTTTCCCCTCGTTCCTACGGCCCCTGAGCCCGAACGTGCCGTTCTTGTCGGAGTTGAGTGGCGCGATAACGCCTGGCCGCTCGATCGTTCGCTTGACGAGCTTGAGCGCCTGGCCCATACGGCTGGCGCCCAGTGCGTGGCGCGTCTGTCACAGCGTCTGGTTAAGCCGTATCCAAAATCGTTTATTGGCTCCGGTAAGGTTGAGGAGCTTTGCGGGCTCGTTCATCGTATGGATGCCGATGTCGTTATCTTCGACGACGATTTAACGCCCTCGCAGCAGTCTTATCTGGAGAAAGCCGTGGGCGAACCGGTTAAGATTATCGACCGTACGGCGTTGATTCTCGATATCTTTGGTCTGCACGCTCAGACCCGTGAGGGCCGCCTGCAGGTGCAGCTGGCGCAGCTGCAGTATCTGTTGCCCCGCTTGCGCGGTATGTGGACCCATCTTGCTAAAGAGCAGACACGTGGTGGCATTGGTTCGCGCTTTGGCCAGGGCGAAAGTCAGCTCGAGGTTGACCGACGTTTGATTCGTAACAAGATTGCCGCGCTTCGTCGCGAGCTTAAGCAGGTTGAACAGCGCCGCGATGTCCAGTCAAAGAGTCGTATCGAGTCGCCGGCGTTTCGCGTTGCCTTAGCCGGTTATACCAATGCCGGTAAGTCGACGTTGCTCAATCGTCTGACCGGGTCTACGGTGCTTTCACAAGACAAATTGTTTGCCACACTCGATCCGACGACGCGCTCGTATCGCTTGCCCGGCGGTCGTGGTATGACCATTACCGATACCGTTGGCTTTATTCAGAAGTTACCGCATGGTCTCGTTGATGCCTTTAAGTCCACCCTGTCTGAGGTCCTTGGTGCCGACCTGATCCTTAAAGTTGTGGATGCCTCTGACGAGGACTACGAGCGTCAGCTCGAGGCAGTCGATCGCGTTCTTGACGAAATCGGTGCCGGCGAGCGTTTGACGCTTACGGTGTTCAATAAAATCGACCTACTCGATAGCGTCGATCGATTGAGTTTCCATCGTCGCTATCCCGAGGCCGTGCTGTTCTCGGCCCAGACGGGCGAGGGGCTTGACGATCTCGTCGACCGTATTGCCCGTGAGGCAGCTGCCACCGATGTGTTGCTCTCCGCTGATATCCCGTATCGTGAGGGCGCCCTCATCACGCTGGTGCATGAGCAGGGAACCCTTCTGCATGAGGAATATCTTGAGGACGGAGTTCGTATTGTGGCGAAGTTGCCGGCCCGAATCGCCCCGCGTCTTGAGCGCTATCGTACGGAATAAACGAGTTCTAGTATGCCTAGAATGACAGGCTGATGGAGCAGGTAGAACGGTAAGGCGTGCCGACCGAGGACTGCGAGCGCCGGGATGGGATTGGCGTATGCCCATGCTGGCGCTTCGAGGCTTGGTGCTTGTGCTGCCTGGGCAGAAAAAAAGCCGGTAAGGTACATAAAGACAAACGGAATGAGCGGATAGTAGTCTCCCGAAACAAAACCCGGGCTCGGGAATCCAAGCCATGCCAGGTAGGGGAGTGGGTAGACCGCTTTTGGAATGTTCCAGGTTAGGGCAAATTGAACAAGGCACGCTGCTATGCCCCACGAGCCCGGTATTTTTTTTTGGAGTGCCGGACGGGTGAGTGCAACCACCGCAGTGCACGCTGCCATGCAATAAATGATGCCAAAGTTTACCGAATCGTCGACTGATACCAGTGTAGTTGCAATCCATACAATCGAGGCTGCGGCGGCGTATTTGAGGGCGCGCTTAACGTTATTGCGCGAGAGCGTGCACATCCAACCGGCGATAAACAAAAATACCCAGCTGATGCTAGCGCGCCAAATATCCTGGAAAACCGTTTCGGTAAACCATGGCATATCCCATCCATATAGGTAGGCCAAATCGTAGCAGGCGTGAAAACCTGCCATCGATAGCATCGTAAACCCGCGGACGGTATCAAATATGGTGATGCGTTTTTGCATTACGAGAACCGGCGCATTAAACCGACAACCTTACCCAAAATAACGGGGTTCGTCGCATAGATGGGCTCCATAGTGTCGTTCTCGGGCTGCAAGCGCACGCGCCCCTGCTCCTTGTAGAACGTCTTGACGGTCGCCGAGCCATCGATCATGGCCACGACGATTTCGCCGTTCATGGCGCTCTTTTGCTCGCGAACGATAATGTAGTCACCGTTGTAGATTCCGACATTGATCATTGAGCTGCCGTGCACTTCAAGGATAAAGGAGCCCTGGTCTGTGGCGATTTCGGTCGGGATGGTAAAGGTATCCTCGATGTTTTGCTCGGCCAGAATGGGAATCCCAGCCGCGACGCGACCGACGAGCGGCAGCGAGACCGTTCCGCGGGGTGCTGTGGGTTCATCGGATTTGGAAATCGAGACGGAGGATCCGTCCTCATCAAAGAGCTCTAGGGCGCGAGGCTTGGTGGAATCGCGCTTGAGCAGCCCTCGAGCCTCTAGGGCAGAGAGATGAGCATGCACCGTGCTGGGGGAGGAGAGTCCTACGGCCGACGCCATCTCGCGCACACTGGGCGGATAGCCCTTCTCTTGCTGATATTCCTTGATGAAGTCGTAAATCTGCTGCTGACGCTTGGTAATTTTGCGAGCCATCAGGGGATCCTCTCTACCAATGTCAAACAAATGTTCGATTATTGCTTGACAGGAACAACTGTTCGCAGATAATAATAACCGAACATTCGTTCTCGCGCTAGACATTTTTGTCCGCGCGGCTTGATAAAACTGTTCTCAGCAAAACACGCGAGAGGAGAACATGATGAACGCCACGGATATGGTCCAGGGAAACCTCGCCCTTAAGCTCGAGACGCCTGCGGCGCCGGCTTTCACGGTTGTCAAAGGCGGCCGATCTGGTTTCCAGACATTGCCTAGTAAGCCCGTCCGCAGCCGGTGCGTCGCCACGACTTCGGCCCCCGTTGCCTTGAAGGTCTCGACGATTGTCGCTCTCGCCGTTGCGCTCACGCTCTTCTTTGTACTTGCTACCTCGATCTTCAGCGCTCGTCACGCCGCATATGCCGAGTCGGTATCCAACGTTACCTACGAGACCGTTCGTGTTCAGTCTGGCGATTCCTTGTGGTCGCTTGCCCAGGAACATCCTATTGAGGGTCTTTCCACACAGGAGACCTCTGATATGATCCGCGACGTCAATCATCTGGAGCATGGCTCGCTCGATGCCGGTGCGCATCTTAAAGTTCCCGCACGTTCCTAAGATTTAAGTACCGTCGCATGGTACCCTTGTAATCGTTTTAGAGGAGGTACCATGCGCTGTCCCAAATGCGGCAAGGCACATACCCGCGTCGTTGATTCCCGCATGCAGGAATCTAATAACACCATCAAGCGCCGTCGCGAATGCTGCTCGTGCAATTATCGCTTTACGACATTTGAGCGTTGTGAAGACCCAATCGAGGTCATTAAGTCAGACGGAACCAAGCAACGGTTCGATCGCAATAAGCTGCTGGTCGGTTTGATGCGCGCCACGATCAAGCGTGATATCGACACTAAAAAGCTCAACGAGATCATTGACGATATAGAGGTCGAGCTTCGCTCTCGTACACTCACGGCCGTTACGTCTCATGAGCTGGGCGATATGGTTCTTAAGCGGTTGGCCAAGATCGATAAAGTGGCCTACATCCGCTTTGCCTCGGTCTATCGCGATTTCAAAGACGTCGATGAGTTTCTGCAAGAGCTCGACAAGCTAAGGTGATTTCATGTCCAACATTACCGTTAACATTAAGCGTCTCGACCCAGCCGTCGAGCTTCCCAAATACGCCCATCCTTCGGATGCCGGTCTTGACCTCCGCGCCAACGAAGACTGCACCCTCAAACCCTTTGAGCGACGTCTGGTCTCCACGGGCCTAGCTATCGCCCTGCCCGACGGCTACGCCGGCTTCGTCCAGCCCCGCAGCGGCCTGGCCATTAAGCAGGGCCTGTCTATAGTCAACACGCCCGGTCTCATCGATGCTCACTACCGAGGAGAGCTCAAAGTCATCCTCATTAACCTAGACCCCACGAACGACATCCAAATCAACAAAGGCGACCGCATCGCCCAGCTTGTCATCCAAGAAGTCCCCACGGTTAACCTCGTAGAAGTAGAAGAACTAGACGAAACCGACCGAGGCAACGGAGGCTTCGGCTCCAGCGGCGTCGCCTAGCCGCTTCCGTCCGCCCTCCCACGGGAGAGCTTCGTTTACGTTCTGGCAGCCACATCGGATCCCCCATAAAAATCTACAAAAGTTAGACTAACAACTCTGATTATCTCCAAAAAGCCCGGAAATACGGGCATTTCACGGGATATA
>ERZ773185.1108-NODE-1108-length-21344-cov-9.388464_pt1 | contig 21344 bp, 20 predicted proteins | sample MGYA00580531_ERZ773185 | MGnify/ENA primary metagenome ERZ773185 (study PRJEB29015, sample SAMEA2737799) | human gut metagenome | biome: human gut; feature: human-associated habitat; material: faeces | place: China | collected 2012 ...
GGGTGTCGGTTCCGGCAGAATCTGCGGACACTTTCGACTACCGGGCCGCATACGAAGCCGAGAAAGCGAAAAACGGGGACTTGCAGGCCCTTGTTGTAGAGATCACCGCCTGCAACAAAAACGAAATCGAGAAACTGCAAGCAGAAAACAAGCGACTGCAAGAGGCGGCCAGAGCTGCGAAAAAGCCGAAAGATACCCGCACGCCGTATCAAATCCTGCTCGACCTGCTCAACGCGGCGGAAAGCACTGCCGGGGAGATCGTAAAATCCCAGATCGCCGCCGGTGGGCCGATCATCCGCATGCGCCGCATTCAGGGTGAAATACACAAGCTCATCAAAGAGGCTAAAGTCTATGCTTAGTTTCACTATCGATCACGAAACATACTCCTGCCCGACCCGGTGGCAGGAGTTACCCGTTTCCGACGCCGTGAAATTGCAGGCGCTCGTGAAGGAACTACCGGATGCGGTGGCAGATCATTTCCGTTCATTGGTCGGCCCGGCGGAAGAAGTTACCCCGGTTCAAGGGGATGATGTAGGGGCCTTGCTCGACTTCTGGCGCAAGGCGCTGCACGCGCTATCCGGATGCCCGTTGCCGGTACTCGACAAAACCGCCGATACGGATGTACACGCGCTCGGGGAACACTGCCTGACGCTGTTCGTGTTTTCGTTACTGGCGGCTCCCTTGTACCACCCGGAGGGGATCGAAGCCTTCAATACGAACGGGGAACGGTTGGTTATCCCCGCAACCGGCACCGACGCGCTGGGTAATGCAGTGCCGCTGAAAAGAATTACGGCAAAAGAGTTTTGCGATGCGTCGGACATTACCGCTACCGGAGATTTGACCCTCGCGCCGCTGCTGTTGGCCGTTTTATGCCGCCCGGACGGGGAACCATACGACGAGGAGGGAGCCAAAACCCGCGCCCAAAAGATGGGAGACGTGCCGATGAGCATTTATCTGGAAGTATACACCCGCCTGATGGAAATGCACGCCTATCTGAGAGGGGAATTTCCGAAACTCTACGGATCGGACAAAGGCGGGGATAAATCGAGCGACGATCCCTACACATGGAGCGACAAACTGCTGTTCGTGGCGGACGACAAACCCAGCGAACTGCCGTATGCAGAGGGGCTGAATGCCTATGAATTTGTCCGCATACTGGACGCGAAACTCAAACGGGAAAAGCAGAAATGGGAGATGGTAGCAGCGACCAGAGGCTTGTAAAATGGCGGGCATGCGTGGCCCTGCTCGACATGCTCTACAACCGGGAATGCCGGTGCGACCGGGCCAAATGTGCCGGGCATTTCGAGTACCTGCGCCGGTTGAAATTCGAATACGAGTGTAAAATTGAAGAATATGAGGAAGAAATTAATAGAGGCGATCAAAGCGGCATTTCTCAGTGAGGGATACGGATTCTTTCAGGGGTTCGCAGACAAAATACAGGGCAGCGAATTGACCCTGCCCGCGCTGTGGCTTACACCGATTGAGGTGGCCGGGATGAGCGGACGTAACGACGGCAAAGTGACCTACAAAATCGTCCTGTACCTGTTCGTGCAGAACGAGCAGTACGACGAGCAGCAGAAAGAGGAAAAATGGGAGGAACTGGAACGCATTGCGCGCAAAGGGATCGCTACGCTTCCGATGATCTCCGATGTCATTTCCACCGACAAAGTGACGATCAAACCGGACGAGTTCGCATTCACCTCGTTCGGGGAGCTCTCCCAGACGGTAACCTTCCTCGCTGACGTGTATTTCTGCAATGAGTAAGCCCCTCGACATACTGGGCCAGTTGGCCGAACACCTGAAAAAAGCCTTGCAAACGGAGCTTTCGGTACAGATGCGCGTGGCTTCAGGTACACTGATAAACAGCATTGAGGCCGTGGTAAAGGAGACTATGAACGGCTTCGAGATCGTCGGTTCGGGGGTCTATTACGCCAAATATGTAGAGAACGGACGCCGGGCCGGGGCAAAAGGGGTACCCATCGAAGCGCTAATCGAGTGGATCAGGATAAAGCGGATTGTAATAGAGGGCCGCAGCGAGCGTTCTATGGCTTTCATGTTCCAGAGCTCGATCCGTCGCAAAGGAATCGCCCCGGCATTGTTTATCACGCGCACCCTGCAAAACCAGGAAAGCACAATCGACCGGAGTATTCACGCGGCATGCGGGGAATTGGTCAACTACCACATCGAAACCATGTTTAACGAAATCAAACAAGCAGCATGATAGACCTGACAGCAAAACCGGAGAAATTCAGCAGCGTATATCGTCCGGTAATCTATACCCTGACCAAAACCGGCACGGAGAAAGAGACCGTGCAGATTCTCGACGGATCGACGGTACTCGGAATGAAACAATTTGTGACCGCGGGCAGGATCGCGGTAAACGTATCGGAATATTACCGTAACCTGATCGAAACGGCACCGGTGATCGATGACAGCCTCTCGTTTGTCCATGCCGTGAAACGGACGGTAACGGCCCGGATCGACGTGACGGCGGATTCCTCGGTGCTGCTCACTTCGGGGATTACCGATCTTGCTTTGTCCACCCTGCTGTCGAATGCGCCGGGGCCGCGGATACTCCGACCCGGAGAATGGGACGAATTGAGCTATCTGGTAGATGAACAGGTATTGGCCGGGACAATTATCGTCACGATGAAAAACGGGCAGGAAATCACCCTGCAAATGCCTAATTCGTCTATCGACGGAGTGGCCGTACTGGTGGTGCATTACGATTCCATCGCCGAGGCGGTGCAGCTCAAAGGTGCCGATCCCGCGGGCATGGCCGGAATCAGGGTAAAACCCACGCTCGGGTGTTACGACCTGCCGGAAGTGGAGTACCGGATTGTCCGCTCTGGGTGCGGTGTCCGTATCGCGTGGTGGAACCGCCGGGGTGGGATCGACTATTATACGTTCCGCTCCGACCTCGATAAAAGTTATACCACCGAACGCACGAAGATCAAAACGGCGGAAGGCTGGCGGACGGTTTCCTCGGAAGTGGAGGACGAACGCAATATCTCTTCCGGGGGGCTTCCGGGTTTCATGCTCGAATGGCTGGGCGAGATCGTCAGTGCGCCGAAAGTGTGGCTGATTGACGGAGACCAGGCTATTCCCATCGACATTACCTCGGACGTGATTACGACATTCGACCAGGCGGAGATGCCGCAGCTTGAGTTAACCTTCCGATCCATCGACACCGAAAAAATGCAAACGACATGATCGACCTGTACATAGACGGCAAACGCCTCGATACGGATCAGCAGACCGACGCCGCAATTACGCTCTCCATCGGGAGCGTGGAAGATCCCTCCCAGAGCCTGACGGCCTTTTCAAAGTCTATCGAAGTTCCGGCCACCGCCCGCAACAAAGAGATCATGCAGTTCGCCGATCAGCTTCACGGGGTCGAGCAGTTCAACAACGCCAAACACCCGGCCCGGCTGGAGGCCGGGGGCGTGGTGGTGATGACCGGCACCGCACAAATCACGAAGGTAACGGTAAACAACCTGCTGAACGCCTCATACGAAGTGAACCTGATCGGCGCGGAGTACGAATGGGCGAAAAAGGCCGCCGAAGCGAAACTCAACGAAACGGACGGATTAGGTAGCTGGGTATTCTCTGCCGCCACGATCAAAAGCCTGTTGGAATCCACTGGCGGGGTTTATCTGTTTCCGGTCTACCGGGGACAGTACGTGCGCCGGATCAACGACGAGAACACAGACAAGAAGAGCGGCACGAGCGGAACGTTTGTTCCCCGGCCCTATACCACGCTGGCCGACTACCTGCCTTTCTTCAACGTACGGCTGCTCATGGAGAAGATCATCGGCCAGTACGGGTACTCGATCCGTTCGGATTTCTTTGAAAATAACGCGCTTTTCGGACGTTTGGTCGTGGCCGGGGAGTGGGAAGAGTACGACACTTCGGAACTGGAGGAAAAATATGACTTCCTCGCGGGTAAGTTCGCATCCGGAGAGCCTTATTTCATCGTGACGAACCAGCGCTATGAGTTCGGATTTAATGAAATCGGACGTATCGTAGACACTGTTAGGCCGGAGGAGGAATCCGCCGACGAAGAGGTGCTGGAGGATGTGTACGACAAGGGAGGGTGCGTAACATTCCCTGCTGTCACCGAGCCGGTATTCACGGCTAAAGAGGACATGGTGATAGGCTTCGAGTACAATCTCGAATACGTCACCGGGATCAGCACCGAGTACGCCGCCGAAGGTGATAAATACGGCAAACTGATCTGGTTTGACACTGTGGACGGGGAAGCGGTGCCGGAAGAGTGTATCGAGGCCGACCGCACGGACATATCGAAAAACACCCCGCAGGGCGAATACATGTATATCTACCGGCTGACGAAGGGGACTATCAACGACGACAAGCACTATATCCGGTTCCGGCATAACAAGGACGGAGAGTACGATGAAAACAGCGAATACGACGAGACATACGTTAAGATCGGCCAAAGCGGCTCTTTCGTCTGTACGGTCAACGTGTCAAGTACCGCCGAAGTATTTATCGGGGAGCCGAACCCGATTTTCCCGTCCCGGATGGTCTGGAAAAAGACGAATATGGAGATCGAGATGTTCGCCCTCGACAATTCGGCCACGATCAGGCTGAAATATATCGTAGAGCCGAGGTTTTTGAGTGCCGGGGAGACAATGACGATTAAAACACCGGTATTCTCCAGTTCCAACGCGCCGAATATGGCCGACGGCAAAACGCCGTATATCCAACTGGCCCTGACGAATAACACGACGGTCAAGGCGTATTTCTGTAAACGGCCCGGCTACGGTACGGCCCTCAGTGCGAAAAACATGCTCCAATCGGGTATTACGCAGATGGATTTCATCAGCGCCGTAAAACAGATGTTCGACCTGATGTTCTACACCAACGCCGAGACCAAAGAGGTGTATATCGAGCCGCGGGAGGCATTCTACACCTCTACGCCGATAGACTGGCGGGGGCGGATGGACTACTCGCGGGAGATCGAGATCGAGGACGCGGGAAACGATATTGGAAAGACGGTGGTGCTCGGCTATCAGACCGACGATGTGATAGAGCGGCACAACGAAGAGACCGGAACCGAGTTAGGCACCTACAAAGAAGATATTTTGAAGTACCATGCCGAGGACGAAGAGGATTTGACCAATCCGCAATTCGTAGCGACTACCGTAGTGGAGGAAAAAATCCCGGGTGCGGCGGCTATTTCGCTAATCGACTTCTCCCCGGAAGATGACGAGCCGTCCGACCCGTGGGAATTGGATTTGGATGCGTCGATGAAAGTGTGCGAATACCTCGGAATGACAGACCTACCGGAAGGGCAAAGCCTTCTTATCCGCGATAAGGGTGTGAATACGGCGATTAATGCGTTTCCGGAGGTGTCGTTCGACAACCTGCATTTCGAGGGCGCAAACGGCCTGAAATCCTACTATGCGAAAACGATAGAATCGTACAACTACGGTAAGCGGATCACCGCGCAGGTGAAGCTATCCTCGGCGGACGTGGAAAACCTCATGCTGCCGAACGATCTGCGGCGGGATTTCCGCGCGCTATATCGTCTCAGTATCGGCGGGGAGGATGTCTATTGCCGCCTGGAAGAGATCAACGACTACGACCCGGCCAGCACCGAGCCGACAGAATGCGTGTTTTTGAAAGAAAATTAACTTAAAAATCAATATTATGGCTGATAACGAACAAGTTTTTAGGATAGTTGTAGACTATAAAACTGCTTACGACGAATTGGAACGCGTCAAAGAGAAGCTAAAAGCGGCTCAATCAGAAACGCGAAACCTGACAATCAAGCAGCAGGAACTTAACGAACAGTTCAAACAGGGGGTTATTTCCGAGCAAGAGTATCAATCGGCATCGGAAGCACTAAGACAAAAGCTCATCGCCAACCGTGGCGAAGTCATTGCCCTGACTGAAGAGCGCAGAAAAGCTATGCAGATCGAAAAAAGTATGGCTTTGGCCGAAATGGCAGAGGCTAACTCGCTGATCCAGTTAAGGGAGACTTTAAAAACCCTTACAAAGCAATTTGACGCGCTCGGTGAGGCCAAGCAAAAATCGGCAAAGGGGGTACAACTTCAAAAAGAAATAGACGGGCTCAATAAGAAAATCCTTGAACTCGAAATGTCTACCGGTCGTTTCGGACGAAACGTCGGTAACTATGCAAGCGGATTCAATCCCCTAAATTTTCAGGTGCAGCAGCTGACGCGCGAATTACCATCCCTGACTATGAGCCTGCAACAGTTTTTCCTCGCTATTTCAAACAACCTACCGATGTTCGCTGACGAATTACAGCGGGCGGCGGCGGCCAACGCGAAATTAAAGGCTGAGGGGCATGCAACAATACCGGTGTGGAGGCAGGTACTTTCCGCACTCGGTTCGTGGCAAACCATGCTCGTTGTAGGGATCACCCTGCTTACTGCTTACGGTAAAGAGATCGGACAATGGGTTGCAGAGTTGTTTAAGGGGAAAATTGCTTTAAATGAGACAAAATTAGTCCAGAGTAACATAAATGACGCAATGAGGCAAGGAACAAAAGATGCGCAAGGCCATTTAATACAGCTGCGATTATTATATCAAGTTGCACAAGACACGACGATTTCGATGGAAAAACGTATCGGCGCGGTTAAAGAAATGCAAGAGCTATATCCTTCATATTTGGGAGACGTGAGTGATGAAGCCATTTTAACCGGACAAGCGAAAGAGCAATATGAAAAACTAGCCTCCGCCCTTTTGAATGTAGCTAGAGCCAGAGCAGCATCAAAGAAAATAGAGGAGAACCAAGGTAAAATCATCGACATTCAGGATTCTGTCGAATATCAGGCCATTCAGGGTCTAATCATAAAAATTGAGGGCTACCAGAAGAAGATAAAAGCACTTAATGCTGAAGGCATTACTAATGGCCCTTTCATCACCGGACTAGAATTAAATATTTCGGCAGCAAAGAATGGAATTGACAAGCTTAGCGCCACTTTTGAAGAAAAATTTGGTCGCGAGGCGGCTCAGGATATAATTGCTTATTTACAGTCACTGGAGGAGGCTAATAAACGTTTAGCTGATATTGCTCAAACTCAGTATTCAACACCGAATCCGTTAACTGACAAACAGGATACAGAGGAGGCTGTTCGCGAGGCTGAAAAAGCTGCTAGCGCGGCGAAAAAAGCCGCAAAAGAAGCCGCAGACTATAAAAAGCAACTTGCTGACGATACAATTAAATACATGCGCGAGGGCCGCGAAAAAGACCTGGCCAAGCAAGAGCAGGAGTATCGAAATGATCTTGAAAAGTACAAAGGTAATAGTACGAAAATACAAGAAATTGAAGAATGGAATCATAATCAAACTCTTGAAATTAATAAAAAGTGGGATGAAAAAGAACTCGAAGAGCTGTACAAACAGCAGAAAGCCCAAATCGACTTGATGGAGGATGGCACCGACAAAAAAATAGCCCTGTTACGGTTGGAACGGACGAAAATGATCAGTCAGTTGGTGTTAAATGGAACCGGCATTGCCGAAGCCACCCAACTAGCAGTAAAAAAATATGAAGCCGATCTTAAAAAAACCATAGATAGCACACCCGGAGGGAAACGTGCTATTGCTGACCAGCAGGCACAGAATGACTTTGATTTTGAGATTGCCCGCATCGAGACACTTCAAATCGCTCAAGAAAAGAAGGATCAATTAGCTTTCGATGCCAAAATTAAGCTCAGGAAGGCTGTCGAGGAAAACCACAAAAAAGAAATCGATGAGTTATTGGCCCTGGGGTTAATTACGAAAGAAGTTTACGATGAAATTGCGGCTACTATAGTTCAGAAAATGGGTGCGATTGATAATGATTCTGCAAATGCAGAAGACCCCAAAAACCCGAAACTAAAAAAGGTAGGCAGTTTCTTTGCAAGATTATTCGGTTATGATCCAGACGATAAAGACGACCGTAAGGAGTTCAAACAAAAACGAAAGGAACTGATAGACCAGGCCGCTGATACCGCCCGCGAAATCGGACAGGCCGTAATCGACATTCAGACCGAAATTTCACAGCGCCGATTGAAACTGGAGCAGGAACGGATCGACGCAGAACGGGATTCAGAGTTGAAATCGCTTGAACTGCGGTATAACAAGGGGCTGATGTCCGAGAAAGCCTATAACAAAGCTGTCGAGGCAACCAATGCCGAAGCCGACCGGAAAAAAGAAGAGGTCGAACGCGCTGCATTCGAGCGGGAAAAACGGCTGAAAATTATGGGCATTGCCATCGATACGGCTGCCGGTATCACAAAAGTATGGTCAGAAGCAGGTCTTATCGGTACACCGTGGGCTATCGCGCAAACAGCTTTCCTTACCGCTAGCGGCATTGCTCAAACCGCTGTAATTGCTTCGCAACAGTTCGCACAGGGAGGTATTATCCCTATCGGGGACGGCAAAAACGGTGTTTCAATGGGAATGTTGCAAGGCCCATCCCATTCGCAGGGGGGAATCCCGTTGATGGTGAACGGACAGCCTGTAAATGCAGAGGTGGAAGGCGGCGAAATCCTCGCGGTAATTAACAAGCGATCCGCCGCTCAGTATCTTCCCCTATTTTCGGCGATCAACGCGACGAACGGCGTGAAATTCGAGAACGGCGGGGTTATCGGCTCCGGATGGACATTACCGACACCGGCACCACTGCCGCCCAGCCAGAGCCAGCGCGACGCAGAAACATGGGCCGAATTACGGGGGTTACGAAATGACGTCGTTCGTTTAGCAAAAATTCAGGGCGAACGAGTGGACAATTTAAAGGTTTATGTTGTCGAAAAGGACATCACAAAAGCACAAAAGAAAGTTGCAAATATCAAGGCGAAAGCAACTATAATTGGGAGAAAATAGGTATATTGGCATTCAAAACCTTTGATTATGAAACACTTTTTTGCAATTTGCATGGCAGTCATAACTTTTGCTGCTTGTAATACTTCTGTAAATCAAGAACTACAAAAACAAAAGGAGTGGAACAATGAGTATTTCGCAGCCGCTGAACAAGCAGAAAGCAGCCCTCAAATTGTAAATGATTTGTTTTTAGGTTTTAGATTTGGGATGACCCCTAATGAAGTGAATCAACATATAAAAAAACTACGTAAAGAAGAAAAAATACATATTGATCAATCAGGACATTATTATTATCTTTTTCATACTGATCTAGGTGATGCAAAAATGACCTTTTCACCAGACTATTACCATGATTCTTTGTATCGTATGAAGTACAATTTTGAAAATGGTCAGGTGCTTTCAGGTAGAGTCATTGTTTATAAAGCTATGGAGTTGTTTGATAAGGCTAATGCAGACTATAAATCTTATATTGTTCAACTTGAAGGGCTTGAAGACTTCGACCCCGATTATTATCAGATCAAGCATAATCTGATTGTTCATTTTGATCTTGTAGGAGTTTGTATGTCTTATGACAATGCTCCTGTTATTAAACAGATTAAGATGGATAAAAAACGCTTACAGGATAAAACATTATCAGATTTTTAAACAGTCTACTTGCCCGTCATTTTTGACGGGCTTTTTTCATTCCAACATCAAAGTCCACGTAGTCGAAAAAGATATTACCAAAACACAGAAAAAAGTTGCAAGTATCAGAGCGAAAGCAACCATAATCGGGGGGAAATGATTACATTAGCAGTATAAACTAATTGCATTTGATTATGGAAGGCATTACCTTTTTGGTTAGCATCATTCTCATTGTTTTCGGAGTTCTGCAAATCATCCTGTTCTTCAAACTGTGGGGAATGGCGAATGATATGAGACAATTAAAAGAACATTTCGTGCCCGAGAGTAAGTGTTTAAGGAATGATACCGCCGACCCAGGAGCGAAGTATGTAGAAATATTATAGCAATAATGGTTGTTGCCGTTCTTATTATCGCAACAATTGCAGCAACCTAATAATCATATTTGTAAAATCAGCCCGTCATTTCTGACGGGCTTTTTTATTGCCTTCAAAAAATATTTTCACTTTTTTTTCATTTTCGTTTGCACTAACGTCTCGCTCATTCCATTTGTAAGAAAAGAGCAAACGTATGCCCTCACTTGGAGAGATCAAGATCACCAATAAAGCCGCCGAAGTCATTATCGACATCGAGGGAATCATCGGCATTCCTGAATGGTGGCAGTTCGACAACCCGGACGAGCGGGTTGCCACCTACGACAAGTTCAAAAAGTCGGTAGGAGAACTCAAAGACATCAAATCCCCGGCCATCACGGTCAACATCCGCTCCCCGGGCGGCAGCGTTAACGATGCGCTGCTGATCCACGACACCCTGTCGGGGCTCAAAGCCACCGTTACGACCAACTGCTACGGCTATGTGGCCTCTGCCGCTACCATCATCGCACAGGCCGCCTCGTCCGGACGGCGCAATATCTCGGAAAACTCCCTGTACCTGATCCACCGGGCCAGTGCCTACGCAGAGGGAAACTCCGCCGAGTTGGAGGAGGCCATCCGCATGCTGAACAAGACGGACGAGCTCATTGCGGGTATCTATGCGAACCGCTCCGGCAGGTCTGCTGAGGATTTCACCGCTCTGATGAAAATCGGTGAATGGTTGACCCCCGAAGAGGCCAAAGAGGCGGGTTTGGTGGATAATATCACCAAGTCATCGGGCATCACGAACCTCGACGCTACTTCGATCCATAACCTGAAATTGCCGGATATTCCGGCGGACAAACAAATCAAAAACGACAATAACATGAAAATCAAACTGAAAGAGAGTTGGAAAGGGATTCTCAACTTCTTCGGACTGGAAAAGGACGCGGAAATGGAGATCACCGACGCCGAACTGGAGCGCATCAACAACGAAATGGAGGCGCGGGACAAGAAGATCGCCGACTTGACGGATAATGCCGCCGGAAAAGACGTGGAGATCGCAAACCTCAAACAGTCGGTCACCGACAAGGATACCGAGATTGCGAACCTCAAACAGCAGGTAACAGACAAGCAGTCCGAGATCGACAAACTCAAAGCCGCGCCGACGAAAACCAAAGACTGCGAGGACCCCGATCCTGCGGGTGAATCGCTCAAAAGTAACGCCGCCGCTTACGAAAACGACGTCAAAAACTTCAAATAATTCTGAATCATGGGAAAAGTAATCAAAAATCCTAAAACTTACGAAGGACGTGAGTTGGAGCAAATTTTCTTCCGTCCGATGCTCACCGGCCCGGATGCGGCCGACCTCGGCGTGAAGGCCATGTACAACATGCCGGTGCCTACTACGCTCAATTTCTGGAAACGGGCCGTAGACGTACTGAAAGCGTACAAGAAAGGCTGGGACGGCGGGGCAATCGCCGACAAATTCCAGAAAACGATCAATTTGTCGAAGGTAAAAAGCGAGATGAGTTACTCTGCCTCGGATTACTTCTCGATGATCTACGAGCTGATTACGAACCGCTCGGACGTGAATCTCGACGACCTTTCCGGTACCGAATTGGAAGCCGCCGAAACCGCGCTGTTCAAAGAGGCCATCGCCGAAGCAATCCGCGTGACGATGTGGTGCGGCGACACCTCGCGCGAATCGGGCTTCAACTCCTTCGATGGCTTCCTCAAGCGGATCAAAGCCGACATCGGCACCGGCGAGGACGACGTGAAATCTATCGCGTGTCCGTCGATGGCGACCCCGGACGCTGCCGAAGCGGTGCTGAAAAACCTGTTGGACAATGCGCCCCTCGTGCTCAAACAGTTCAAAGACCAGGGTAATCTTGTTTATCTGGTCACTTCGGACGTTTACCAGAACTACGAGGAATCACTCGACGCCGTGGTGCTGGAATCGGCCTATGCCGCCAAGCAAAACGGACGCCCCGGCCTGAAATACAAAGGCATTCCGTTGGTGGACGTGAAACTGGCCGGGTATCTGCCCACTATGGCCGACATGCCGCAGTCGTTCGCCATCCTGACGGATCGCCGCAACCTGGCAATGGCCGTCAACACGTCCGATTTCCCCGGCACCGAGGTGCGGATGTGGTACAACCCCGACGAGATGGAGAACCGCCAGCGTGCGATCTTCATGGCCGGATGCGACTACCTGCTTCCCGAGCTGATTGTCATCGCGCTGCCTGTGGCCGTTACGGGGGTGACGCTGGACAAAAACACGCTGTCGGTCGCTAAAGACGCTACCGCTACGCTGATCGCTACCGTTTCTCCCGATGATGCAGGCAACAAAACCGTGATCTGGAGCTCTTCGGACGACACCAAAGCGACCGTCGATGCAACGGGTAAGGTCACCGGTGTGGCGGCAGGATCGGCTACCATTACGGTGAAAACGGTGGACGGAGCAAAAATCGCGACCTGTGCCGTAACTATTACTGAATAAACCAACCTCAAACAAAAATTATGTCAATTCTTACAGGTTACACGAAAGTGTGCAAAAAGACTTCGGGCGGTGTGCTGACCATCGGCCTGATCGAAAAGGAAAATTTCAAGGGTGCGACCCTCGATGCCGACAGTGACGCCTATTCGGCGATCACGCTCGCCGCTCAGTCAGCATTCAGCAAGTACGAGTTCCTCGAAGATGAGGCGGAGTTCAAGGAGGATACCAAGCGCGAGAACGGCTCGGTGGTCATCACCAAGTCACTCGTATTCAAGCTGCCGACGATGAACGCCGCCTCGCGCAAAGCCGTGCAGGAGATCATCGACGCTTCATACTGCGGTCTGGTGGCCGTAGTGATTACCCCCAACGGCGATGCGTTCGTGGTGGGCTATGGCGAGGACGTGAAACTGGAACGTCCGCTGCGTATCTCACAGTCTACCGGCACCACGGGTAAAAAGTTCTCGGATGCCAATGGCGACGAAGTGACGCTGACCTGCGACCACACCGAGAAATCGCGCATTTACTCGGGTGACACGGACGCGCTGTTCACCGCAGCGCCGGGAGCGTAAATCTTCCCATCCATCATGTTGCATGAAAGGGAAGTCTGCGGCTTCCCTTTCTTTAAAAACCGAAACTATGGCAAAGAAATACAGCATCAAACCCGGCTATGAAAACGCCGAAATCGTGGCGTCAAAGCCTCCGCACCCCAGGACGGACGGGGCGCGTTTCATCCTGTCCCGCTGCACGCAGAAGGATTTGAAATACCTGCACGATGTAGTGTTATTCGAGGGCGTAACCGTTTCGAGCGATGAGAAAGCAAAAACAGACGAACAAGACCGTTAAAGCCTTCGTGACCGAAAACCGGGTCGATCCGTTCGTTTCGATAGGTTCGACGATGGCCGCCACGGGTAACTGCTGGAGGTGGGGAACCGACAATATGTTTCCCTATGCCCTTGCCATCCTTGCACGGCGTTCGACGGCGCATCGGCGGATCATCAACGACAAAGCGGATTATATCTCCGGCAAAGGGTTTTCCTTCGATGAAAACCGACCGGAGTTGGAAATGATCGTGGAGGCGGCCAACGGGACAGGCGAAACACTGCGGCAGGTGCTCAACAAGCTGGCATTCGACAAAGCCCTGTTCGGGAATGCTTTTCTTGAAATCGTAACCAACCGCAAATGCTCGTTCGTCTCATTCTACCATCAGGATGCGACCAAATGTCGCCTGTCGAAAGACAAATCACACATTATCCTCTGCCACAACTGGCGGGAATACACACCGATGCAAGCGCCCACCTTGCCGCTTTATCCTCAGTTCGACGAAGCCCCGGACGGTACGCTGCGCTCGATTATCCACTACAAAGATTATGAGCCGATGTTCGAGAACTACGGCGTGCCGCCCTATATCGCCGGGTTGAATGTGTCGGCCATCGCCTACAAGACGGACAAATGGAATATCAGCCGTCTGGACAACTCGTTTCAGCTTTCGGGTGTGATGACCCTCGACAGCGATGTGAACAACGAGGAAGAGGCCAAACAGATCGCCGAAGCGGCACAAAATAAGTTTGCGGGGAAACCGGGGCAGGTATTGTTCCTGGTAAAAAACAGCGGAGGCGAGGACGGGTCGAAATTCATTCCGATCACTTCGTCGAACGAGGGAGACTGGCAGGCACTGCACGAGCAGTCTACAACAGATATTGTTGTTGCTCATTCGTGGTTCCGGTCACTGAGCGGATTGGACTGGACGTCGGGATTTAATTCTGACCGTATCCTGCATGAGTATGAAATCGCACTGAATACGGTGATCCTCGGCGAACAGGCCGAATTGATGGAGCCGATCCGGGAAGTATTGGAAAATATGGCCGGAATAGACACCTCATCGCTGCAAATCATCAACCGGCCCCCCATAACCCTGAAACCCTCGTACATGATGGTGTGGGAGGCACGCAAGGCCGACGGGCTGGATTACGACGAGAACGACCCGAAACAGCAGGTTTTCCTGGCAAACCTAAAACAGTCGAGAAATGGTACTGATAACGAGTAACGAGGTTATCGACCTGGCATTCTCCAGTGTGGAGCAGATCACGCCGGGGATTATCAAGGAGACGAAAATCGAGGCGGCGCAGGAGCGCTACATCCGTCCCGCGTTCGGCGAAATGTATAACGCGATGACCGAAGGGAGATATCCGGAGTTCGTAAACACTTACCTCAAACCGGCCCTCGCTTATTTTGTCCGGCACGACGTGATCCCGGAGGTATCGACACCGGTAGGCAACACCGGCGCGATGCTTCCTTATGCGAACCATGCGAATGCCGCAACGGACAAACAGCGGGAATTGGCGATGGATAGTGCGCTGAACAGTGCCAATGCTCTTTTGGGCAAAGCAATCCGGCATATCGAGGCGCACCGGGAGGATTTCCCGGAGTACAAACCATTGGTAAAATGCCCCTCGATCCGGGGCGGGATGATTCTTTAAGACATGGCAACGGGTAATAATTTCTATCAGGGAGAGACCATAACAGTCGGTTTCGCCGCATACGAGGACGATGCAGACGTACCGGTGGACATCACCGGGTACGACATTACAGCGATCCTGTACAACGCTTCGCGCGGACGTATTCTCACGATGAGTACGAATGAGGGCGGGTATCTGATCGTGAACCGCGTGGGAACCTCGGAACTGACCGTAACCGTTCCCGCTGCTTTTACCAGTAAAATATACCCCGGACTGCTCAAAATCGAAGTGAAACTAACAGAGCGGGAAACCGGGAAGGTAGCAATAGCAATGACCGATGTAATCTATTTGATGGGCTGTAAAATCGGAGGCATCAACCTATGAGGCTTGTGACGACATTCATACAAAATACGGAATCTACCGATCCCGATCTTGCGTACCTGAACCGCGCACGGTTCGTTTTGTCCGTGGCCGACGGGCATGGTTCCGACGGTGTGGGTATTCTGGACGCGGTGATTCGTAACCGGCACCTATTCCTGTCGATGACTTCCGGCGCGGAGATCGACGCGGGGAGCGTATTTACGGAGGACGATTTACCGGTAGCTTCGGATTCCCGTCTCGGTATCGCCGCGTTCGACCCGGCCTATTTTTCCATATTGGCCGGGAAAGTGTCGCTACGTGGTGATTTGGATTTCGGGTTGAATGAAACACAGCTTGCCGAATACCTGACCGCCAACAAATACGCGACGCAGGCATGGGTTGCCGCACAAGGATTCATCGGCAGCGACGGGTTGGCCCTGTACGCTACGAAGGAATGGGTGCTCGGACAGAATTTCGCCAAAGCATCGAGCCTGGGCAATTATCTGCTGAAATCCGTCTGGGACGAGGTATTCGAGGTGACTACGGTTAACGGCGTGCGGGTATTGAACGTGAAGTTGGATATTGCGGGCCTCAAAGGCATCAGCGCTTACGGTCTGGGTTCCACCTCCGGCGGCAGTGCATCCGGTTCCCTCGGAGAGTTGGTCAACGTCGGGCAGTGGGCCGACGAGGTACCTACCGCCGACCGGGTGATGGTACAACTGGCCGGGGCTACACATTGGTCTGCAAAGCCGCTCGCCGATCTAGTCGGTCTCGATACTGCGGCCCTTGCACAATACCTGACCGCAAACAGCTACCTCAAGGCAAGCGATATTTCAAGTTATCTGACCTGGGCCAACCTTTCCGGCAAGCCTACGGTTTACCCGACGAGTTGGGAATTAGTGACGGGCCGGCCAACGAAACTATCCGATCTGACCGATGATGTTGTAGCGGGCAACTATCTGCCTAAGTCAACATGGGATGCCGTATTCGAAGTGGTCACGGTGGACGGCACACCGGCGCTGAAAGTCAAGTACGATATTCTCGGGCTCAAAGGAATCACAGCCTATGCGGACGGCTCCCTCTCCGGCGGGTTCTCCGGTGCGTTGGTCGATCTGGTGGACGTGGCAGTGACTAATCTTGCCTCCGGGGACATTCTCAAGTACAACGGGACGCATTTTGTAAACGTGCCGGTCTCGTCCATCGCCGGGGCTTCGTCGTGGGATCAGATCACCGGAAAACCGGAGTATTACCCGACCCGGTGGGCGGACGTGTCCGGTGCACCTACATCTCTTCCGGCCTCTGACGTATACCCGTGGGCTAAAGCGGCCTCGAAGCCGACCTATACCGCCGCCGAAGTCGGGGCGCTGGCTTTGAGCGGGGGTGTTCTGGCAGGCGATGTTTATCTCGGCGGAGGTTTAGCAATCCGGGATAACGCTGCAAGCCATTCCAACGTGATCGGCCTGTTAAATACGGGTGACGGGACATTCTTTACCGCCGTCGGTTCAGGAAGCAGAAGAATGGTGCTTTATTCATCTGTCGATCTTTACCGGGATAATGGCAGTACGCAGTATAGAATCTACGATTCCAGCAACTTCAATCCGGATAGTAAATTTAACAACCTTGGGGAAACTAGCGACAGTAATAATGTTGTGGGTAATGGCTACACTTTAAAAGAATTAGGAGCCACATTTAGCGGTCCTTTCTTAAAATGGGGTCTTCCCGGTCATATGTTCGAATTTTTCTCGGCTAATCGTATCAATGAAATACAAATTCGCCATATGTCTCAAGGGGTGTGGGGCGACCCTGTTATAATGTACCATTCGGGCAACTTCAATCCCTCGTCCAAGCTGGATAAGTCCGTTTGGGATGCTATTTTCGAGGTGACTACGGAAAACAACATTCCAGTCCTGAAAGTAAAACGGGCCATTCTCGGCATCGACGGCATTTCAGCTTATGCTACCGGCCCATCTTCGGGCGGCGGTGGCGGCGGATTGGATTACGACCTGCTCAAACAGGCCCTGACCGGCGCGATCACCCCGGACGGTTATCCGTTCACGATCTCCGCTTCGTTTCTCGGAGCCATCGACAAAACCTATTTGACGGGCAAACTGGCGAACACATACGCGAACAAGGTACACACTCACCTGTGGGCTGATATTACCGACCGACCTACGGCACTTCCTGCTAACGGAGGCAATGCCGACACGGTGGACAATTTGCATGCCTCGTCTTTCACGCGTGCTGATCAATCACCGGCAGTCGATCTCGACACCGTCAACGGAAAAGGAATAATGACATGCGCGGCAAATGTCACCGCTACTGCTGAAAGACACTATCCAATACAACAGGCCGGTACGCTATTTTATGGCACATCAGCCTATAACTCCGCCAACCAAATATACGGTTCTTTTAATTCTAACCGCTGGTTTGTTCGAGGGGGCGGTACATCACCGACTGCAAAAACGGCGTGGGCTGAAATATGGACTTCGGCAAACCTCACCCCCTCGTCTTTCGCCCAAATCAAAAGTTACAACTTTCCCAGCGGCGGAATAAACAACATTACGGACTTAGATTTCACCGGGAATATACAGGCGCATTTCCCGGGTGCTGAATACTCCTGTATCTGGCAGGGAAAGGATTTTGCGGGTACGATTTTGCAACTCAAGTTACGGGACTATGCCGGAAAGCAATCTATGATGTATCGGGGTAGTCTTACAAAAACATGGAGGACGGTTTGGGATTCCGGCAACTTCAATCCAGACAATAAGTTCGGATTATCCGGTATTATTTCCGACTTGAATAACGCGCCGCTGAATGCGGTCTTTTCAACCAATGGAACTCCAGCCAACGCCCCGCTTGAAAATGCTTATTTCCAAGGGTTCACTTTCGCAATGGATAATAACCCAGAATTTAAGCGCCAATGGGCATTCAAAGATGGAAAAATTTGGTTTCGGAATTTACATGCCGGTTCTTGGTCGGCATGGACCGATGTAATTCCCCTGGATAATTACCTGCCGTTGTCAGGCAATAAAACCATAACCGGAAGCTTAACTGTTGCCAATGGTTTCACTTCCGGCATAATGAAATGCCAAACAGGGGCATATCCTCAGCTTCAGTTTGAACAAACAAATACCGGCGTTACGAGTATTTTGTTCGTCCATACTAATAATGCCCTGATCTATCGTCCGGTAGATCCGGGTAGTGATTACACCGTTTACCATTCCGGTAATTTCAATCCAGATAACTATCTACCGCTCTCGGGTGGTAAAATGATTACGGGAGACTTCCAATTTAAAGACGGAGTTGCTGTAAGGGATTATGATAGTAAGAATATCATCGGGTTACTTAACATAGCCGGTGATGGCGTGTGTGTTGGCGTTGGAAATGGTATCAGGAAAACCCGCATTGTAACTCCCGATGATACTCCTGTGTATAGAAATGATAGTAAAGGCACGTATAGAATCTACGATTCCAGCAACTTCAATCCGGGGAATTACCTGCTACTTTCCGGCGGTACGATGACGGGGGATATCGCCTTTGGATCGAATGGCAGGTCTCTAAGGGGTTCCGATGGAGGTAATATTGCCGGTGTGTTATATGATACACCTAATGCAAGATATGTTACGGCTATCGGGACAGGAAGTAGACGTTTGATTTTGATCTCTCCAGCTTCAATATACAGGGGGGCAGGCGGAGTGGCTGAAAACTACATGATTTACGATTCCGGTAACTCCAATCTCTCGACCGTTGACTGGGCTGCGAAGAACATCACCGCATCCGGTACCATCGTCTCGATGAGCACTGTAGAATCACGGGGAAATAACAGTACGGGTATTTTACCTCAAATGCTGTGGCACTTGCCGAATGTCAACTATACCCGTATCCGGATGAATAGCAACGGGACATTACACGTGATTGACGGCGGTACGGAAAATTATAAAAGCTTGTACGCACAAAGTTTTGTTGCAGCCGGAAATGTTACTGCAGCCGACACCGTTACCGCCACCAAACTCGTAATCGGCGGAATAACCATCGACGTATACAACGGCGCACTGCGCGTGAACGGAAACCTTGTCGCTACGGGCGGCGTAACAGCATATCAATAAAACTATGGCACTACCAAAGAAACCAGATCCCATTATTGACGTACAACGCGCGCTCGGCGAATCCTCGTCGAACATAAAAGTGCTATGTTGTTCGGATAAGGTCAATATGTTTTCCTATTATAAACCTGTCGATTCAGGTTCCTATCACGATCCGGATACCGACTGGCCGGCCAATGTAAAACAGAATTTTGGGATCAATATCCCGGCACTGACCCTACCCGTGGATACATCCTTGAACTGGACGCGGGACAAACCTACCGGCGGACGGCTCAGTCCGTATAACCTTCACGACTTCGGCGGTTACGAGCACACCGCGCGGCCCTGCCTCAGTTCGGGTTGTACGGGAACCGTCAGCGTCAATATGTCCGATACGGGTTATACCACCCGCACGTTCACCTTCGAGCAGATCCCAGCAAGCAGCAAGACGAATGTTTCGGCGCTGAACATGAAAGGGATTCAACACTATTACTGGGGTTTTGCCTTGCTTACCTCATTGACCGCTACCGAGGGTAAATTAATCACTTGCGACAAGACCATCGGCGAGGGCGGCAATAGTATTACCGTGGACTTCTTCGAAATCGGAGCAGGAACGCACCACAAATACATGCTCTTCGTGCTGAGCAAAAAGAAGTCCACATGGACGAATCAGGACGAATGGAACATCAGCGATCTGGAAGTCGATCCGCTGGTGGTGTATCACAACAGCACGTTCATAAATCCGGTTCCGCTCAATATCTTCAACTCGATCCTGATTTCGGCCAAGATGACCGGGATAAACACCGACGGCGCAAAATACACTTTCTATCCGTTCAGCAACTTTACATCCTCTCCGTTGCTGTTCCACGGTACTCAGTATGCGTATGTCAAGGTAACGATCACCAATATCGCAGAACACGAAGTAAGATACACCACGCTGCAAGAAGTAGAGGTAGTATCATTCTGGGGGACGGTCGAAAAAGGGACGCCCCTCGTATTGGATGCCACAACAGGAAACAGGGTTTCGATGATTGTTTTGGCTGCCGGGGAAAGCCGGGACTATGTGCTGGAAATCGAGCAATTCGCATGGCATAACGGGGACTTTCAGTTGGACAATTATCCGACCGGCGTCGTGAACTCATACATCAAACTCGGATTCGGCGAACTGCTCGACCAGACCGGAACCTTCCAGATACAGGCAAGGAACATCTAATTTGTTATCAACCAATAAAATCTTTCAATTATGTCAACAGTAAATGCAATTATCAACGAGAACAAGATCACCGCACAAACGATTCAGCGGCTTATCAAGGCAAGCGTAGGTTCGGCCGAAGTTTCGGCGGAGGTAACGATGACCAATGCCGTGGTCGCTTCCTACACGGGCGGCCAGATCACCGAGAACGGAGAAGTCAAAGCGTCGTTCAACCAGTACGCGGACGGCAAGATGCAGATCAGCGCGGATGTGGAGTACTTCTCGCAGGCGCAGGCGATCCTCACTCCGTTCATGCAGAAGATGGACGCCATCGCGCTGACGATGACCGAACAGCCTGAATCAGTAATCGAAGCGTAACCCTAAAAACTCAAAAAGATGAAAAAGATCGAACTTGTAGCACTGACCCAGCTTTTGGGCAAAATCAGTTCCGGCAGCATTTCTCACGATGAGCGCAAAGGGTTGCTCGACACGATGAAGGTTGCCAAATACAACCTCGAAATGCGCGACGAGAAGATGCGCACGGCGATGAAGAAGTACGGAATCGAGATCGACCCGAACACCGGAAGGATTGCCGAAGGTAACGACAAGACGGCTGTCGCTTCATTCCTCGACGATATGAACAAGGTGGACACGTCGGATGTCGAACTCAAGCCGTTTCTTTCGGAGGCCGGGGCCGATGCGCTCTGGGAGGAAAACAAACTCACCACTTCGGAGCGCATGATGCTCGATGAGCTGGTGAAGCAGCCCGAGCCGGAAGCTCCGGAGAAACCGGCGGCCAAAACGAAAAAGTAACAGGGCGGCAGAACCCGGCGGAAATTCCGCCGGGCTTTCCCAGCCAGTAAAACGACAAGTATGGAACATTTGAATTTACAAGCCCTCGCCGATAACCTGAGCCTTTTCGCGTTC
>ERZ773185.1109-NODE-1109-length-21336-cov-4.170575_pt1 | contig 21336 bp, 44 predicted proteins | sample MGYA00580531_ERZ773185 | MGnify/ENA primary metagenome ERZ773185 (study PRJEB29015, sample SAMEA2737799) | human gut metagenome | biome: human gut; feature: human-associated habitat; material: faeces | place: China | collected 2012 ...
AGCCGCCGAGAACACACAATATATCTCCACTCTTCATCACCTTCATTTCAAAAGCCTCTATACAAATGCTGATCGCCAACAGCGTTTGCTCGGCGGCTTTTCCGGCTGGCTGATAAAAAAGGCACAAAAATTGGGCCGCCTCTGATAGCAGCAGAGAACGGCCCATGACACCACGTGAAAGGACCACGAGGTATCGGAGAAAGTATAACACATCCTCCGGCCTCTGGCAAGAAAAGGAGGATTTTATTTATGAACGAAGACGACAGAATTAAAGACTTAGAACGACAGGCGGGAAATACACGCCGCCTTATGGACAGGCTTAACATGGCATACTACGGAATGACATGGGATGAGCTTGTGAAAACTCTTGGAAAGGATGGCGGGAACAATGATCGAAACACTGAATGCAGTTGAGGCGACAGAAATTCTCCGAAATGTTGGGCTACGAATTTCCCCGGAAACTGTCCGGGACGGGATCCAGCAGGGAGTATTCCCTTTCGGGGATTGTGTTATGTCTGGCGGGAAAGTCAAGTGGTGTTACATCTATCGGAATCAGCTGGATCGATGGATTGCAGAAAAGGAGGCGGCTTCCACATGACACGGGAAGAACGAAAACGCCGGCGCGCGGGAAGGCTACGTTTCTGGATCATGCTGGCGGCCTGCCTGATCGTAACAGTGGCGGCAGCCTCTACGATGGTTCAGGCTGCAGCGGAAAGCTCCCAGCCTACGGCAGAGGAATATTTGCAGGAGATCGGAGCGGAAAACGCGCAGCGCGCGGCTTTGGCAGATCTTTATAAGGAGTGGGAAGATGGAAACAATTGAGATTCAGCGCAAGGAACTGAACGGCGCAAAACCGCTGTGTTACGGATATAAAGCAGTCAAATGGGACAGCGGAACGAAGCAGAGGTTTCGATATGGAGAAACAGGGGAAAAACTTGAAGGTAAAATATTCCGTGTAGATGGAGATATAAATGCTTGCAGTTGGGGCCTTCATTTTTCGAAAGATCCTGCTAACGTTTTTAACTTTTATGAACCGTTAGGCTATAATCGCTATTTTAAGGTTGCAGCATATGAAAATATTGTCGATACGCCGGATGGATTAAAAACGGTTGCACAATGCATCGAGTTTGTCGAAGAATACGACCTCATGCAATTTATAAATCTGATAAAACAGTTTGATCGTTCCAGCACCGCAGTCAGCTACAGCACCGCAGTCAGAAACAGAACCGCAGTCATCTACAGCAACGCAGTCAACTGCAGCACCACAGTCAGCGACAGCAACGCAGTCAACGGCAGCACCGCAGTCAACGGCAGCACCGCAGTCAGAAACAGCAACGCAGTCAGCGACAGCAACGCAGTCAACGGCAGCACCGCAGTCAGAAACAGCAACGCAGTCAGCTACAGCAACGCAGTCAACGGCAGCAACGCAGTCAACTGCAGCGACGCAGTCAGAAACAGCAACGCAGTCAACGGCAGCGACGCAGTCAGCGACAGCACCGCAGTCAGCGACAGCACCGCAGTCAGCGACAGCACCGCAGTCAGCGGCAGCGCCGCAGTCAGCGGCAGCGCCGCAGTTAGCTACAGCGCCGAAGTCAACAGCAGCACCGCAGTCAACGACAGCACCGCAGTCAACGGCAGCACCGCAGTCAACGGCAGCACCGCAGTCAGCGACAGCAACGCAGTCAACGGCAGCTATGGAATTCGAAATTGCAGAGGGGTTTTTTATTCTTTGTTTTGTTCAAATAAAGATGGAATTTCTCACTATATTTTTAATAAGAAGTCAAATAAATCTCGTGTAAAAGAAGTTTTGTGTAAAATCAGAGAGTTTAATTGGATACCAGAATTTTCAAACTGGTATGGAATCAAAGGGAATCAAGAATGGTGGGCGTTTTGCTTCCCTCAACTGCAATATGTTGATAATGATATAGCTTGGAGTAAAATGCCCCAAAATATGTTTGACTATATCAAAGAACTCCCTGAATTTAGTGAAGCCGTATGGAAAGAACTCACAAAGAAGTAATTCCAGTCATTTTAAAGAAAGGGGAAGAGAACCATGCGAAAAAGTAAAATCTATCGGGAAGCGGCAGTTTCTGTGATCAATGCAGGCCATCTGACGGCGTATGACAAACTGGAAATTCTGGAGGTTCTGTTGAGTGATCGGCACCTGGCAGAGTACAGCGAGGCCAGGGAACGGGAAGAGCAGAATGTTCCGCTGCAATGAGTGTGGGGAAGAATTTGACGCCCCGGAATATTACATAGAATACCACGGCGATGCATCGGCTCCGGGTGAACGCTGGGCGGTATGCCCGCGCTGCGGGGATACGGACTTTGAGGAAATAATTTATGGAGGGGGACCCGATGACGATTTATGAAAAAATGATGTCCATTATGGCTGATGTACAGTATTTGGCAAAGGATGACAGAGTTGAATTCGGAAATACGAAATATAAAGCCCTCAGTGAAGAAAAGGTAACGTCCATCATGCGTGCAGAACTTCTGAAGCACAAACTTGTTGTGTTTCCAATAGATCAAACAGCTATCCGATCTGGAAGTATTACCCATGTGGATGTGCGTTATCGAATGGTTAACGTTGAAAATCCGGAAGAGTTTATTGAAATTGTGTCCTGCGGAGACGGAGCAGATACACAAGACAAAGGCAGCGGAAAAGCAATGACTTATGCCTTCAAGTATATGTGGCTTCGTACTTTTGCGCTTCCAACCGGAGAAGACCCGGACAAGATTTCCAGCGAAGAACTGGACGCGAAGGAAAGAGAAGCAAAAAGCGCTTTAAAATGCGCTGACTGTGGTACGCTTCTATATCCTGTGAAAAAGCGGGATGGATCACTTTGGGAAGCAGAGGAACAAGCGGTATACAGCGGAAGGATGTTTGGGCACACCCTTTGCGCAGCCTGTATCAAGCGCGCACTTAAAGGGCCACAGGTATGACAATTCTAACCGTTACCGATGAAAAAATCAGCAGCGAGGACGGCGCGGTATGGCTGTGCCTGAAAGTGACAGACCCCGCTGCAGCCCGGCGGTTCTGTATGGCGCAGGACAAGCCCGGCATCGTCTACGATGTGGAGATCAAGGCGCATAAAGACAAGCGGAGTCTGGATGCCAACGGCCTTTACTGGAAACTGGCGGGGGAACTGTCCAAAGCCGTCAATTACCCGGAGCCACATCAAAGATATCGGGAACTACGAAACGCTGTGTATGCAGAAGAAAGCCCTTGAATCGTTTAATAAACGCTGGTGCAGCAAGCATCTTGGGCGCATGGTGGATACGAGGGCATCCAAACTCCCCGGTTGTGTTACAGTGTTGGCCTATTATGGCAGCAGCGATTTTGACAAGCAGCAGATGTCGCATCTGATCGACAATTGCATCCAGGACTGCAGGGCTGTTGGTGTGGAAACCATGCCGCCGGATAAGATCGCGCTGCTGAAAGAAGAATGGGGGAAGTGAAATGCGCAATGAATACAACATGAAGCTGGACGGCAATGGCTATGCCAAGTCTATCCTTCAGGGAGACTCCTGCTGTCACCTGTGCGGTCGCAACGGATCGATGGATAAGTTAGACCGCCACGAGGTATTCGGCGGCCCTGACAGGGCGAAAAGCAAGCGCTATGGGTTATGGGTCCTGCTGTGCCATGACCGCTGTCACCTGAATGGAGTACATAAAGGGGCAAGCCTTCGCGTGCCGCTCCAACGGGAGGCGCAGATGGCTGCTATGAAGAAATACAAGTGGGATACCGATGAATTTATCCGGATCTTTGGAAGGAGTTATCTTTGAATGCTGAATCATATTACGATCATGGGCCGATTGGCGAAAGACCCGGAGCTGCGCAGAACACAGGCCGGCGTTCCGGTGGCGTCGTTCCGGCTGGCAGTGGAGCGGGATTTCAAGGACACGCAGACAGGCCAGAGGAGTATTGACTGGGTCGATGTAGTGGCCTGGCGTGCGACGGCAGAGTTCGTCAGCCGGTATTTTGCAAAGGGCCGTATGGCAGTTGTGGACGGCCGCCTGCAGATGCGCGAGTGGACGGACAAGGAAGGAAACAAACGAGTGTCCGCAGAGGTCATTGCAAGCAGCGTTTATTTTGGCGACCGCGGAGAAGAATCCGGCCAAAACGGATTGCATAACAGCAGTGTATCTGGCAGTGAAACAGGCAGCGGAATCATCCCTATGGATGATTCGGAAGACGGAGAACTTCCGTTCTAAAAACGGGAAGTGAGTGAGCGCAATTGACTTATATTGACTACCTGAACGCGTTCAACCGGCGTGTCGAACATGGTCACTTATCCCCCACCGCACAGTTGCTGTACTTCAAACTCCTTGATGTATTCAACGTGTGCGGGTGGCCTGAGTGGGTCTCAGTAGATAACTTCCGGCTTATGGGCATGGTACAGGTCGCAAAGAAAGATACATTATGGCGGGCAAGGGACGCGCTTGTGTCCGGCGGCTTCATCGAGTACCGCAAAGGGAAAAAAGGCACCCCGTCACAGTTCAAACTCATACAATTAGATCAGTGTTTCTGGTCCGTTTTTGGGGTCGAATGTGGGGTCGAATGTGGGGTCGAATGTGGGGTCGAATGTGGGGTCGAAAACGGGTCGCAAATGGTACCCCATAATAAGACTAAGACTAAGACAACCCCCCAGAAAGAAAAACCCCCTACGGGGGTAAAAAGAAAGACGCCCCCTATCCCGACGCAGGAAGAAACCGGATTCAGCGCCGTGCTTCAGTCGGCGTTTGAGGAATGGCTGGCTTATAAACACGAACGGAAGCAAGAATATAAGCCCCGCGGGCTGGCAGCGCTGCAGAACAAAATCCGGGAAGCGGCGTCTGCTTACGGAGATAAGGCAGCAGCGAACTGCATTCTGGACTGCATCGCCAGCAACTATCAGGGGCTGTTCTTTGACCGGATCAAGGGAGAAATGAAAGGCATGGGCGACGATGATTACTGGAAACTCTGACGGCGCTCTGGTATTCCGCCCGGAGATGATGGATCCTTCTGCATCCACCGGCCTGTGGTGGTGTGCCACAGCGGAGGATGCGCAGGCGGTTGGGACGAACGCGGTGTGCCTGTCCCTTCTGGCAAAATGGTCGGATCTGGAGCCGTGGAAGGAATGGGTGGAACAGTTCCCGTACATACTGCTGGCCGTCCCTCCTGGGCCGAAGCAGGAGGAGATTGCGGAGGAGCTGCAGAACCGGTTTTTTACTCCGGTTATGGTCCCGAAGCCGAAGGCGTTCCGGGGCTGCGCCACGCTGAAAGAGCTGTGGGACAATGGGCGTTTCAAGGCGATGGACAAGCTGCTGATGGAAGCCGAAGAGCTGCCGGTGCAGGGCCTGTTGAACCTTGCCGATGTGGATACAACGAAACGGAAAAACGCCAGGCGCGTGGTGTCCGGGATCCCGGAGCTGGACAAAGCCATCGGGGGATTCAGCGGGGGCGCTCTGTCGGTCTGGACGGGGAAACGGGGCGAAGGGAAAAGCACATTGCTGGGCCAGATCCTGCTGGATGCGGTGAATCAGGGGCGGAAGGTATGTGCCTATTCCGGAGAACTCCCGAAGGAGGATTTCAAAATGGGCCTGCTGCAGCAGGCGGCCGGATATCTGCATGTGAAGCGCCGGGAAGACGCTGTGAGCGGAAGAGTGTTTTATGACATTGCTCCATCCGTGCTCCCTGCGATCAACGCATGGTGGGACGGGAGATTATTTCTGACCGATATCCAGCGCAAAGATGCGCACGACGAGGCAAATATCATGAAGATCTTCGAGTACGCTTATCGCCGGTACGGATGCGATGTGTTCCTTGTGGACAACATCATGACCGCAGAGCTGAAAGACGAGGCGCAGCTTGGGTTCTGGCGGGCGCAATCGTCCTTTACCGGGCGGCTGGTGGCCTTTGCAAAACGCCTTGACGTGCATGTGCATCTGGTGGCGCACCCCCGCAAGACCGGGGATAAGCCGCTGGAGGCAGACGATATTGGCGGATCCAGCGATATTACGAACCGCGCAGACAACGTGTTCAAGGTCGAGCGCGTCCCAGAGGACAAAGTAGGGGAGGCGGGCTATTCCTCCCTGCTGACGATCTTGAAAAACCGTGAATTCGGCGCAAGGGCTCGGATTGGGCTGGAATATAACGAGCCGTCAAAGCGGCTCTATCAGGCGGGCAAAAGCCCAGCAAAACAATATTCGTGGGAGATGATGACATGACAAGAGAGCGGGTAAAAGAACTGGTCTGCGCGGAAATCAAGAGATACGAATCTCTGAGTACGATCTGTGCATCGACGGGATCCAAGCGGCACGCTGCGGAGTATGCGGATGTCCGCGAGGCGTTAGAAACGGTTTATGCGGCGTATGAGGGCAAGGAAGATGATTGAATTTACGGTTCCGGGGATCCCGGAAGGGAAGGGCAGGCCGCGGGTGACGAGGAACGGAACCTACACGCCATCCAAAACGCGGGAGTATGAGAAAAAAGTTCGTCTGTGCTGGGCAGAACAAAGCCGGGAAGGATTCGGCGCCGGCATCCCGCTGCAGGCGGAGATCACAGCTTTTTTCCCTCTGCCAAGAAGCCTGTCCCGGAAAAAGCGCTCTGCAATGGACAGAACGAAGCACACGAAGAAACCGGATGCGGATAATCTCGCAAAGGCAATCCTGGATGCTTTGAATGGTTTTGCCTACAAGGACGATTCTATGGTGAGTGTTTTGAGTGTGAAAAAGATCAATACCGAAGGTGCCCCTCATGTGGATGTTTTGATTCGTGAGGTGGAAGATCTTGAAAAATAAAGAGTGTCTTGGCTGCATTTACTGCGGAATCATTCACGAATCCAACATGGTTTATTGCGATTTTATTGGAAAAACCAGGATGGCAAGGTCTTTGCTTTGCCCGCCTGGGAAAGAATGTACCGTTCGGAAGGAGAGAACAAGAGAAGATGGGCGTTAGAAGAGATACCCCAAACCGGCTGACACTGTACCGCACCTGTGCTACCTGTGGAAGAGGCATCGTTACAACGGCATCCTCTCCCTTCATGCGGCTGGTACAAGCGGATGGGCACGCGAAGATTTCCTACTACTGCTCTGAGCGTTGCAAGGCCGCCAGCTATAAGCACCTGTTTGACGGGCGCGCTGGTGATCGTAAGCGGAAGCGGGACGCAGCCCGCAGCGCCGAGAAGAACCGGCGGTATTATGAAGCCCACCGGGAGCAGGAAAAGGCGCGGCAAAAGGCCAGGTATTGGGCGGATCCGGAAGCCAGAAGGGCAGATTTGCGATACAGCAGAGCCAAACGAAAGGCAGCGCAGAGCCAGGGGTCTGGCTGCATTGCAAGGCCGGAGCCGGGAAAGCAGGAGATAGGTAAAACAGATGCTTGCTCCGCTGTTTGAAGAGAAAATGCAGATGGAGATCGAATTATGAGTATGGATAAAATCAACTGCTGCAAAGGCTGTGAAAAACGTTCGGTGGGATGTCATAGCGCATGACCGGAATACCGGTTGGAGCGGGATGCGCTGACGAAAAGGAATGAACTGCAGATCCAAGCGTCCCTTGCCCGCCATGATCGATACTATGCGGACCATTTCAACAAAGCCCGAAAGAAAGCGAAGTATGTGAACGGCTTCAAGAGCAAGACGCGGTATTGGTGAAATGGATTGAAGAAATTGGAGGAATCAATATGAACACTTGGACGGCATTTGCTATGGGAGAAGCCAACCGTAGAAAAGAACTGATGATTTTTGATTGGGACAAAGCTGCAAGGCTTATCAGATAAAGAAAACCAGAATGTGCGGGTGCTGGTCTCCGGGGAGATTGGGAGTATACCGGTGGAACGATTTATGAGTCTGGAAAGCCGGTGATGAACGATTATACATATCTTTCTTCTACTTGGGCCGTTCCTGAACTTGATATGGATGGAGAAATTGTTAATTGTTACCGCATGGAACACGAGGTTCCTGGCTGGAATTCAAATACGAAATGGCCCCAAAGCGCGCTTGATATTCTGAGCGCGGTGGAGATGGATATGCTGGAGGGGATGGAATGATAAGCAGCAAAAAGGCTCTGGAAGCCGCACAGACCATTATTGACTACTGCAAAGGACAAACATCCTGCCAGAACTGTATTTTTCGGCTACATGGAGCGGATCATTGGAAATGCCATGTAGATGCGTTTGATTTGCAGGATGTAATAGCAAACATTGTAGCAAAGCGGAAAAATAATGGATATTTGTGAGAGGAGGCCAAGCCATGACGCGGGAAGAAGCGCTTAAGTGCCTGAAAACTATACAGCGGTGGACTCCGGACTGGGATGACCGGAAAGATGGGCTGTCTTATTGGGATGCTATTGATATGGCTCTCGCTGCCCTCCGCCCCGTCAGCCGGGAGCAGGTGGAGAAGATGGGGAAGGGTGAGTGGGAAGATATGAGAGAGGCTTACAACGATGTGCCAAAGCGGAGATGTTCGCGTTGTAAAAGAGTGTTTATTGGGCTTGATAAACCGTTCTGTGAGGCTTGCGGCGCTCCCATGACGGACGAGGCTGTGGAGATGGTGATGGAGAGGTTTGGGGGGGCTACGCGGTGAAACAGAAACCGATTAAGTTGATGCACTATTCATTCGGAGAATCGGAGGGAAACATTTGCGGTACATGCTGTAACTTGCGAACCGTGCAGTACAACTCCAAGCGGCTGCGCAAATGCGTAGCCTACGGAGGTTTTCATAGCAGCAAGGCAGACTGGGCGATGCGTTGGCCTGCCTGCGGATTATACGGAAAGCCGGTATCATATCAGATGGTGTCAGACACAGCAAAGCGCACATTCGCGCGGATTGGTATTTGTAAAGATGATGACTGCCCAGTAGAGGGGCAAATTGAAATGGAGGCGCTGAAAGATGGCTGATATTTGCGACAGTTGTGCTTTCGAGGATGTTTGCCCAAGTGCTCACTTTAACATAACCGAAGCAAGTAAATGTGCATTTTATAAAAGCATTCGGAGGGATAAACCAGACGGGACGTGGTGGAAGGAGACGCTGAAAGATGGCAAGGGCGATTGATGCAGACGCTGTTAAGCGTAGGGCATGGGATATTGCAGAGGCGTGGAAAGGCCAGGGGCGCAACTATGAGGCGTTGCTGCTGGAGAGCGTGGTGGAGCAAATTGTTGATACTGCGCCCACCCTCACCCCGCCGGACGAGCCGCTGATGCTGGCCGGCAGATTAACGCCCAAAATGGTGACCTGTCCGAAAGGATGGAAAGGAGTACGGGATACCCGCTTTTATTGCCCCGGCTGCAAAAAAGCTGTGAAAAAGGGCGAGGCGTATTGCCATAAATGCGGGCAGGCTCTCATATTCCCTGCCGAGCGATACAACAAGGAGAACAATAGAATTTGGTTGGATTTTTCTGACCGCCGCCCGCCGGAGAAAGAGGAGGACACCTGATGGAAATTGAGAAGCTGATTGAGCGGCTGAATGGATTGTACACGGCGCTTAGAGAAGAAGGAGAACAGAAGTGCTCACCAGAAATAAACACGGTCGCATTTGTGTTGATGGACGCCGCCTCCGCCCTCTCCACGCTCCAGGCCGAAAACGAGAGTCTGAGGGCCGAGCTGGCCCAGGCGGACCGGGAGGGCATTTCACCGTGTACATTTTGCGTGTTCAATCCTCCGTCAAGCGGCGATGGAAAACCGTGTTGTATGTGCCCGGCTGTGGCTGTACTACGGAGGGAGCAGGAATGAAGGAGTACATCGAGAAGGCGGCTGTCCTAAATCTACTGGAAAAGATCAATCCGGTTGACTACGGTTCTATGTTTGACTACCAAGCCCACAGTGCAGTTAGTGAGTGCTTGCGTGAGGCCCGTTATGGGATAGAGAGCATACCCGCCGCCGACGTTGCGGAGGTGAGGCACGGGAGATGGATCGGAATAGAGTATGACGGCTATGCAGATGGCTGCCCGGTATATGACCTGTGGGAATGCTCCGAGTGTGGCGAGGAAGTAAGAGGCGAGGATGTGCCGGACACACACCCATGGTGCCACGCGTGCGGCACTCGCATGGACAAGGAGGACGAGCATGAGGCTGATTGATGCATATAAATTACTACTTGATATTATGCCGGAGGACGATTTCTGCTCCTACGGCCAGCGAAAGGATGACGACCATGACTAATCTGATGTTTGTCGATGCCGAGTGCCCTAACTGCGGCGGGAACTGCGGAAATGGAGGACACGGAGATACCTTTTATTGCCCCTCCTGTGGATGGAAAGGGAAAATCGAGGGAGCCGAAGATGATATGAGACGTATCGAGGAATATATTCGGTTTTGTCTGGAACGGGACAAGGAGGCCGCCCATGACTAAGTACTGCGCCACCTGCGCCTGGTACGAGGACTATCAGGGCGTGTGCTGTAATGGAGACTCCCCGAACTGTGCGGACTTTACAGCCCCGGAACAGCGGTGCAGGGAGTGGGAAAGGAAGGAGGGCGGCCATGAGCAGTGAACTATGGCTCGGCTATGTGGCCGGTGCGCTGACCTTCGGCTGGCTGCTTCCATGGATTGGGAGGAAGATCAAATGAAGTTTCGGAGTAAGACGGGTGAAATCTCACTTACCATTGACCAGGCATTAGAGCAGTTTTGCGATAGTCAAAAAGACTGCGACTATTGCGAGCTTCGGGAACCCATAAAGCAATACAAAGGGACAAAAAGGCCATGCCATGAATACGCAAGAGCCCACCCCAACGAAGCCGCTCGCCTGATGGGCTATGAGGTGGTGGATGATTTGTTGGAGCCGACAAAACATAAGGAGGAGGCCAACATGGATCAGAAGGTGCAGCTGCACAAAAAGATCTGCGGAGAACTAACTACGCTATTTGAACGCAAAAACCACGACTATGGAGACAGCTTCCACCAGACCTTCGCGGAAGAAGGCTGGCCGATGGTGCGTATTCGGCTTTCGGACAAACTGAACCGTGTCAAGGCACTGACGCGAGGCGATAGCCAGCAGGTGCAAGACGAATCACTCCGGGACACGCTGATGGATCTTGCGAACTATGCCATTCTGGCGGTGATGGAAATGGACAGGAGGGAAAGAGATGAAAGTGGAAGCGATACCCTGCGCCGCGTGTAAGTGGTGGTCGAACGAGCCTGTGATAGGAGAAGACGGCCGAACATGGGGGCGGTGCAAGGTCACTGGATGCATGACGGATGCAGACTTTTGGTGCAAGAAGGGAGGAACAGAAGAAACCCTTTATACAAGCGATCAGATACAAGATATGGTGCGGAGGGCGTTTGACAACTCCTGAAAACACAATATATTGATATAAAAATCTGTAATTCGATTTACAAACACAAGATATTGTGGTATAATAAAGAAGGAAGAAAAGAATATGTGCAGCAGACAAGCAGACACGGTACATTCTTCCGAGGATAAAGGCGTATTCCATACTTCTTTTTCCCCTCCTTATCCGCCCGCGTCCGTGGCGGCAATAACGGCGAAATACGCCGCACGAGCGCATCAGCCCACACATCCGGGCCGGAGGGTCGCGCCCTCCATGCGGCAGCATGGTCCTTCACGGACATTAAACAATGCGCTCCAAAGGCCACGGAGCTGACACTCCGGAAAGACGGGGGCATGCGGAACATAGGCACCCCGAAACGGGGAGGTCACAGCAAGCGAAGGGCACATTGCTCTAAGTGCTAAAGCGGGGCAGGACCGCAATGTTCCACCAGAGGCCGGGTCGCTCCCGGATGATCTGAGCGTAGCGCAACACCTCAGAGAGAATGACAATGCTCGCTGAAAACTGCCGTAGGACAGTGAACCGCCGAATGGCATGTAGCTGACTGATTGATGGTGTGACAATCTAAGCGGGAAGCGCCCAGAAAAAATTTGGAGTGCATGATGGGAAAGGCAAAGCGTAAACCAAGACCGTCTATGCCAGATTGGTACTGGTGGGGATAGGATGGATGCTGGTTCTGCAAAAATAGAAATAATTGTAATCAATGCAAGGCTAACAGAAGAGCATCAAAAGAGAACCACAAGTTGAAAAGAAAAAGAGACAAAATAGCTGAAAACAGATTTTATGATTGGATGGCGTAAAGTTTGTGGATGTGCTTAGAATCATTGCAGAATTTATCTGCCTTGTCCTTATGATTGTATATGCTTATTTAGCCTTCAAAGCGAAGGGAAAAGATGACCTGATTGGAATGGTTTGGAATTTGTCTTTTATGATTTTTATGAGTACTTGTATCAGGTAGTCAAAAATATGCCGAGTGCTGTAGCAGAAGCGAAAGCGGCGTCCATGGACAACGCCGTGTACGTGTGGCGGCTCAATACCGCCTCTCGGCTCCATTGTGGCAGCAGCCTGTTTTCGGCATGTGGGCTGCTATCCAACACGGAGAGAATTGGGTGGGCCGTGTTGGGCTTTGTATGCCACTCGCATGAGGCGGGCGGTGGAACCATCCAGACAGATCTGCATTGAAGCGCGAGAAGCTAAGCGCATGGAGCTGTGCACACATCAACGGCCATTTAAGCCGGATGTGCCATGTGGCTGGTGAAAAGATGCTGGCCGGTCTGGAACCATTGAGCGGTGGCGGAATAGACACTAATTGTGGTAAAGCTTGTGCGATTGCAAGCAATAGTAGACGCTATGGTGACGGGTAGAATGGCACCTATAATCCTGCTAACGGTATGGGTATAGTCCCTCGGGTTTGTAGGCCGCAGAAATGCGCGACGGGCGTTAGACAGCAATCCATTCATGTTAGGTGCAAATCCTAACCCGCTCAAATATGTCGTCCCGCAGGCGCAGGATCCGGAGCGCGCCTAAATCTTTGAACAACAGGCTGGTAAAGCAGGGGATCACAAATCAAGGGGCTCTATATTTGACCAGCGACTATATGAAGGCGGTGTTTGGGAAATGATGAAGATTATGAAAGAGCTCTGGGATAAAAACCAGGATAAGCTCAGAACAGAACTGTCCTCAAGAGATGATCTGAATGAATGTAGCTATGTAGACCTTGTAAAGATTGCCTTTGATAAGATTTATAATGATGATAGCCGATTCGACAATGAGAATCTTTTTATAGACAGAGTTCACGAAATTGATGATGGCGACTATCAAGGGACTTTGATTTATCTGATTCCATTCAATTCCTACCAGCCGGACCCGGAAGACTATCTCATGACTTTTGCGTGGTATGGGTCCTGTTCTGGATGTGATGCCTTGCAATCCGCGCAATCATGGGGAGACGGAAAACTAACGGAGCAACAGGTAAAAGACTTTATGAACATCTGCAAAGACTTGATCTGCAACGCTATCAAACCTTACAACTATGGATGGAGACATGATGATAGATTTGATGTCGTGGAGGAGGGTGACAACTCTGAACAAGAATGATACGACTATCTTAGAAAAAGTGAAGAAACGGTCTTGGGTGCCAAATCCACAGGAGCACTTTGGAGAGGAGAACGTAAAGCCGGGCGACAACTCTCGCTATCTTAGATACGCCTTAGCTTCCCTTGACCTTCCCCCAATCGATATATCTGATCCTGACCAGGTGGAGAAAAGAATTTACGACTATTTCCAGTTCTGCGTCGAGAATGACCGGAAACCTAATATGGTTGGTATGGCGAACTGGATTGGAATTGACCCGGACACGCTTAGAACATGGAAAAATGGGCAGTACCGCAGTTCCACACACTCAGGGATGATTAAAAAAGCCATCATGATTTTGGAAGAAATGTGGGTTGATTATATGCAAAATGGGAAGCTTAACCCCGCTTCTGGAATCTTTTTAGCAAAGAACATGTTTGGCTATCGGGATGTTATTGATATTGCCCCGACTACGGCTCCACCCCTCGGCGACTCTCCCGACCAAAAGCAGCTTGAAGAGCGGATCGCCGGGTCTGTGGTGGTGGAGGAGTAAACGACTATCAGCGACTATTTCAGGAACTTTTTGGAAGTCAAAGGACTATGAAACGACTATTTGGAGGCTGCGACTATGGATGAAAATCCGTCAGGAGTTATCGACTATAAATTTTGCCCTCTGCTTATGAGTGGATGCCGAGCAAGCGGTGGTATCACTTTGAACGATATGTATTTGTGCCCCGGCTCCCGTTGCGCCTGGTGGGACGCAGACAAAGAGCGCTGCGCCGTCCTATCCCTGGCCCACAACAAATGACAATACCCCGGCTTGCTCCCGATGGAGTGGGCCGGGGTCGCTTTATGCCTTGTGTGGCGCTGTGCGGGTCGCTGTGGGCCGTTTTGGTGAGTGGGAATATAATATGGACACCGCAGGGCGTACTTGCCGTTCTGCGGGCCTGCAAATGGCCTTTGCTGAGGTTTTACGTTTTGCATCTCTCCTGCCCTGCTGGACGTGGGCGCAAAAATGCCGCCTAAGGGCCGCAGGAGGCCACGCAAACGGCGGGAAGCTACTGGAGGGCATAGGGACATGAGCAAAAGAAAACCCGCCCCAGGAAGCTCCAGGGCGGGCGGTGGTATTATGCTAATATCTCAATTACAATCGGATCATGTATGACGATCTCTCCGTCGTCCTCGCCGTAGTCCCACGAGTTGCCAGCAATGACGGCCACATAATCGCCATAATAGTAGCCTTGGCGCTGCGCCTCGTTGATGGAGTCCCAGCGCATAGTAGACACGCCGGGCAGCTCCTCTCCGGTGTCGTCTCCGTTGTCCCAGACGTGGGAGCGGTGGGACATAGAGCCGGGGGCAAATGGAACGTCTTGGACGCGGACGCCCACGGCCTCATATTCATATAACGCGCTGGAGGCTATATCCTCAACGCGCTGGATCATGTCGGGGGCTAGTCTCATGTATAACACCTCTTGTTGATTGTATCGCGCCCGCTCGGGGCAGTCAAGATTTTTTGGCAAGCTCCCAAATCACCATAAGCGGGAGAAGGATAATAAACAAGATAATCAAGCGGGGGTCACCTCCTCGGCGCTTTGTGGGAACAGCGGCGGATCATCAAGCGGGCAATCATATTGTACCTGATCGCACATGTGGCGCTCTGGGCATTGGCTGCAATCTATCCGGCTCCAATCGTCTGGGGTGTGCATGTTAAGCATTTTTATTTCCTCCATTCTCCGGCGGGCGGGTCAATACCAACAAAACCCGGCATCTTCCAGCCTGTCGGCCTCTTGCTTGAGCGTGTACCATAGCGAAGTCAGGTATTCCGCCTCTAACATCAGATCGCAAATTTTCCGGTGTTTGTCCTTGCTGTCAGGCATGACAAAGGCGGCTTTTACGGGGTCTTTCTGGCCCGGGTTTAATTTTTTCAGCATGGTTTCTCCTTCCTGCGGCGGGTGGGACAAGCCCGCGCCGCGTCGTAAATCGCCCAACGCTTGCTCGTGCTGATGGTATCGCTCCCAGGGAGTGCAAAGTCTCCCGCGCTGGTTTCCACCCGGTCAAGGTATAACAGACTGTTTGCGTTAGCGTAATCTTCGCTGATGCGGTAAATCCGCTTGACATACAGGACATCGCCGCCGAACTGATAGGCCGCGCCCTCCTCCGCGTTATCTTTGCAGAGGACGGGCAAATGCGAGCAATCACCGTCAACAATAAAATGGATGCCTTCAATGAAAAGAGTTGTTCCGTGGCCGGGGAGAAACGCAACCCGGCGGCCCTTGCGCTGCGGGTGTGCGCCGTGGTAGTCCATGTAAATGCCCTTATAATCGGCTCCGATGCGGTCAAAGTCCGCTTTGCTGATATGTAGCATTTCCGTTTCAAGCCCTCCTTGCGGCCTTGTTGACCGCTACACGGTTTGCGGCGTTTGCCTTTTCGCTGATGCTGCTATCATCAAAGAGAATTGTAAACCCGTCATTCTGGAGGCTTGCGGCCATTTCTGCGGGGTCAATGTCGGGGAACTGGCAAAGATACTGGATGCAGCAGAATCGGATTTTTTGATGGCCTGTGACACATTCAGAAATCAACCGATTTTTGTAATACTCAAACATCCGTGGCGCTGTCCTTTGCTTTCCGTCCACGCTTTCGGCGTACCGTTCTGCCTCGCGGAGTGTCCGGCAATAGCGCCCATGGCCGCAATACCAGAAGTTTTTTCCGCCGTCCACGCTACGCCATTCCATTACATTATAGGTGTATTCGTCAATCGGGAAAGCCAACTTTTCGATTGTGCATTTTACGATAGTTTCCATTCTGTTTTCCTCCTTGTCATGGAGGGCTGCCCCCTCCGGCTATTGTTTTCTCCTGCCGGTTGTGTTATAGTGGGGGCGACATGTGGCAGGCCATGCCGCCCCGTGTTGTGCTTTAGGCTCCCTGTGCTTTCGACGGCTGCGGGGAGCCTATTTTATTTACCCTGCTTGGCCCCGGTTGCGATGTACTTAATACACTCTGTGGCATCCTCTGCGGTGTGGCCGTGTGCTGTCAGCCAATCAATCAGCCTTGCGGCCTCGGTTGCTGTCATGCTGTATTCCTCCATTGTCTTTACCTCCTGCCCGGTAGATTTGTCAGGGTTTCCCTTGACAATTATGATTATATCAGGGTTTATCTTTGCTGTCAATATGTTTTTACAAATTTTATCAGGTTTTTTCTTTTCCAGTTTGCGCGTCCGTCAAATCCTACCTTTTTGGACGCGTCAGGGGCAATCATAGCACACTAGAGGGGGATATTTGAAGTGATAATGTATATGTGTCAGTCCAGTCAGTTCCGAAAAAACAAAAAAGATAAAGAAAATACTTGACAATAAAAACCCTGATTGATATAATGCGAGCAAGGAGGCGATAGAAATGGCTGAACCGGTGTTTTCGTCTGCTGCGCTAAAAGAGGTTATGCGCAGGCAAGGGGTAACAAACGCAGACATGAGCAAAAGGATGAATGTCACACCGCAGACAATGTATGAGCGGCTGGCAAAAGACAATATGAAGGTAAACAATTTTTGCGAGATGGCAAGAGTGCTTGGTATGAAGGTTGTGCTTGTGCCGAACGACAAGCCTGTGCGGACTGGGGAGTTTGAGATAAAATGAAGTACGCCTACATTAGAGTATCCACAAAAGACCAAAACCTTGACCGACAATGGGAGGCCATCAAGGGTCTGGATGTGGATGAAGTATTTTCCGATAAACAGAGCGGGAAAGATTTTGACAGACCTGAGTATCAAAAAATGCTCGAAAAATTAAAAAAGGACGATCTGCTCTATATTAAGAGCATAGACCGTCTCGGCAGGAACTACGACGAAATTTTGGAACAGTGGCGTGTGCTGACCAAAGAGAAAGGCATAGACATTGTAGTGCTGGATATGCCGCTGCTGGACACGCGTAGAGGGAAAGATCTATTGGGGACATTTTTGAGCGATATTGTGCTGCAAGTGCTGTCCTTTGTGGCAGAGAATGAGAGGGTCAACATTAAGCAGAGGCAAAAGGAGGGGATAATGGCAGCAAAGGCGAAGGGAGTAAAGTTTGGAAGACCAGAGAAAAATGTTGAGTGTGTTTTGCTTGATGGAGAAACTGTCAGGGCCGCTTGTCGGCGGTTGGGAATAAGTAAGACATATTGGTATGAGCAAAAAAAGAAGATCGACTTGCCCTCTGCTAAAAGTACAAGCCGACCTGATGGTCAAACACAAAAGGATGGTGCTGATACAGAGATTGTATCATGCGCCTCCTGAGATTGCAAGGGTTTCTAAATTCTGCGCAAAATAAAAAGGGAGTGTCTTTGATGGGAAAGATAAAAGATCTCGCCGGTCAAAGGTTTGGGGAACTGACAGTAATAGAACCCGCTGAGCGCTCGCCCAAAGGCGCCATGCTTTGGCGGTGCATATGTCGCAGATGCGGAAATGAGTGCGTCGTGGAGGGCCAACGGTTAACCGATAAAAAATCGCCAAAGAAAGACTGTGGATGCAAGAAGCGTGAGAAAACAGCAGATCTTACCGGAAAAATCTATGGTGCGCTGACTGTATTGAAGCGAACCGGAATTGACAAGCACGGGAACGCGCTGTATCTGTGCAAGTGTTCCATGTGCGGATCTGAAAAAGAGTTCCCCGCGCAGACGATAAGGAATAAGCCAAAAGGATGCGGCTGCCAGCAATACAAAAGCGAGGAAATGAAGAAATACTCTGATCTTGCTGTTAAGGCCAAGTTCGTAGAAACGGGCGGAACAAAACGTGCGGATATTGCGGCGGTGAAGTCAGATAAGGCGATGATAAGAAGCAAAACCGGTGTGCGTGGCGTTATGTTGGAAAAGAATGGCAAGACATACAGAGTAGCCGTTCAGGTTTCTGGAGAACGCTGGGTAAAAACGGGTTTTCTGTCTATTGAAAGTGCAAAGTCCGCGTATGATTCGAAAAAGAGGGAGTTGTTAGAAAAGTATGGACTGGATCAAATGCACTGATAGGATTCCGCCGGATATGGATCCGGTGATGGTAACCGCTGTATGGAGAGGTGTATGTTTAGAGAAAGCGTAAAATTATCTTTAGAACTTAACAGATGGTAAATAATTAAACACTGTACCAACCGCAGATAGCGCGGATTGACATTGTGGGCACAACAGGCATATAATAAAAGGGGTGAAAGGAGGTGCATGTTATGACGCCAGTGAGTACTAACATCAAGATTGATCCGGAATTGAAAGAGCAGTCACAAGCACTGTTTGAGAGTTTTGGCCTAACACTGTCCGCTGCCGTGAATATGTTCCTTCGCCAAGCGGTTAGAGAACAGGCGATACCATTTAGAGTTGGGGATCCTCTTCCGAACGCTGAAACTATTGAAGCAATCCAGGAAGTAAAAAGGATGAAAGCCAATTCGGGTCTCGGAAAGACCTATTCCAATGTCGATCAGATGATGGAGGAGTTGCTTGCCGATGTATAACATAAGGCCAACCGCAAAATTCCAGAAGGATTTGAAACGCGTGAAAAAGCGCGGATATGATATTTCTTTGTTGGCCGATATTATTAAAAAGCTTGCGATGGGAGAGCCGTTGCCGGAAAAGAACAGGGATCATCAGCTTTCCGGTGACTTTGCTGGATGCCGTGAGTGTCACATTACGCCGGATTGGTTGCTAATCTACGAAGTGGATGGGGACGAGCTGATTTTATATCTCACCCGGACTGGGTCGCATAGCGATTTGTTTTGAAAATGTTGAGAAAAGCAAAAAGGTGAATTGAATATGTTTAAGTATGATATACCTTATGCAAAGCCAGGGCAATTGTCACTTTTGGCAAACGGTATTCCAATTAATGTATCAAAAAATAAAAGTTATTTGATAAAAAAGATGAAAGAACAAATAGATCTTGTAAAACAAAATGGAGATTGTAAAAACTCGATAGAGTACACAATTATTGATGAAGAAGGGAAAACAATTTTTTCTCATACTGAAATTTATAGTTAATAAAATTTGTTAGTGCCAAGTGCCACCGCATAGCGGAATAATAGTGCCAAGTGCCTTTTATCTTACGGGATAGGAGGCACTTTTTTTATGGAAATTCGGGAATTGGTTGAAAGGGCGTTCCGGAGGGATTTATCAGATCCGTCTGCGTTGAGTGACGCTTTTGACAGCCTTCGTTTGTTGGAGCCAGAAAATTTCAAATTAGCCCACGAGCGGAACAAAGAAATACGTCGGCTTTCGGCCAAATATGCCAAAGAGCAGAACAGCTTCAAGATGTTTGATCTGAATAAGCGAAGTCTGCTGTTTGATGCACCGTATGATTTTGATGCGGCGATAAGATATGCTGAGTGGGATAGAGAGCCGAAAAAGAAGTTTTATATGCCACGCAGAAAGCAGCTACTTCCTGTTGTCAAGGCCATGCAGCGGCTATCTGAACGGAAGATACGCATTTTGGGTGTTATGGCTCCCCCAGGCGTCGGGAAGACCACCATTGAATTGATGTTCATGGTGATGGAGGGGTTAAAGAATCCAGATTTAAGCATTCTGATGGGTTCGCACTCAAACTCATTCCTACGTGGGGCTTATGAAGAAGTTGGGCGGATGTTAGACCCCAAAGGGGAGTATTTGTGGAAAGATATTTTTCCATCTGCTCAAGTTTGCAAAACAAACGCCCAGGACATGCGAATTGATCTTGGAAAACGAAAGCGGTTTGAGACCTTTGAGTTTTCGTCCATTGGATCTGGTAACGCGGGCAAAGTTCGTGCCTCTAATCTTCTGGTAGCAGATGACCTTGTACCTGATATTGAATCTGCAATGAGCAAAGAACGGATGGATAAACTCTGGCAACAGTATTATACCGATATGATGCAAAGAATGATTGGCGATTGCGTCCAGCTCCTTGTCCAAACTCCATGGACGCTGCATGACCCCATTGCCCGGCTTGAACTGACGCATACCAATGATCCATTGGCAGAGTTTATCCACCTACCTGCTCTGGATGAAAACGATGAGAGCAATTTTGATTATCCGTATGGGCTTGGGTTTACCACGGCATTCTATCACAATCAGAGAGATGTTATGGACGATGCTTCCTGGAGGGCACTATACATGACTCAGCCCATTGAGCGTGAAGGACAGCTCTACAATGAAGATGAGCTGCGCCGGTACTTTGAGCTTCCTGATAGAAAACCAGATGCAATTCTGTTTGTGTGCGATACGAAGGACAAGGGCACTGATTACTGCGTCATGCCGATTTGTTACCAGTACGGAAATGACTTTTATTGTGAAGACGTAGTATGCGACAACAGCAATCCAGAGGTCGTAGAGGCGAGGCTAGTGTCAAAGCTTCTTCAACACAAGGCTCAGATGGGTCAGTTTGAAAGTAACAGCGCTGGTGGTAAAATAGCAGAAAAAGTTCAAAAAGAAGTGAAAGAATCCGGGGGAATCGCAAAAATCACAACAAAATACACAACACAGGGGAAAGAGACAAAGATCATAGTAAATTCCCCGTGGGTAAAAGAACGGGTTTTATTTAAGGACAATTCCATCATAAAGAAAGATAAGGAGTATCGCCGGATGCTAAACTTCCTATGCGGCTATACGATGGCTGGGAAAAATAAACATGACGATGTTCCTGATGCTTGGGCAATGTTTGCTGAATATGTCCAGCAACTAGAAGGGAACAAGGTGGAGGTATTCCGGCGCCCGTTTTAAAAAGTATCTTGTGTTTTTTTCATAAATTGGTTTACAAACACATTATATTGTGGTATAATTAAAAAAGAAATACAATATATAGTATTTCGGGAGAGAGTAAGCGGGCCGACGGTACATCGCCGGAGGCCCAAATACGGTACGGATGTCCGAATGGATGGGCATAGGCTCTCAGATGGGAGCACAAGGCGGTTCAAGCCCACCCCGTGCCACCAATCCGCAAAAGCGGAAATAAACCAATCTGGTTTGCTGGCTGTGGAAGAGACACTTTTCCCATTGTATCTTGCGCTGTATAGTGGGAGA
>ERZ773185.1114-NODE-1114-length-21297-cov-3.566378_pt1 | contig 21297 bp, 20 predicted proteins | sample MGYA00580531_ERZ773185 | MGnify/ENA primary metagenome ERZ773185 (study PRJEB29015, sample SAMEA2737799) | human gut metagenome | biome: human gut; feature: human-associated habitat; material: faeces | place: China | collected 2012 ...
CTCATGGACTGAGAGGCCGCGATAATTAATTAAATAGAAATTTCCTCCGCATGCGCAAGCGCCGCCGATATATTCGGACAGAAATTCTCCCGTCCAACCAGCTCCACGAATCCGGCCTTCTCCATAACCTTCATCGGCTGTTCATTCACATGCGAGAATACCAGCGTAATTCCCTTATTTTCACATACTTTTGTCAGGTTAAATAATGCGTTCATCGCGGTACTGTCGATTGCCGGAACACTTCGCATACGAAGAACCAGGCAGGTCGTAAAGTCTTTGACAACGATGTGCTCGATCGCATCTGCAGCACCAAAGAACAATGGCCCGGTGATTTCATAGACACGGATCTGCAGTGGAAGCTTCTTCAGATGTGCATCCACATCCGGTGTATCATCGTCCACGTAAGTCCAGCCATCGACATGCGTTTCCTCACTCATACGCTTGATGAAGAGAAGACATGCAAGCACCATGCCGATCTCGATCGCAACCACAAGATCGAACAGGATCGTGAGAATGAAAGTTGCAAATAACACGATGATATCACTTTTCGGTGCAGTGCGGATTAAGTGTACGAATGTACGCCACTGGCACATATTGTATGCTACGATAAACAGGATTGCTGCAATGGTCGGCATTGGGATCATTCCGGCGAATGGCATCAGTACGACGAGTACGATGACCAGTGTGATGGAGTGCACCATTCCGGCAACCGGTGTGCGTCCGCCATTTTTGATGTTGGCAGCGGTTCTTGCGATCGCTCCTGTGGCAGGGATGCCTCCGAATAAAGCAGAGGCGATATTACCGGTGCCCTGGGCAACTAGTTCCATGTCGGAACGGTGCTTTCCGTTGATCATTCCGTCTGCGACGACGCAGGAAAGAAGTGATTCGATCGCAGCAAGCACAGCAATGGTAAATGCATTTGGAAGCGCATTTTCTATAATGTGCAGATTCACAGCCGGCAGATGAAATTCACCGGTGAGATGATCAGGATCGCAAGGCTTACGATACCAACGATCAAAGCAGCGGTATTCATGGTAGAAATATTTTCAATAAATGCTTTGAATTTTTCTGTGGTTTCAATCGGCTTTACACCGTCCGGATAAGTGACTCCGAAGAAATCCTTTAACTGTCCGATGACGATCGTAACGGCGATTCCGGATGTGAAGCCGGTTGTGATCGTATACGGAATGAATTTGATCAGACTTCCGAAGTGACAAAGGCCCATCAGGATCAGGAAGATACCTGCAAGGATGGTTGAAATCACGAGCCCGTCCAGTCCGTCTTTGGCGACAATACCCGCAACGATGGTTGCAAATGCAGCGGTCGGTCCGGCAATCTGTACACTGCTTCCACCAAGTGCAGAGATAACAAATCCCGCAACGATGGCCGTGAAGATTCCGGCTTCCGGTCCGACACCGGAGGCCAGTGCAAGTGCAATGGACAGCGGAAGTGCGATGATCGCAACGATGATTCCGGCGGTCACATCTTTTACAAACTGGGTACGGTCGTAAGATTTCAGTGAAGTCAGTAACATTGGTTTCAATGAATTCATGTGTAAATTTTACCCTTTCTCTTTTGTTTTATTCCTCTAATCTATGAAAACAACTTTAAAAGTATATCATAGGAAGAAAGCCGAAGGGGGAGTGTTTGCATTTATATACAATTTTGTGGGAAATATATAGAGTAGTACGTGGAAAAAGGCTTGAAATTCATAGTACGAAAGTCTATAATATGTTGCGGGCAGTTATGATACTGCACACGATAGTTAGAAAATCAATGATAAAATTCAACAAAAAAGGCAGGTGAACAGAATGGACGGTTGCGATAGTCATGGGCGAAGTTGCAGCATAGGATGGAAATTAAAAAGTTTATTAAGCAACAGTCGATTCTGTTTGAGTTAATTGCTGTACATTTAAGAGAAGCTCTAAGCGGCAAGTTCTTGGTACAGGCATCATAGATTTCTTTTATTTCTTATCCTATTTCCCAATGAGTATTACAAGTGAATAATAGCAGTCGTTTCATGGAGGATATGATCGTTACATATCCTGCAGTGTGTTTATGGTGAAGAAAACTGGAAAATGTATATCCGGTTATAGTGCATTAGGAAAAGGACAGGAGGTAAAGGTATGGAAAACAAAGATTATACAGTCGAGATACTGGAAATCATCAGAAGTAATACATCACCAGGTATTATGAGAAACAGACTGGAAGATTATCATGCAAATGACCTTGCAGAAGTATTTCCACAGCTGAAAGTATCAGAGAGAAGAAAAATCTGCAGAATACTGGATCTGGACATGCTTTCTGATATCTTCGAGCATATCGACGAACAGGAAGCGGCAGAATATCTGGATGAGATGGATATCAAAAAAGCGGCAGCGATCCTTTCGGCAATGGAGACGGACGCAGTTGTGGATGTTCTGCAGATGATTCCGAAAGAGAAGAAAAATCTGCTGATCGAATTAATGGATGACGATGCCAGAAAAGATATGGCAATCATCGCTTCCTTTGATGAGGAAGAGATCGGAAGCAGAATGACAACGAACTGCATCATGATCCGTGAGAACCTGACGGTGAAGCAGGCAATGAGCAGTCTGGTAGAACAGGCAGCAAAGAACGATAACATTTCTACGTTATTTATGGTAACGGAAGATAATACATTTTACGGAGCAATGGATCTGAAAGATCTGATCATTGCAAGAAGAGAGTCTCCGTTAGAAGATCTGATCGCGACATCGTACCCATATGTATATGGAAATGAGCTGATCGATGACTGTATCGAGAGATTGAAAGATTATTCCGAGGATTCCATCCCGGTACTGGATAATGACAACAAGCTTCTCGGAGTCATTACATCCCAGAGTATGGTAGACCTGGTTGATGATGAGATGGGTGAAGATTATGCGAAGTTCGCCGGTTTGACCGCGGAGGAAGATTTGAAAGAACCATTAAGAGAAAGTATCAAGAAGAGACTTCCGTGGCTTCTGGTACTGCTGGGACTTGGAATGGTTGTTTCATCCGTAGTCGGTCTGTTTGAAGAAGTGGTAAGTCAGCTTACGATCATCATGTGTTTCCAGTCACTGATCCTGGATATGGCAGGTAACGTAGGTACGCAGTCACTGGCCGTAACGATCCGTGTACTGATGGATGAGTCACTGACCGGAAAGCAGAAGGCAGAACTGGTATTTAAGGAAATGAAGATTGCATTCTCGAACGGTTCGATCCTGGGAATTCTGTCGTTTGCACTGATCGGGATATACATTGCATTATTCAAAGGAAAGACGTTCGTATTCGCATATGCGGTATCCGGATGTATCGGAGTGTCACTGTTGTTGGCGATGGTGATCTCAGGAGCGGTTGGAACATTGATTCCGTTGTTCTTTAAGAAGATTCATGTAGACCCGGCGGTTGCTTCGGGACCACTTATCACAACGGTCAATGACCTTGTGGCAGTTGTATCTTATTACGGACTGAGCTGGATATTCCTGATCAATATGATGCATCTGGTTGGCTAGTTTAAGTTACAGTTAGAATGATAGTTAGAATGAAGACAGATAGTCATGGACATTAAAGATTTAAAAGTATTTCATACAATAGCAAAAGAAGAAAGTATTGCAAAGGCATCCCGTATTCTCTATATGACGCCTCAGGGGATCAGTAAGATCGTAAAAAACCTGGAGGCAGAGATGGGATGCCGTCTCTTTACACGTAATAATTCCATTACAGGGAGTACCCGGATCTGCAGGCAGAGCGTCTGTTTGCTGAAAATGAAGGAAATGTTGCGTTTTCCATCGGAGAATTTGATGAGGAGTTATATCATGTAGTTCCGTTGGAAACATTTCCGATTAAGCTTCTGGTAAATGAACAGGATCCGTTAAGTGAACAGGAAAGTGTAACAATTGAAGATCTGAAAAACAGGCCGCTATATATTGAAAGCAGTCAGTTTGCAATTTATCATCTGATCATGAAGAAATGTGAAGAAGCCGGGTTCCAACCGGATATCGCATTTCAGACCAGTGGATTCAGTTTGTGCCATAAGATGGTGAAGGAAAATAAAGGCATATCCGTGACGGTGGATTTTGTCTTTGATGACATGAAAGAACAAGGGCTGAGACTGATCCCATTTTCGGATGATGTGTATGAGTGGAAAGCATGTATGATTACCAGAAAAGAAGAAGCGGAGAATGAAGCAGTACAGTGCTTCCTGCAGTTTATACAGGAATGGATCGGGAAAATTAAGAGTGGGGAGATTATCCGGTAGGAACCTGAAACAGAACAGGATGGAGATAACGCATAAGAAAAAAGTTGATATAAAGTAACAAAAAGTTGCGGATAAGCCATAAATTCTACATTGTCAACAAATTGACAGTGGAAGATTTATGGCTTTTTGTATAGAAATTTTCTAAAATAGACGGATTGAATAAGTCAAAGAATCTATAGATAATCTCACTTTAACAAATAAATTTTATATAGCTATAATATAAATATATGGGCATTTGGGAATGCCCGGAGAAGATTTATTTTTAATTTATTTTAGGAGGTATTAATTTATGAACATCGGAGTAACAGAAATCAGCCCAAGAGCGGTGCAGAGAGCAGCAGAGAAGAATTTTAAAAGCGGGTATTACTGTTGTGAGGCATTGATGTGCACCATCCGTGATGAATTTAAACTGGATGTACCAAAAGAAGTCATTGCAATGTCATCCGGTATGGCTGTCGGAGCAGGCAAATCGGGATGTGTCTGTGGCGCATTCAACGGAGGTCTGTTTGCACTTGGAATGTTCTTCGGAAGAACAGAGCAGGACGGGCCAACCAATCCAAAGAGCGTAAAATGTATGGAACTGGTTCATGAACTGCATGACTGGTTCAAGAAAGCTAATGGGAAGAATGCAATCTGCTGCAGAGTTCTGACAAAAGAATTCAACATGGGACAGGGTGAGCACAAAGAACAGTGTATCTTTTTCACAGGACTGTGCGCATGGAAAGTAGCACAGATTGTCTGTCGTGAACTGGGAATCAAGAATCTGGACGAAATTGATGAACCGGCAGAACGTCGTGCAATTGCAGATATCTAGAATACATAGATCCAGACTAGAAAGGAAGACAAGATATTATGAAAGATGTAATCAAAAAAATACCGATTCCAATCTGCGGAGTCATGCTTGGAGCGGCAGCTTTAGGTAACCTGCTTCAGAGCTATTCAGAAGGAATCCGTTATGTGTGTGGAGTGTTCGCAGCATTTCTGCTGATCCTGGCACTTCTGAAGCTAATTATGTTTCCGGGAGCTGTGAAGGAAGATATGAAGAATCCGATCATGGCAAGCGTATCAGGAACATTTCCGATGGCACTTATGATCTTAAGTACCTATGTAAAACCATTTATCGGACAGGCGGCTTATTATATCTGGCTGTTTGCGATCGCATTACATATCGTGCTGATCATTTATTTTACGGTGAAATTTGTATTTAAATTGCAGATGCCAAAGGTATTCGCAAGTTATTATATCGTATATGTTGGAATTGTCGTTGCATCAGTTACGGCACCTGCTTATGAGAAACTTGCAATCGGAAGTGCAGCATTTTGGTTTGGATTTGTGACACTGATCCTGTTACTGATCCTGGTTACATACCGCTATGTGACGGTGAAAGAAGTACCGGATCCGGCAAAACCACTGATCTGTATCTATGCGGCACCGACAAGCCTCTGTATCGCAGGATATGTGCAGTCTGTCATGCCGAAATCTTACGGATTCCTGATGGGAATGTTTGTAGTTGCAACGGTGATCTACATCTTTGCACTTGTAAAAGCAATCGGCTATTTGAAGATGCCATTCTTCCCAAGCTATGCGGCATTCACCTTCCCATTTGTCATCAGTGCGATCGCTTCAAAACAGACGATGGCATGTGCAATGAATATGGGACATCCGATGCCGTTCCTGAAATATGTGGTATTGATCGAGACGATTATTGCGGTTGTTCTGGTTGTGTATACTTATATCCGATTTATGGGATTTATCTTTGGTGGAAAGAAATAAATAAAATAATAAAAAATAATAAAGAGTGGCTGCTTGTTGTAGGGCAGCCGCTTTTTATGTTACACTAAACAAAGACAATTTACAGAGACAGGGGTGAAAGGAGGAAAACGGCTATGAAATATAAATTTGATGAAATCATTGACAGAAGCAGGACAAATTCGTTTAAATGGAAAGCCAGAGAATTGAAAAATAATGGGTATGAGATGTATCCAATGTGGGTGGCGGATATGGAATTTGATGCCTCTCCGGCAATTCAAAAACGTTTGGCCGACAGAGTGAAAGAAGGCGTATTTGGCTATGAATTGTTGTCAGAAGATTATTATAAGGCGGTACAATATTGGTTGAAAAAAAGGCATGGCTGTGAAATTCCGGAAGGACAAATAGTATACTGTGCGAATATGATGAGCGGACTCAGTATCATTCTTCAGGAATATACAGAAGAGCAGGATGAAGTAATGATGAATGTTCCAACATATGGAAATTTCTATCATACGATTGAGGGGTGTGGACGTGCGGTCAACGGCAGCAAGCTGAGAGAAGTGAATGGAAGATTTACATTTGATCTTGAAGATATGGAGCGGAAAGTGACGAATAGAACAAAAGCATTTTTGTTGTGTAATCCGCATAATCCGACAGGAACTGTATGGACAGAACAGGAACTGGAAGGAATCTGTCGGTTTTGCAAGGCACATGAACTACTTATTATTTCGGATGAGGCGCATTATGATTTTGTGTTTCACGGACAGCATACAATGTTGAAAAAGATTGCTGAGAAATATGATGTATCATCAGTTACGATGATATCTCCGGGAAAGAGTTTTAATGTGGCAGGCGTACAGACAGCAGCATTGCTTGTAGACGGAGATACGATGAAGAAGCAAATTATGAGCCGGATGAATGCAATGGCTTATCCATTTGAACATGCATTTGCGGAAGGAGTAACAATCGGAGCATATATGGAAAGTGAAGAATGGTTCGAGGAAGTCTACCGTTATATTAAAGAAAATAAAGAAATGACAGTTCAGTATATCAGGGAAAATATTCCGCATCTTAGAGTGCCGGAATCGGAAGCTACTTATCTGTTATGGGTGGACTGTAGCGCTATGAAGATGACAGATGAAGAGATTATTGAATTCTGGAAAAATGAATGTGGTATAATACCAAGTGGCGGTTTGGAATTTGGTGAGGCAGGAAGTCAGTATGTCAGATTGAATCTGGCCTGCCCGAAGAAAATACTGCTTAGAGTATTGGAGAATATGAAAAAAGGATTTGACGGATTGAAAAGCTAAATCCTATAAATAAAAAATAAGTGTATGAAGTATAGAAATGTTTATGCTTCATACACTTATTTTTGTTGTGGATTCTGTTGTGGATGCAAGTTCAATGGCTTTGGGAAGATCAAATTTTTATTATAAGTATAATAGAATATCAGCTGAATGGCTTATAGATTAAAATGATACATCGGTTAAATTATAGAAATATCAAATTTGATAGAAGAAATTAGGTGATGGTATAATTAGTTAGAGTAGCAAAAAAGGAGGAACGGACATGACAAAATATTCATACACATTAGTTGTTGAAGATATAGAAAAATCAGTAGCATTTTACCAGCAGTATTTCAACTGGAATGCAGACAGAAAAGGGAAAGAGTCTGCGTGGATAAATACAAAATCTCCACTTGTATTCAGTGTGGTTGAAAAGACTTATCTATATGCCGGTCTTGGAATTTCAGAAGAAGAATTACCGGAGCAGTCTTTCTGTACCTGGCTTTACGGATCAGAAGAAGAACTTTTGGCTGAAAAAGCGGAGCTGCTGAGAAAAGGGCTGGTACAGATTGGAGCATTAGGTCACTTTCTGAGAGATGAAAATGGCAGAATCTGGGAGTTGAGAAAAGAAGGAGATTTAATTTAATGGGAAAACATACAGCACATGGATATTTGGTAGAAGATGTATATAAAGAAGCGGAAAAATTCACAAAACTGTTTGGTTTTAAACCAGCGAGGATTGATGAGACATTTGCCGGATTTCCGATGGAAGGAAAGGTGGAGTTTTTTCTGTGGCAGTGGAAACATCTAGAGGATAATCTTGGAAAGGAAGTAATGGCAAAGGTAAAATATCGGGATCAACAGGCAATTCGATGTGACACACCGGAAGAAGTGGACGAAGCATATGAACAGCTGAAAGCGGAGGGGATGGAATTTATTTCAGAACCAAAAGACTATGAGTGGAATGCCCGCTGTGTATATTTTTTGGATGCGTCAGGACATATGTGGGAAATATATTGCTGGACAGGTGCAGTGCCGTTAGGAGATCTGGACCCTGCCAAGGAAAAGAATGGATTATAGAAATGAAGACGAAATAGTTGGATGGTGTATAGAATGATTGCAATAAAAACATAGATGACATCTATGAATAATGCAACATATAAAAACAATCAATTTGAGTTATTTGATGGAAAATGAGACAATCAAATAAGTGATTAAGAATGGAGGATTAAACAAATGAAAAGAAAAATTATAAGCACATTGTTATGTGTATCTATGTGTGCTGCATTGATGATGGGGTGCGGTCAGTCAGACAAATCGGACACAAAAGAGAACAAGAAAACAGAAGAGTCAAAAGATGAAGCAAAAGACGACAAGTTGGACCTTGGTCTGGATGTTGATTCTGTAACAGTTGCAACATCACCGGGATATGAGCCGTTTGAGTTTGAAGAGGATGGTGAACTGAAGGGTTATGATGTGGATATCTGGAATGAATTTTCTGAGAGAACAGGGATTGAAGTAAAATGGGAGTATGCTGATTTTAGCGGGCTTCTTGGATTACTTTCTTCGGGAAAGGCAGATGCAGTATCTGCGCAGATGTCCCCAACAGAAGAAAGAAAGGATTCATATTTATTCTCTGATCCGGTTGATTATTATGGTTCTACAGTGGTAGTTGCGAAAGATAATGACGAGATTAAGAGTGTAAAAGATCTGTCTGGAAAAACAGTAGGTGTTGGTTCCGGAAACTCTATGCAGCAGGCTGTAGAAGACATGTATCCAAAGGGTGATGTTAAGTTTGAAGTATATACATCTGCAACTTTGGAAGCAATGTTTGATGATATTGCTTATGGACGTATCGATGCAGTACTTGCTCAGGACATTCAGACATACATGGCTATGAAATCAAATAAGAATCTTAAAATCAAAGTTTTGGAACCATTTGCATATGATACAGCAAATATTGTATTTGCAAAGGATAATACAGAGTTGTGTGATGCTATGAACAAATTTATCAAGATTATCAAAGAAGATGGTACTCTGCAGGAAATCTCTGAGAAATGGATTGGTGCAGATATTACTACTAAGAAGGAATAACTATGACTTATTTAACAGAAACGTTTATCCCATATACAAAAGTATTGACTCCGCTGCTTTTAGAAGGATTATGGATTACGATATATGTTTCGGCTTTAGCCTTTCTGCTTAGTATTATATTGGGAGCTATATTGGCAATTATCCAGCATTTTCGCGTAAAAATATTAAGTCAGCTTGCAAAAGTCTATGTATCATATTTCAGGGGTACACCGCTGTTGATTCAGTTGTTTCTGTTTTATTATGGATTACCAATGGTATTTGATGTAATGAAACGGTGCCCGAAGACATTTGCGTTGGTGCTGTGTTTGGGACTTAACAGCGCAGCGTATATATCTGAGAGTATACGTGGAGCAATTGAAAGCGTAGATAAAGGACAGTATGAAGCGAGTATTGCATTTGGACTGACGCATCCGCAGATGATGCTGAAGATTATACTTCCGCAGGCAGCTGTTGCAGCAATCCCTCCAATTGTGAATTCATGTCTGGATATTATCAAAATGTCTTCTCTTGGAATGACGATTGGTATTCAGGATATTATGGGTGAAGCTCAGTTGACAGCAGCTACATATTACAAGACATTTGAGACATATATACTGGCAGCAGTATTTTACTGGATACTGGCTATTGTATTGGGAGTAGTACAGAAAAAGGTTGAAAAGATAATAAGCTCTGCTTATCAGAAATAGTTATGAGGGGGTGTGGATAACATCCCCTTATACATATAGGAGAAACATATGCTTGAAATTAAGAATTTGTCAAAAAGTTTTGGGAATCAGCAGGTACTGGATCATATTAGTCTGAAAATTGAAAAAGGAAAAGTAATTGCGGTTATTGGTCCATCGGGAACTGGTAAATCAACACTTCTTCGCTGTATTAATGTACTGGAAAGACCGGAAGAAGGAACAATCCAGCTGGATGATCAAATATTCGATTATGAAAAACTTAGCAAGGCAGATATTCAGGTGTTGCGTACACGGACATCCATGGTTTTTCAGAATTCAAATTTATACCGGAATAAAACAGCACTTGAAAATATTACCACTCCACTGACATTGGTAAAGAAGATGCCGAAAGAAGAAGCAGATAAAATTGCATTAGATTTGTTGGAAAAAGTAGGGGTACTGGAAAAGAAAGATGCATATCCAGAGACACTTTCAGGAGGAGAAAAACAGCGTGTAGGAATTGCCAGAGCACTGGCGGTTAATCCGGATATTATTTTATTTGATGAACCAACATCTGCGCTTGATCCAGAATTAGTTGCCGGAGTGTTAGATGTTATCAAAGATCTGGCAAAGCAACATACAACGATGTTGATCGTGACACATGAAATGAAATTTGCAAAAAATGTTGCAGATGAAGTTGTTTTTATGGAAGGTGGACACATTGTAGAGATGGGATTGGCGCACGAAGTGTTTGAAAATCCGAAAGAAGAAAGAACCAGACAATTCCTTTCCAAAAATAATGAATAATTTAAAAAGCGAAAAAGGAACTTAAATTTAACATTCAAGTGTTGGAAGAGATTTGAGTTCTTTTTTTGTTTTTAAAAGATGGACCTATGTCAAGATTTCTTGCATAGCCTTGAAAAAAAGGTTATACTCATAAGTATCAGTAAGAGAGGATGCCTATATGTCAAAACGATTTTGCGTGACAGGAAAAAGAATATTCGAGGTAACAGTATAATGGTAAAGATAGATCTGATCACCGGATTTTTAGGTTCCGGAAAGACAACATTTATAAAAAAATATGCAAAGCATCTGATTGATAAGGGAGATAATATTGGAATCTTGGAAAATGATTATGGTGCGGTTAATGTAGATATGATGTTATTAAAGGACCTGGAAGGTGAAAAGTGCGAACTGGAGATGATTGCCGGAGGATGCGACGCAGACTGCCACAGAAGACGATTCCGCACGAAGCTGATTGCAATGGGAATGTGCGGTTATGACCGGGTAATTGTGGAACCGTCCGGTATCTATGATGTGGATGAGTTCTTTGATGTATTAAGGGATGATCCGATCGACAGATGGTATGAGATTGGCAATGTGATCACAGTTGTTGATGCGAAGCTGGAATCAGACTTGTCGGATGAGGCAGACTATCTGTTGGCTTCTGAGGCTGCAAATGCGGGATGTATCGTACTTAGCAGAAGCCAGGAAGCAACCGAAGAAGAGATAAAAAATACGATAGAACATCTGAATCATGCAATGGAAAAAGTACAGTGCAACAGAAGATTCCGGGATGAGATTTTTGTAAAAGACTGGGAGACATTTGAAAGTGCAGATTATGAAAAGCTGTTAGCCTGCGGTTATGTGCCGGAGAATTACCGTAAGATGCATATCGAAGAAGGAGAGACGTTCAAATCTTTGTATTTTATGAATCTTGATAAGACAAAAAACGAGATAATAGAGACGGCAGAGAAGATATTTGCTGATAAAGAATGTGGAAAAGTATTCCGCATTAAGGGATTCTTAATGGATGACGATGATAAATGGATGGAACTGAATGCTACCCATCAGGAGATGCGGCTGGAGCCGATCAAGGAAGGACAGAAAGTCGTAATTGTGATAGGGGAAAACTTAAATGAACAAAGAATAGGAACTTTCTTTGCATAAAGTGCAGAACCGGTGGTGTATTCCACCGATTCTGTAAAAATACGGACTGTATGAAATCGTTTCACGCCATTCTTATTGTGCTTCTTCGAGCTCTTTCATTCTTTTTCTGATCAGTTCTTCAATCCGTTCCAGTTCGGAAATATCTTCTTCCTGCTCAATGAATGTAGCGATCATAGCCGAAGTAGAACTATTTCCAATAATATTTTTATATTCCGCATTGAAATATACATCTCTGGAAATGAGCGGACGGTAACTGCGGCTTAATACCGTTCCACTGTATACAATATCGGCTATTTCTATCAGATTCTCTTTTAACAGGACACGAAGAGAAGCCTGTACCGTATTAATGTTCATGGAACTTTCGGCTTTTACAATGTCGGAAGCAACCAGAGGAGTGCCTGCATCCCAGAGTATTTTCATGACGTCTAATTGTTTTTGGGACAAATTTCGTATCATTATACATTCCTTCTTTCCAATGATATCCGGGGATAATTTTTTGTTGCTCGGATATTATTATAGAAGTAAATGCTTGTGAATTCAACAAGAATATATAATAAGGTATTGTTTGATTTGAAATAAATTGACAGATTGTATATGTGATAATAGATTAATCATATAATGAAAGAAAGATGATGAAATAATCATAATGAGAATGTTAATAAAATAACTAAATAATTTTGTTAAAACAACACAAAATTAATGCATATTAACGAAAGAAAATGAAAAAAGAATTGTATATAATAGATGAAAAGCTAAAAAATAACCAAATGTCATTGAAAAAAATTGTGCACTGTGATATAGTAAGCACAGTTGAACAAGGGAGCTGAGATAGGAGAGCGAATACAAGTAATCACACGATTACTTTTAGTCGCGCTCCTTTTTTTGAAAATTATTTCAGAATATAATAGAATAAATATATAGCATAGACGTTCAGCAAATAGGAATGAGGATGGAATAAGATGAATCAGATATTTTACGATGCGGTCGGCAATAATCCGATTATTGCAGCTGTGAAGAACATGAAGGATATAGAAGTAAGTTGCACGATAGAGGAGATACAGGTGATTTTCATATTATTTGGAGATGTCTGTTCGATAGACCGGATCGTAAAGAGAGTAAAAGATGCAGGAAAGGTTGCGATGGTACATGTAGATCTGATCAGTGGACTGAGTCCGAAAGAAGTTTCGGTAGAATATCTGAAAGAACATACGGAAGCAGATGGCATTATATCAACAAAGCCATCACTGATCAAGAAAGCAAAAGAACTTGGGATGTATACGATCCTCAGATATTTTCTGTTGGATTCCATGGCATTTGAGAATATCAGACAGCAACAGCATATAGTAAGACCGGATTTCATAGAAGTACTTCCGGGAGTGATGCCAAGAGTGATCAAAAGAATCTGCAGTTCGATAAAGACACCGATCATAGCAGGAGGACTGATCACAGACAAAGAAGATGTGATGGCTGCATTATCAGCCGGAGCAATTGCAGTATCATCGACCAATCATCAGGTATGGAAGATGTAATGGCTGCATATGATGAAACAGAATATTTAATTGCTTATGGGGAGCAATTCAAATAGAACGCATGCGAAAAAAAAAGTAACCAGTAAAAGTAAGAGAGAAATCAGGAGGAAATGAATATGGCAAAATATGTAATGGCGTTAGATGCAGGAACTACCAGTAACAGATGTATTCTGTTTAACGAAAAAGGTGAGATGTGCAGTGTGGCACAGAGAGAATTCACACAGTATTTCCCAAAACCGGGCTGGGTAGAACATGATGCAGATGAGATCTGGGCAAGTATGCTTGGTGTTGCGGTAGAAGCAATGAATATGATCAATGCAGAAGCAGAAGATATCGCAGCAATCGGTATCACAAACCAGCGTGAGACAACAATCGTCTGGGACAAAGAGACAGGAGAACCGGTACATCATGCGATCGTATGGCAGTGCCGCAGAACATCAGAATATTGTGATTCCTTAAAAGAAAAAGGATTAACAGACAAATTCCGTGAAAAAACAGGACTGGTCATTGATGCATACTTCTCAGGAACAAAGGTAAAATGGATTCTGGATAATGTGCCGGGAGCAAGAGAAAGGGCAGAAAGAGGAGAATTGTTATTCGGTACAGTTGAAACATGGCTGATCTGGAAACTGACCAAGGGTGCAGCACATGTGACAGATTATTCGAATGCTTCTCGTACAATGTTATTTAACATCAATACACTGGAGTGGGATGATGAGATCCTTAAAGAACTGGATATTCCGAAATGTATGTTACCGGAACCAAAACCATCCAGCTGCATCTACGGAGAGGCTGATCCGTCTTATCTTGGAGGACCGATCCCAATTGCAGGAGCAGCAGGAGACCAGCAGTCAGCATTATTCGGCCAGACATGTTTTAACGCAGGAGAAGCAAAGAATACATACGGAACAAGTGCAGTACCACTGATGTATACAGGTGATGTTGCACCAGAAACAGAGAAAGGACTTCTCACAGTTGCATGGGGTAAAGACGGAAAAGTAAAATATTCTATGGGTGCAAGTATTTTAATTGCAGGTCAGGTTATTCAGTGGTTACGAGATAAGATTAACTTAGTTGACCATGCTGCTAAGACAAGTGTTATGGCAGAAAGTATCCCGGATAACGGAGGTGTGTTCTTCGTACCTGCATTTACCGGACTTGGTGCACCACACTGGAATACAGGTGCCAGAGGAATGATCATTGGTATTACTGCTGCTACATCAAAAGAACAGATTACAAGAGCAGCATTAGAATCCATGGCATACCAGACAAGAGACCTTCTTGAAGAGATGGAGCGCAATTCAGGAATCAAATTAAAAGAGCTGAAAGTAGACGGTGGAGCTTCTAAGAATGACTTCTTAATGCAGTTCCAGGCAGACATTTTAAATTGCCGCGTTGTACGTCCAAAAGACATTGAGACAACCGCACTTGGTGCATGTTATTTAGCAGGACTTGGCTGTGGTATTTTCAAGAGTGAAGATGAAATCAAGGAATTATGGGAAGCCGACAGAGTATTTGAACCACAGATGGATGAGGAAACAAGAGAAAATCTTTACGCACAGTGGTGCAAGGCAGTAGAGAAATCTAAAGACTGGTTATAAAATCTTTTAATCTAGAAAGGGGTAGACATATGAAGTATGATGTAGTAATTATTGGTGGCGGAATCACCGGTACAGGAATTGCTCATGAACTGGCAAAATATCAGTTAAAAACAATTTTGTTAGAGAGCGGTACAGACGTAGCTTTTTCTGCAACAAAACAAAATGGTGGAGTAATCCATCCAGGTTATGACCCGCATCCGGGCACATTAAAAGCAAAACTGAATCCTCCGGGAGCAAGAATGTATCCAAGACTTTCTAAAGAATTAGGCTTTAAAATATTACATACAGGAACACTTGTCGTTGCCTACTCCGATCAGGATTTAAAAAAGGTAGACGAACTGATGGATAATGCCAGAATCAACGGTGTAGAAAAAGTAGAACGTTTAGATTTTGAGCAGCTCCATAACAGAGAACCACATATCAGTGATAAGGCGGTAGGTGCGCTACTTGCAAATACAACCGTAATGGTAGACCCATTTGAAGTAGCCATTGCTTTTATGGAAAATGCAATGCAGAACGGTGTAGAACTTGGTCTTTGCCAGAAAGTGCGTAAAATTGAAAAACGTGCAGAAGAAGACTTTGTTGTATACACACAGGACAGACAGTATGAGACTCGTTTTATCGTTAATGCAGCCGGTGTGCATGCGGACGATGTTGCAGCGATGGCAGGTATCCACGAATATCAGGTGGAAGGCCGTCACGGAAACCTTTGCGTACTGGATAAAGTGCTTCCGATTCATACAGTTATGTTCCCTTGTCCGGGACCGGATACAAAAGGCATCGCATTGATTCCTACTGTTTCTGGTAACTTCCTTATCGGTTCGACTGCCACAATGCGAGAAGATAAATATGACGTAACAAACGATGCACATGGTATTGATGAATTAATAAAAGGAGCCAAAATGCTTCTTCCAGACTTTGACCCAAGATGTATTATTCGTACTTTTGCAGGACAGCGACCAGTTGTATTAAACAACGGAAACGATTTCTACATTCGTGAATCTGAGACAGTAAAAGGCTTTATCCATGCTGCCGGAATCCAGTCCCCGGGAATCGCTTCTTCCCCTGCGATTGCTGAGTATGTAAGAGACCTTCTGGCAAATGCCGGATTAGATCTGAAAGATAAATCAGACTACAACCCATACCGTGAACCAATCCCGGATTTCAGCGATCTTTCCTTAGAAGAACAGGATGCACTCATCAAAAAAGACCCTGCCTGGGGTAAAATTGTATGTCGGTGTGAGACTGTTCCAGAGGGTGAAATCATTGCAGCGATTCATTCCACACTTGGTGCAAGAACCGTAGAAGGTGTCAAGAGAAGAACTCGTGCAGGAATGGGACGGTGCCAGAGTGGTTTCTGTCAGTACAAGGTAATGCAGATTCTTTCCAGAGAACTTGGAATCCCTGAAGAACAGGTACTTTTCGAAGAACAGGGAGCACAGGTATTATACGGAAAAATTAAAGGGTGAGGTGAGAGAAAATGAGGACATTAAAATATGATGTAGTAGTTATCGGAGGCGGCCCGGCAGGTCTTGCAGCAGCATTAAAGGCAAGAGAAAAAGTAGAAAAAGTTGCAGTTCTTGAAAGAAATGATGAACTTGGCGGAATTTTAAATCAGTGTATCCACAGTGGATTTGGACTCCATGTATTTAAAGAAGAATTAACCGGACCAGAATACGCACAGCGTTATGTAGATATGGTGGCAGAAACAGACATTTCCTGTTACTTAAATACAATGGTACTTGATGTGACAGAAGATAAACATGTCGTTGCTATGAGTGAAGACGGAATGCTTGTTTTTGAGGCAAGTTCTGTTGTCCTTGCTATGGGATGCCGTGAGAGAACAAGAGGACAGATTCGTATTCCAGGAACCCGTCCGGCAGGTGTATTTACCGCAGGCCTGGCACAGCGTTATGTAAACCTTGAAAACTTCAAACCGGGAAGCAGAGTTGTCATCCTTGGTTCCGGAGATATCGGTCTTATTATGGCAAGAAGATTAACCCTCGAAGGCATTAAGGTTGTCGGTGTATACGAACTGATGCCATATGCAAATGGACTTTACCGTAACATCAAAAACTGTCTGGATGACTTCGGAATTCCACTGCATTTAAGTACAACCGTAACAAAAATCGTAGGTTCCAAGCGAGTACAGGCAGTAGAAGTTTCCGCTGTAGATGAAAACTTAAAACCAATTCCGGGAACTGAAGAAATCATCCCTTGCGATACTGTACTATTATCCATTGGATTAATTCCAGAAAATGAACTCTCCAAAAAAGCAGGAATCGAATTAAACCCAGTCACAAATGGGCCAAAAGTAGACAACGCTTTAGAAACATCCGTAAAAGGAATCTTTGCCTGTGGTAATGTGCTCCATGTACACGACCTTGTAGATCAGGTAACAAAAGAAGCAGAAGATGCCGGTACTTATGCGGCTGAATATGCTGCAGAATGTGCAGCCGCACAGCAGGCAGATGCCGCAGTATCTACAGATGTAGAGACAGCAGCAGAAGCATGTGGAACTTCAAATGCAGAAACAGAAATTGCAGTTATCCCAGAAGGCATGGTCCGCTACACGGTTCCAACAAGAATCTGTGCAAACAGAACCCCAGTTACAAAAATTAAGTTCCGTGTCGGCAGACCAGTGGAAACTGCAAAAATCCGCATTACAAGCGGCGATAAAGTAATCTTTGAAAGCAAAAAAGCAAAGAAATTTGTACCGAGTATAATGGAAAATGTAAACCTGACAGCCGCACAGCTTGCAGACGTTCAGGACGAGATTAAGGTAACATTAGTTTAATTAATATGTATGATTGATATCTTTCTTTAGCATTGATTTTTTATCAGTTGTACTTGAGTTTTGTCAATGTATAACTGAAAATTGAACAGCAACTGATAAAAATCTTCTTACAAAATTAAGCATAGAAAGATTCTGAGTATACATAATTACAGAAGGAGGCTACTGTAATGAAAGAAGTAACAATGTGCTGCACAACCTGTCCTTCCGGCTGTGCATTAAAAGTAATGATTGACAACAACGAAGTAGTAAGCGTAGAAGGAAATAACTGCCCACGAGGAGAAAAATTTGCCCACAAGGAATGGATAAATCCAGAACGTATGCTGACAAGTACTGTATATGCAGTAATTAACGGCAAAGAACTGCTCATCCCTGTAAAATCCAAAGAACCGATTCCACGAAAGATTATGACAGAGGCTATGAAAGAGATTCAGGAAATTGAAGTGAATGCTCCAGTGAAGATGGGGGATGTCATTAAGGAAAACCTCGCAGGAAGCGGAGTAGAATTAGTCGCCTGTAAGACGGTGAAATAGGAATTTGCCGCAGGCAAAAGAGACGCCCTCTGTAAGATAAATAAAGCATATTTGTGACTTTAGTCGCTGCAGGTTGAATGCTCGCGTAAAAGCGCTCGCATCCAACCTTTGCTCCGAGGCCACAAATATGCTTTATTTATCTTACAGAGGGCTGTGTTTTGGCTGTGGAGGAAAATTCTATTTATTGCTGGAGGGATTTGAATAGGCTCCAGAAGGATGTGGCTTTCTGTGGAGTTGTTTTTTGAAGGACTGACTCGAATTACTTCTATCTCTCCTGACTTCTTCCCCAAATCTTTCCACTAATTTGCCCGGGCAGCCAGGAAACAGAAGTCCGAGAATCAAATCATCTATATTTGTGATTTGATTCTCGGACTTCGTCTGTTTACTCACCCCGGCAAATTCCTATTTTCTATGCAGGATTCTGATGGAGTTGAGCAGGCACAATACCGATACTCCTGTATCAGCAAATACCGCAATCCACATATTTGCGAATCCAAACAGACCCATAATCATAACGATAATCTTGATTGCAAGTGCAAATACAACGTTCTGCCATGAAATACTATTTGTCATTTTCGCAATGCCGATGGCTTCTGGGATAGCTTTCATTTCGGAATTCATGAATACGACATCTGCTGCTTCGATTGCTGCGTCTGCGCCGCTTCCCATAGCTGCTCCAACATCAGCTCCGGCAAGTACCGGTGCATCGTTGATACCGTCTCCGACAAACATAACCGCTCCATGATTTTCTCTGATTTTCTTCAATTCAGATAATTTGTCCTGTGGAAGCAGTTTTGCGTGTACTTCATCAATTCCGGTTTCTTTTGCTACAGCATCTGCACTTTCCTGTGCATCACCCGTAAGCATTGCTGTAATAATTCCCTGTTTCTTTACAGCGGCGATTGCATCTTTGGCATCGTCTTTTACGGTATCGGAAATGACGATATTTCCAACAAATTTGCCATTTACGGCAACGAGTACTTCTGTACCAAAGTTTTCTTTCTGGTATGCACTTAAGTCTACGTTCTGTGCATCCATAAGCTTTCTGTTACCACAGAGAACAACACCTCTGCTAAGTTCTGCACGAATACCATGTCCGGCAATTTCTTCTACTTTCGATGGTCTTTCGATAGAAAGTCCCTTTTCTTCAGCTGCTTCTACGATGCTATTTCCAATTGGATGTGTAGAAGACAATTCACAACTTGCACTGATTGCTAATAAATCATTGGCAGTCATTGCATTTCCTGCTGGATTGGCTTTCTGAACAACAAAGTTACCCTTTGTGATCGTTCCAGTCTTATCCATTACGATTGCTTTTACATTTTTCAGGCTTTCAATTGCAATTCCACCTTTGAAAAGGATACCTTTCTTAGAGCCTGCTCCGATTCCAGAGAAGAATGCCAGCGGTACACTTAATACTAACGCACATGGACAACTGATAACTAAGAATGTCAGCGCTGTGTAAATAGATGCGGTTCCGCTTGTTCCATGAATCGTATTTACTGTTCCTGTATAGGCACTGTCTACGAAGAAATGCCAGTTCAGGGAATCTGGTAAAATAAATGGAAGTACTACTGCTACAAATAATGCGAATAATACAACGAATGGTGTGTATACTCTTGCAAAACGAGTAATAAATTTATCAATGTTTGGTTTACTTGCCGCTGCATTTTCCACAGAGTCAAGAATTCTTGTTACCATAGATTCTTCAAGAATTTTTTCTACACGAATCTTTAACTGTCCAGATGTATTCACACATCCGGAAACGATGTTGTCCCCTGCCTTTGCCATAACAGGTACTGGCTCACCGGTAACTGGTGAAGTATCAATACGGCTCTCTCCATCAATGATAACACCATCTAATGGAATACGGTCACCCGGACGTACTAAAAGGATATCTCCTACATTTGCTTCTTCCGCATCAATAATACGGACATCATTTCCAATGACAAGATTAACAACTTCTGGTCTTAAGTCAACCGCTTCCATAATCTGAGTACGGCTCTGCTCGGTTGCTTTTTCTTCAAAATACTCACCGATACGATAGAAAAGCATTACGCCTACTGCTTCCGGGAATTCCTGAATACAGAACGCACCAATTGTTGCAATACACATAAGGAAGTTCTCATCAAATACCTGACCTTTCATGATATTCTTTCCAGCTGTGATTAATACCTTGCCGCCAAGAACTAAATAAGCAATCAGAAACAGGGCAAACATTGGAATGGTTGGTACATTTCCCACATGTTCAAGAATTTCACCAATGATGAAAATAACTGCTCCCACGCCGATGCTTACAAGAGGATTGTTAAAAGAGAACTTCTTCTCTCCTGCTTCTTCAGATTTTATCACTTTATTGTCTTTTGGAACAATTGTGATTCCATCTTCCATTGCATCAATTGTCTCTTTAATCATCGGAATCATCTGGTCTGGATTCTTAGCAGAAAGTTTCATCTGCTTCGTTGCATAAGTAATTGTCAGGTCATCCACACCATTTAATGTTCTTAACTTTGCTTCTATCTTTGCTGCACAGTTTGCACAGTCAAGACCTTCTAAAATATATACCTTTGTATTAGAAATGCCGCTTAGCTTCTTACGCTGTCTTGGAACAATTGTTACTCCATCTTCAATAGAATCTACAACTGCCTGCATCTTTGGAAGTAACTCTGCCTGATTATTTGCTGAAACTCGAAGCTGCTTTGTTGCAAATGTAACTGATACATCGTTTAACTCTGGCAGCTTGCTTAACTTTCTTTCAATCTTGGCTGTACAGTTCGCACAATCAAGATTCTCCAGAATATATACCTTTCTCTGCATTGTGATACCTCTCTTCTC
>ERZ773185.1115-NODE-1115-length-21296-cov-18.834848_pt1 | contig 21296 bp, 16 predicted proteins | sample MGYA00580531_ERZ773185 | MGnify/ENA primary metagenome ERZ773185 (study PRJEB29015, sample SAMEA2737799) | human gut metagenome | biome: human gut; feature: human-associated habitat; material: faeces | place: China | collected 2012 ...
CCGACCCTCTGCTTGTAAGGCAGATGCTCTAAACCAGCTGAGCTAAGCGCCCTTACTTTTCGTAAGCGGTTGCAAAGGTACGACTATTTTTTGGTTCCACCAAATTTTTCAGCAACTTTTTTCGTTTTTTCTTCAAAAAAGTGCATTTTCTGGTGTTTTTCCTCAATTTTCAGGGTAAAAACGGTCAGTTTTTGCATTTCAATTGCCAAAAACAGCCAACCAAGAGAAAGTACTTACGATGGGACTGCAAAACCTCATTCAACCCCAAAAGGTACTTATTGAGAAAGAAAAGTTCTTTTTTAAAAAATTCAAAGAAACAAAAAAGGCATTCTTCACGAGGAAGAATGCCCTATTCTATTTTTATACCTTATATTATATATACTGTATAATTACTCACCAACCTGAACAGTTGCACGACGGTTGTAAGAAGCAGGAGTCAAATCCTTAACACCACCGTTAGCCTTAACTACGATGTTCTCCTTAGCAACACCCAACTTAACGAGCTCATCAGCTACCTTCTCAGCACGAGCCTTAGAAATCTTCTGGTTAACAGCTGCAGAACCAGTAGCGCTGTCAGCATAACCGTTAACTACCAACTTAGCGTTGTTGTCCTTAGCATACTGAGCGAGAGCCTGTACGTTTACGAGATCCTTCTTAGAAGCAACCTTAGACTTGCCGATGTTGAAGAATACAGAAACTGGAGTAGCAACATACTCCTTAACTGCCTTATCCTCTACAGACTTCTGGTTGTTCAAGAGATTCTTCAAACGGTCGTTCTCTGCATTAGCATCGTTCAACTTAGCATTGATAGCGTCGAGTTCTGACTGATGAAGAGCGTTGATAGCGTCAACATCTGGAACCTTGTTCCAAGTAGCCTTACCCAAGTTGTATGTAACACCGACCTCAACATTCAAAGAACGGTCGTGTCTTGCAATCACCTTGTCGATAGAGCGAGATGTGCTAGGCTTAGCACCTGCCAATACACCTGTGTAACCATCATAGTCGCTAGCACCTAATGCATAGTTTACATCGAGGTTGACAGCCCACTTCTTATTGATCTTGAACTCGTTCAAGATACCAACACCAACTACAGGAGCATAGCAGTTAGCGCTCATGTTACGGTTAATACCAAAACCTGCGTAAGGGATGCAATCCCAAACACGAGCCTCGTTGTAACCACACAACATATTGCTAACATTGAACAAAACCTGCTCATTCAAAGTCCAATACTTATTTGCATTTGTTGACTTATTCTCAGAAACTACTGTACGGCCCCAAACGCCATTGAGTTTGGTACGGAGACCGAGACCTGGTGTGAACCACTTACCTACTGCAACAGAGAAGCCGAGATTGTTTCTGAAACCCTTGAGTGGGCTCTTAGAGAAACCATTGCCCTCTTCCTGGTTGCCCCAGAATGCAGAACCAGCAACGTTTGCCTGAACAAACCAATTGCTCCAGAAAGAATTTGTTGCAACGCTATACTTCTCAGTAGTTGCTGCATCCTGAGCCATACTGCCCATTGTTACGCTAGCCAATGCTAGCACTGCTAATAACTTTTTCATAACTTTATAATTTAAAAATCAATTTATATATATATATACCTTCTGAATGACGGAGCAAAGATAATACTATTTTTTGAAATAACCTTCATTTTCTAAAAAAAATAGCATTTTTCGTTAACTTTTTTAAGAAAAACGGGATTTTTCCCTGCTTTTAACCTAAAAGATGCTCAATTTCCTGCTGACGGAGGATACAAAGTACCGACTTTCCGTCGGGCGTATAATTGACATTCTGGCAGGCAAAAAGATCATTCACCAGCCCCTCCATCTCTTCATTACTCAATATCTGCCCCTGAGGTATTGCAGCCTGGCGAGCCAAACTCAAAGCCAAAGTCTGATTGATTTCATCAATGGCTGATACGCCCTTTTCTACTGCAGAAGAAACCATGTCCTGTACCAGTTTAAGAGGATTCAATCCTTCAAGTCCGCCAGGAACTGAATTAACGGCATAGCTTCCGCCTCCAAGATCTTCCAGTTCAAAGCCCATCGATTCCATTTCAGGCAGGATCTTTTCAAAGATTACCTTCTCTGACATCGGGAACTGCACAACCTCAGGAAAGAGGACTTTCTGTGAATGAAAGGTCCGGTCAGCCAACTGGCGCAAATACTGTTCGAACAAGACACGCACATGGGCACGATGCTGGTCGATAATCATCAATCCCGATTTTACCGCAGTCATGATATACTTGCCTTTATACTGATAATGGGCTGGCGATTTCTCTGCAATGATACTGTCTGGCGTATTATCCTGACTAGAATCATCGGAAAACACCATGGTCTGTTCCATCCCCTGCACATCATCCTGATCTTTGAGTCCTTCATAAAGCTGTTCCCATTTTTCATCCACCTGAGGTTTCGACTTAGGAACAGAGAAGCCTGCTCCCATAGGAACTGCTCCTGTGGAAGAGGAAGACTTGAACGGATTATAACCAGGATTCAAACTGATCTTCGGTGCCGCAGCAGCCGTACTCATCTCAGGATTGTAAACAGGGATGTCCGGTTTATCCTCGGTATCGAAATCAATGGTAGGTACATCATTGAACATACCAATAGACTCCTTGACCGAAGCCGATAGGATTTGCCAGATAGCCTGCTCATTCTCGAATTTGATTTCAGTCTTCGTAGGATGGATATTCACATCAATATCCTTCGGATCCACATCAAAATACAGAAAGTAAGGCACCTGTTCGCCCTGAGGAACCAGACGGTCATAAGCTGCCATCACAGCCTTATTGAAATAAGGATGTTTCATGTATCTCCCGTTGACAAAGAAGAACTGATGCACACCTTTCTTTCTGGCAGATTCCGGTTTGCCCACAAATCCAGACACCTTACACATAGTGGTTTCTACATTTACCGGCAGGAGTTCCTGATTGAAACGCTTGCCGAAGACATCGAGAATGCGCTGACGCAAATTAGCGGCACGCAAATTGAATACTTCGGTACCATTGCTATGTAAAGTAAAGGTGATTTGAGGATTTACCAATGCAATCCGCTCGAAAGCCGTCAGAATATTGTTCAACTCTGTAGAATTGGACTTCAGGAACTTTCTTCGCGCGGGTACATTATAAAAGATATTGCTGACAGAGAAGATGCTTCCCACAGCACAGGAGCATGGCTCCTGTTTCTCATATCGGGAACCAGAAATCTGTATCAGGGTTCCTATCTCGTCGGTAGCCTGTCGTGACTTCAGTTCTACCTGAGCCACAGCAGCTATTGACGCCAAAGCTTCGCCACGGAAGCCCATGGTGCGAAGAGCAAACAAATCATCAGCCTTACGGATTTTGGAAGTAGAATGACGTTCGAAAGCCAAACGAGCATCGGTTTCAGACATACCTTTTCCATCATCTATCACCTGGATGTTGGTACGGCCAGCATCGGTAACTGTGACATGGATATTCCTGGCACCCGCATCGACTGCATTTTCGACCAGCTCCTTGATAACTGAAGCCGGACGCTGTATAACCTCACCTGCTGCTATCTGATTGGCAACAGAATCGGGTAAAAGTTGAATAATATCACTCATCTCTAAATATTAATCATATAAGAAAATGATGCTTCATTATAATCAGTCAGTCAGTTTCTGAAGTGGAGCTTCATGACGCTTAATGTTCTTGAGTTCGGAGCCCTTGGATTTACCACGCCATACAAAGATATCATTCTTATCTTTAGGACGCAAGTCCTCGAACCAGGCAAAATTGTTAAGTTTATATTTTGCCGGCGGAATCTGCGTCATAGGATACATGGTAGATGTAAACTTATTGGTCCAGATTTTCTCCATCTTCCTGCCCGGTCCCATATACATACGCATGGTATCGGTCTCCAGATAATTCAAGCCAATGAGCGAACTGTCCTTATCATCCGTCATATAATAGATGGTCTGCACATTACCGATAGACTCTCCTTGTTTAATCTCACCTTTTTCAAAGTAAGATTTCATCTCAGAAGAACTGATCTGATTGAAATGAACACTATCCGGCATCTGCTCTACAGACAGCGCCTGTCCGATGACATGGGCAAAACGAACGGTAGAGTCGTTCATGAAGACCAGAATCTTCTCGCCCAGCAACTGACGGTTTCCATTCCAGACGATAGGATCCTTATACATGGTCATGCAGGAATCCTGAGAATTGAAAACCAGGGAATCGCAGATGGCCTGCATATCCAGGCGATAGGCACGGACCTTAGGATAAGCATGCACCTTACGGTATACCGAATCGGTATTGATATGGAAGGTATTGATACGCATGGTATCAGAATGAACCCAAAGGGTATCTTTCTGCGAATAGTCGATCGCTACAGGATTACGGGTGGCAAAGCCATTACCGGTTTTCTCGTTGTAACGCAGATAATTGCAAGTAAGGGAATTTTTATTTTTCTTGTCTACATAAACCACATTGCCATATCCGGTACTCTCCCCATCCTTTACATAATAGAGCGTATCACCCGTAAGCGTCTTGTCTTTATCTACAACCGTAGAGCGCCCGTAAAGCTGTGCTCTATCGGTCTTGGTATCATAATACCCATTTTCGGTCTTGACAACACTTGCACCGGAAACAATCTTAGAAGGTCCTACCATGTGAGCCTTTGACTTACGGACATCGTAATACAAAGTATCGGTGGTAACAACATCCTTGCCGCTGCGCAACTTGACATTATAGACAAACTTAGCCTCACGCGTTTCGGTATGATACTCACCCCAATCGGCAACCAGCTTATCCTTACCATCAATCAGCGTTCCGCCGTCAAAGAAGTTTGCCATATTATACAAGCGGTCGAAATCCAAGCTATCAGTACGCAAAGTCTGCCGACGATGATGCAAGACCACATTCTTGCGTGCTCTCATCATCTGCATCTGCCCATCATACTCTGCTCTATTACAAGTGAGTGACAAGGTGTCACCCTGCCGGTAATGAACATGTCCGAAAGCTTTCACGGAATTAGAAGCCTGATAGAAATACGCGCTGTCACAGGTAAGATGACTGCCCTGATGCAAGAAAGAGACCTTACCTTTCAATATTTGGGCATCAGGATTATTCCCGAACATGTCATAGTACAATTCATCTGCATGCAAAAGATATACGCGGTCACCATGAGGGCGTTTTCTGGCATGCTTCTTTGGAGCCTGCATGGCTTGCATCAGACAAAACCCAAACAGGCATAGAATCATAACCGATATGATTCTATGCCCTCTGATATGATTATTTAATCTTTTATTTATCATTTAATCCAACCTTGATATTCAAACTTACAATCCTTATAGCGATCGTTCATACGAACATAAGTCTGCTTGATTTTATTGACTACCCAGTCGTGCAAGGTCTGGGCACGCTCCTTAGCCAACACTACATCCTTCATCACCTGAAAATCTTCGGTAATAGTAGCTCTATGTCCGTCAACACGGCTTACCAGTTTTACCAAAGCACAAGTGGTTTTACCCTTGGAATTCACCATCGTGAAAGGTGCAGAAACCTCACCTACCTTCATTGTATCTACCGTACGGGCAACCTCGGTAGGCAGATCCTTCATCTGGAAGCGGGAAGTTCTTGACTGGTCAGGAGTAACATTGGCCATCAAACCCTTGTTGTTGCGGGTATCCTTATCATCAGACAATGCTTCAACAGCTTGCTCAAAGGTAAACTTAGCGGCACGGATATCATTACCGATAGAATCCAGACGGCCGATAGACTTATCAATAGCATCTTGAGAAACCTGAGGCTTGAGCAGGATATGGCGACACTTAATCTTATCACCACGCTTATCAATCAACTGGATGATATGATAACCAAACTCAGACTCAACAATCTTTGAGATTTTCTTAGGATCGGTAAGATTGAATGCTACATTTGCAAACGCAGGATCCAACATACCTCTACCGATATAATCCATCTCGCCACCCATACGGGCTGAACCCGGATCCTCAGAATAAAGACGAGCCAAAGTAGCAAAAGAAGTCTCCCCCTTATTCACACGGTCAGTAAACTCACGCAACTGATTTTTCACACGGTTAATCTCCTCAAGAGGAATACGTGGCTGCATGGTAAGAATCTCAACCTCTACCTCTGTAGGAACAAAAGGGATACTGTCGGCAGGTAAATCCTTAAAGTATTTACGTACCTGAGCTGGAGACACCTTGATATCCTTCACCAGTTCCTGCTTCATCTTCTGAATCAGCTGTTGGTTTTTGAAATCATCATGCATCTGCTGGCGCATCTGGGTGATACTTTGCTTGCGATACTCCTCAAGTTTTTCACGAGAACCAATCATGGAAACCCAACTGTTGATCTGTTCGTCGATACCATTCATGACTTCTGACTCAGATACTTCGATACTATCGATAGCTGCCTGATGGAGAAACAGTTTCTGAACGGCAATCTGCTCAGGAATAGAACAGTCTGGGTCACCAGTATATTTAATACCTTCAGCCTCAGCCTGCAAACGGGTTACCTCGACGTCTGACTTCAGGATAGCCTCATCGCCGACAACCCAAATTACCTCATCAACCACACTACCCTCATTGATTTTCTGAGAATCGGCAGCAGCTTGTTGCTTGATATTTGCAGAATCAGCCTCATGAGCCAAAGCACTACGGCTTGCTCTTGTTGCACTAGCACTTATTCCTACTATCATCAGCAGGGTTATAAATGCCATTGTCATTTTATATCCAGTATTCATGTATTGTTTCTATAATATATTAATGTATATTGAGAGTGGTCAACATGCTATGGAAAACCACCACTTTATATTTCTTCTTCAATTGTGCGACCCATTGTTTCTCTAACGAGTCTTGATAGTCAGCAAGTACCACATCCGGGTATTCGCCATTCCGGGGCAGATTAACCTTCATCTTCTTCAGGCGCTTCATTTCCCATTTGTATTTTTTCTTATTCTTGGCATAGAAGGCAGCCAGACCTTTTTTATCAGCAGCAGCCTTATCCCAAATATTACGCTGGCAGATTTCATTCAGCAAAAGGTTTTCTACTTCCTCCTGCTGCTGGTAGGTTCCCCGCCAATTTTCTACCTTAGCATCAGCAACATATTTTTTCTGATTACCATCATCATGTTTATCCAGCAACTTGACGATATGATAACCAAACTCAGACATAAACGGTCTACTAATCTCACCCTTTCGCAGAGAGAAAGCTACTTTTTCAAAAGCCTGCACAGTCTGACCTTTTGTAAACCATGCCAAAGTCCCCCCATTGACCGCAGACCCTTTATCATCAGAACACTTTTTTGCCAGGTCAGCAAAATCTGCACCTTTGCAAAGAGCCTGATAAATAGAATCGATTCTTCTTTCCACTACCTCCTGTTCCTGGTAAGATGCTTTCTGTCCCAATCTCAAGAGGATATGTGCAACATGAACACTGCCTTTATCGGGCATCAACTCGCATGACTCGACATCATCATATCGTTTCAACACACGCCTGATATTAGGCAAAGTATCGAGATGAGCATCCTTAGCAGCTTGCACTTTCAGCTTATAATCAACAAAGCCATCGGTAAACACCTTGACACTTTTAGAATCAACCGTATTTCCCAAATGATTTTTCTGATAAAAGTACTCAAATTCCGACTTCTTGACAGATTGACCATCAATAATCATAACAATTGGGTCGGTATGAGCAAAAGCAATGCTCCCCGAAAGGAGCATTGCCGCTATAAGTGCATAAAACTTCATATTTCCTAATTATATTATTCAGGACGGCTATAGTTAGGAGCCTCACTAGTGATAGTGATATCATGTGGATGACTCTCCAACACACCTGCATTTGTGATACGAGCGAACTTGGCATTGTGCAAGTTCTCGATGGTAGCAGCACCACAATATCCCATACCAGAACGCAAACCACCAATCAGCTGGTAGATGACCTCCTGGACAGTTCCCTTGTAAGGCACACGACCAGCGATACCCTCTGGAACCAATTTCTTGGCATCCTTGGTATCACCCTGGAAGTAACGGTCCTTAGAACCATTCTTCTGTTCCATAGCCTCCAAAGAACCCATACCACGATAGCTCTTAAACTTACGGCCATTGAAGATGATGGTATCACCAGGACTCTCCTCGGTACCAGCAACCAAAGAACCGATCATGACGCAGCTACCACCGGCTGCCAAAGCCTTCACAACATCACCTGAGTAACGAAGACCGCCATCAGCTATCAAAGGCACACCAGTACCCTTAAGAGCAGAATATACATCATAAACAGCACTCAACTGTGGAACGCCAACACCGGCAACCACACGAGTAGTACAGATAGAACCAGGACCGATACCTACCTTAACACCATCAGCACCATTCTCTACCAAATACTTGGCAGCCTCACCAGTAGCCACATTACCTACCACAACATCTACCTGTGGGAAGGCAGCCTTAACTTGCTTGAGTTTCTCAACTACACCCTTAGAGTGACCATGAGCAGTATCGATAACGATAGCATCAGCACCAGCCTCAACCAAAGCCTTGGCACGATCCAATGTATCTACAGTAACACCCACACCGGCAGCCACACGAAGACGTCCCTTGGCATCCTTGCAAGCCATAGGTTTGTCCTTAGCCTTTGTGATGTCCTTGTAAGTAATCAAACCTACCAGGTGATTCTCGTTGTCAACTACAGGGAGTTTCTCAATCTTATTCTCCTGCAGGATGGCAGCAGCAGCAACCAAGTCGGTCTGGATGTGAGTGGTAACCAAATTCTCGCTAGTCATTACCTCATCAATCTTCTTGTCCATGTGGCGCTCAAAACGAAGATCACGGTTGGTAACAATACCTACAAGATGATTTTCATCATCTACCACAGGAATACCACCGATATGATAATCATGCATCATATCAAGAGCATCCTTCACTGTACTGCCACGACGGATGGTGACAGGGTCATAAATCATACCATTCTCAGCACGCTTCACAATAGCAACCTGACGAGCTTGCTCCTCAATGGTCATATTCTTGTGAATTACACCGATACCACCTTCACGAGCGATAGCTATCGCCATTGAAGCCTCGGTAACGGTGTCCATCGCTGCTGTAACGAATGGAACGTTCAACTCGATGTTACGAGAGAACTTGGTTTTCAACTCTACCTGTTTTGGTAGTACCTCTGAATACGCAGGGATAAGAAGGACGTCGTCGTAAGTGAGACCGTCCATTACAATTTTATCTGCAACAAATGATGACATATTGTAACCTTTAAAAATTTATTGCGTGCAAATTTAGCAATAATTTCTCAGATAGAGTTCGCTTTTCACGAAAATCTTACCTTATTAATGCTATTTAACGTGATTAGTTGGCTTGTTCGGACAAAAACTTGATTCTGACGAGTCGAATTTCGTCTTCATTGTAGTCTTCACCCAATTCATCTTGAGCCGCATTCAAATCATCAGTATCGCTCTCCATGAAGTAATCGTAGATGTCATCTACATGGTCATCATCCACAACTTCCTCTATGAAATAATCGATATTCAGCTTGGTACCGCTGTAAACGATTGCCTCTATTTCGTCAAGCAATTCTGAGAAATCCAAACCTTTTGCTTCTGCCAAATCATCAAGATCTATCTGGCGGTCTATGCTCTGAATGATGCTTACCTTCAAGACTGATTTCTTGGCAACTGTCCTGACACGTAATTCCTCAGGACGCTCTATCAGATTCTCTTCACAATACTGATTGATCAATTTACAGAACTCCTTACCATACCTCTTTGCCTTACCGGCTCCAACTCCCTGTATGTTCTGCAATTCCTGCATATCTACAGGATACATCGTTGCCATCTGTTCCAGAGAAATATCCTGGAAAATAACATAAGGCGGCAATTTATGCTTCTTTGCTACTGTCTTACGCAAGTCTTTCAACATGGAGAAAAGTGTCTGATCCAAAGCACCTGTATTATGCTCGCTCAGAGGCGCTCCATCAAAATCATCAGAGAATTCCTTATCGGCAACGATCATGAATGATTCAGGATTCTTAATGAAACGCTTACCCGCAGCTGTCAACTTCAAAAGGCCATAATTCTCTACATCTTTCTTGAGATAACCGGCTATCAACGCCTGACGGATAACAGGATTCCAAACTTTAGCATCCATATCTTCTCCTGCTCCAAACTCCTCCAGTTCATCATGCTTGTGAGAAACGATATCATCAGTAGCACGTCCCTTTACAAAATCGATGATATATTCCTGACGGAAATTCTCCTTCACCGCAGCAACAGACTCCAAAACAACGAGCAGCGCATCCTTAGCCTCGAATTTTTCTGTAGGATGCAAGCAGTTGTCGCAGTTATGGCAGTTTTCTTCATGATATTCCTCACCAAAATAATGAAGCAACATTTTTCTGCGACAGACAGACGATTCTGCATAGGCAGCCGTTTCCTGCAACAACTGTCTGCCGATATCCTGTTCTGCTACAGGTTTATTCTCCATAAACTTCTCCAGTTTTCTGAGGTCTTTACGGGCATAGAAGGCGATACAGATGCCCTCACCGCCATCACGGCCAGCTCTACCCGTTTCCTGATAATAACCTTCCAAGCTCTTGGGTATATCATAATGAATAACAAAACGGACATCAGGTTTATCGATACCCATTCCGAAGGCGATAGTAGCAACAATGACATCAATACGCTCCATCAGAAAATCATCCTGGGTTTGAGAACGGGTAGCCGAATCAAGACCGGCATGATAAGGAGCTGCTTTGATTTCATTGGCTTTCAACACCTCTGCCAATTCCTCTACTTTCTTACGGGAGAGACAATAGATAATACCACTCTTTCCTTTGTGTTGACGAATAAACATGATGATCTGACGATCGATATCCTTGTTCTTCGGGCGCACCTCATAATACAAGTTAGGGCGGTTAAAAGAACTCTTGAATTCTTTGGCATCCATGATGCCTAAGTTTTTCTTGATATCAGTACGTACCTTATCTGTTGCAGTAGCTGTAAGCGCTATCACAGGTGCAACACCTATTTCGTTAATAATAGGGCGAATACGACGATACTCTGGTCTGAAATCGTGTCCCCACTCAGAGATACAGTGAGCCTCATCAATGGCATAGAACGAAATCTTTACTGTTTTAAGGAACTCAACATTATCTTCTTTCGTCAAAGATTCAGGTGCAACATACAGGAGTTTGGTCGTACCATTGAGAATATCATTCTTCACCTTCTCAATAGCCGACTTATTCAATGATGAATTGAGATAATGAGCCACGCCATCACTTTCACTCAAACCATTAATAACATCTACCTGGTTCTTCATCAAAGCAATCAGAGGAGAAATCACAATAGCTGTGCCCTCCATAATGAGCGAAGGCAACTGGTAACACAAACTCTTACCGCCACCTGTAGGCATCAATACAAAAGTATCATTGCCACTCATCAAATTTCTGATGATTGCCTCTTGATCACCCTTAAACGAATCGAAGCCGAAATAATGCTTCAACTGTCCTGTAAGATTAACCTGTTCTGTCATATCCACCTATTATTATATTATATATGTCTATATATACGATTAAATAGCATTCAATTGGGCGAAAAGCCCAACTGATTTATGCTGTTTCCAACTGTCCGAGATGAGATTTATCCAACTGCTGCTTGGCATACTCCAGCGTAACAGTGAATGATTTAACCTTCTCTGATGGAATCTCAAACATAGCATCCATCATCACAGCTTCAACAATTGAACGAAGTCCGCGAGCACCCAATTTATACTCTACCGCCTTATCTACGATATAATCGAGTGCTTCCTCATCAAACTTCAACTTGATGCCATCCATCTCAAACAATTTCTGATACTGCTTGACAATTGAATTCTTAGGTTCAACCAAGATTTTGCGCAAAGCCTCCCTATCCAACGGATTGAGATAAGTAAGCACAGGCAAACGGCCGATAATTTCAGGTATCAAGCCAAAAGACTTCAAATCCTGTGGAAGGATATACTGCATCAAATCCTTCTTATCTATCTTAGCTACATTCTGAACCGAATTATAGCCTACGACGTGCGTATTCATACGCTGAGCTATTTTACGCTCAATACCATCAAAAGCACCACCACAGATAAACAGGATATTCTTGGTATCTACATGGATATAATCCTGATCAGGATGCTTGCGTCCACCCTTAGGCGGAACATTAACCATGGTACCTTCCAAGAGTTTCAATAATCCCTGCTGTACACCTTCGCCACTCACATCACGCGTGATAGAAGGATTATCGCTCTTGCGGGCTATCTTATCAATCTCATCAATGAACACAATGCCCCTTTCTGCTGCAGCCACATCATAATCAGCAACCTGCAACAGACGCGACAAGATGCTTTCAACGTCTTCACCCACATAACCTGCTTCAGTAAATACAGTGGCATCAACAATGGTGAAAGGAACATCCAACATCTTAGCTATTGTACGCGCCAACAAGGTTTTACCAGTACCGGTACTACCAACCATGATGATATTACTCTTTTCGATTTCTACACCATCTTCATCCTTTGGCTGCTGCAAACGCTTGTAGTGGTTATATACAGCGACAGCCAAATTGCGCTTAGCCTGATCCTGACCGATGATATATTCATCCAGATATTTTTTGATCTCTACAGGCTTTGGCACCTCTTTGAGAACAAACTTACCCTCCCCAGCTTTAGGAGCTAAGACCCCTGTAGACTGTATAATTTCATAAGCCTGCTTAGCACAATCTTCGCAAATGAAGCCATTGATACCCGTGATGAGTAATCTGACTTCATTTTCTGATCTTCCACAGAAGCTACATACTTTCTTTGGCATATTATAATTATTATCTCTTCTTGCGCACCTTATTATATATACGCATATTTACTTAAAACAATTCGTTATTTACGAACCAACACATTATCTATCATTCCATATTCCTTGGCTTCTTCAGCTGTCATCCAATAGTTACGGTCGCTATCAGCATAAACCTTATCATAAGGAGTATGAGAATGGTCAGAAATGATAGTATACAATTCCTTCTTCATCTTCAAGATTTCGCGAGCCTCAATCTCAATATCAGAAGCCTGACCCTGAACGCCTCCTAATGGCTGGTGAATCATGACACGGCTATGAGGTAAAGCAGAACGCTTACCCTCCTGACCAGAAACGAGCAGCACGGCAGCCATAGAAGCAGCCATACCTGTACAGATAGTAGCTACATCGCTAGAGATAAACTGCATGGTATCATAAATACCCAAACCGGCAGTAACGCTACCACCAGGACTATTCAAATAGATAGAAATATCTTTGCCACTATCTACAGAATCCAGATACAGCAATTGCGCCTGCAATGTATTTGCGGTGTAGTCATCAATCTGTGTACCCAGGAAGATGATACGGTCCATCATTAAGCGAGAGAATACATCCATCTGAGTAACGTTCAGCTGACGCTCCTCCAAGATGTAAGGGTTCATATACTGAGCCTGTGCCTTAATAACATCATCAAGCACCATACCATTCATACCAAGATGCTTGGTTGCATATTTTCTAAAATCGTTCATATCTATATAGTATTTTACGTCTTAAACCATACGAAAAAAGAGGTTATCGACCCTTATTTCTCGTTCGGTGGAACAAAGATAATAAAAAAAGTCGATAACCTCGTATTTATTTGAAGTTTTTTTTCAAAAAAATGTTATTCCTGCATCATCTTGTTGAAATCTTCTACAGAAATCTCCTTTTCGTTGAGTTTTACAGCTGTTTTCAGAGCTGCAGCCAACTTACGATCGATAGAGCGATCTACAAGTGCATCTGTAGCGTCACCCTTCTTGAGGATTTCCTTAGCATAGTTCTCAATGTACTCCTCAGGAATGTTGTTCATACCATACTGAGCGAACTGAGCACGAGCTGCCTCCTTAGCTGTCTCCATCAGGTCATTGTCATCAACCTTGATATTCTGAGCCTTGATAAGCTGCTCCTTGATAAGATGCCATGTCAACTCCTTGATGCTCTCAGCATAGTTCTTCTCTACGAACTCCTCGCCCTTATCCTTGTTGTTAGCCAACATGATACGCTTCAAGAGTGCATCTGGGAACTGCAATTCACCTACCTTCTTCTCGCAGTGCTCGCGAACATCGAGAATGAACTTATAATCTGAGTCGTTAACGAGCTGTGCCTTCAAGCCCTCTGCAATCTTAGCACGGAAAGCAGCCTCGTCCTTCACGTCAGTATCCTCACCGAGAACCTGCTTAAAGAGCTCTTCGTTGATTTCATGCTTCTTGAAACGCTGGATTTCTGTAATCTGGAAGCTGAACTCTGACTCCAAGTCCTTAACAGCTTCACGCTCAATCTTCAGGAGTGAAGAAACCTCAGTATCGTTCTCTGGATAAGCCTTCTTAGGGTTGAATGTGATTACATCACCGAGCTTAGCATCGTTGAAGAGATTCTTCTGCTCGTCAACCTTGATGTAGCTAGGCATCAGGATAGCACCCTCTACAGTGATACCACCTTCCTTGGTATTGCCATTTTCATCAAGCTCACGCAAGTCACCCTTCAAAAGGTCATTCTCCTCGTACTTCTCAGCCTTCTCATAGCTACCTGCACGCTGAGCGTACATATCAATCTGCTGATCGAGAATCTTATCATCAACTGTGATGTTATAATAATCAACCTTGTCGCGACCATTGAGAGTTACCTTGAACTCTGGAGCAACAGCGATATCAAACATAAATGTGAAAGAAGTACCATTCTCCAAGTCAGCTGGCTCCTGCTTCTCTGATGGGAGAGGCTCACCGAGCATCTGGATATTGTTGTCCTGTACATACTTGTAAATCTGCTGACCAACGAGTTTGTTGATAGCTTCCATTTTTACAGATGGACCGAACTGACGCTTAATCATACCCATAGGAGCCTGACCAGGACGGAAACCTGGAACATTAGCCTTCTTACGGTAGTCTTTCAATGTTTTCTCAACCTCGTTCTTGTAGTCATCTTCCTCTACTACGAGAGTCAAGAGACCGTTAATCTTGTCAGGATTTTCAAATGAAACTTTCATCTTGATTTCTTTTTTTATTTTGTTATTATTAATATTTCAATTTCAATTGGTTAGGCTCTCCAACTGTCTTTTTGGCTCGCACACTACACAATCGGCTTGCAAAATTACACAATTTTAATGGATATACCTAATATATAAGAGAAAAATTTGATTTTTTAACCATCTTTCTCTGCTTCTTTCGCCTTTTTCTGCTCATCAAGCAGCTGGAAGTCCTTCTTGCGGAGCACAAAACTGGTGGTAAGATACTTCTCCTTCACCGTCTTGTTCTCTGCCAGTTCCTCCGGTGTACCCTGGAAAAGAATGCGGCCTTCGAAGAGCAGATAGGCTCTGTCGGTGATGGTAAGCGTCTCATCCACATTGTGGTCGGTGATGAGAATACCGATGTTGCGGTACTTCAGCTTCCACACGATGTGCTGGATTTCCTCCACCTGGATTGGGTCCACGCCGGCAAAAGGCTCATCGAGCATGATGAACTTAGGGTCGTTGGCAAGGCAGCGGGCTATCTCCACACGGCGGCGCTCACCTCCCGAAAGCTGGTCGCCCAGGTTCTTGCGCACCTTCTGAAGGTCGAAGTCGTTGATCAGACTCTCCAGCTTCTCCTTCTGATACTCCTTAGGCTTGCCAGTCATCTCCAATACCGACATGATGTTGTCTTCCACACTCATCTTGCGGAATACGCTCGCCTCCTGAGGCAGATATCCGATGCCGGCACGTGCACGCTTGTACACCGGAAACTTTGTAATCTCCTGGTCACCCAGATACACATGACCCTCGTTAGGAACCACCAGGCCCGTGGTCATATAGAAAGAGGTGGTCTTGCCGGCACCGTTAGGTCCCAGCAAACCCACAATCTCACCTTGCTTTACATTTATCGTCACGCCGTTGGCAACGGTACGCTTGCCATAGCGCTTTACCAACCCTTCCGTTCTGAGAACCAGTTTTTCCTCGGAAGAAGGTTGTACTTCATTCATTATTTCGTCCATAATTAGCTAATTTGGTTGCAAAAATACTAAAAAAGGTGGAAATATCGCTTTAAAAATCAAAAACTATTCATAATATTGCAGTTTTTTAGAGGATTTTGGTTAATTTTGCACCATATTTTATAGATTATACAGCATGATAATAGAAAAATGGCTTACCACCTTCGGTAAATATCTCATATTGATGGGGCGTGCTTTCTCACGCCCTGAACGTATGCGCATGTTCCTGAAACAGTATATCAAGGAGATGTCGCAGCTGGGTGTCGACTCCATCGGCATCGTGCTTCTCATCTCGTTCTTCATCGGTGCAGTTATCTGCATCCAGATGAAACTCAACATCCAGAGTCCTTGGATGCCGAGATGGGTTTCGGGCTATACCACACGAGAAATCATGCTGCTGGAGTTCTCTTCCAGCATCATGTGTCTGATTCTGGCGGGTAAGGTAGGTTCCAATATCGCCTCCGAGCTGGGCACCATGCGAGTAACCCAGCAGATTGATGCCCTCGACATCATGGGCGTCAACTCGGCGTGCTACCTGATTCTTCCTAAGATTCTGGGATTGGTTACCATCATGCCGTTCCTCGTTATCTTCTCATCCCTGCTGGGCACAGTGGGTGCTTACGCCACGGCATATATCGGGCACATCCTGCCGCCCGACGATCTGACCCTGGGATTGCAGCACAACTTCAACCAGTGGTTTGTGTGGATGAGTATCATCAAGAGTCTCTTCTTCGCATTCATCATCTCGAGTGTGGCATCGTATTTCGGATACACCGTAGAAGGCGGTTCGGTAGAGGTGGGTAAATCTTCCACCGACGCCGTGGTATGCTCCAGCGTACTCATCCTCTTCTCTGATGTGTTCCTTACCCAGATACTCTCTTAAACTCTCTCTACAATTCTTTCTAAAATTCTCTCTTAAATTCTCAGTTAAAGAAGTGAACTATGATAGAAGTTAAAAATCTTACGAAAAAATTCGGCGATAAGACCGTACTCGATAATATCAGCGTGCAATTCGAAACCGGCAAGACCAATCTGATCATCGGTCAGAGTGGTTCGGGAAAGACGGTTTTGATGAAGAATCTCGTCGGACTCCTGGAGCCTACCAGCGGTCAGGTGCTCTACGACGGTCGTGACTTTGTTCACATGAACAAGAATGAAAAGGTGATGATGCGCCGTGAGATGGGAATGATTTTCCAGAGCGCCGCCCTTTTCGACTCGCTCAATGTACTGGAGAACGTGATGTTTCCGCTCGATATGTTTTCCAACCTTAATTATAAGGAACGCGTGAAGCGCGCACAGGAATGTCTCGACCGTGTAAACCTGATAGAGGCACAGCAGAAATTCCCTGGTGAGATTTCGGGAGGTATGCAGAAGCGTGTGGCGATAGCCCGTGCCATCGTGATGAACCCGAAGTATCTCTTCTGCGATGAGCCAAACTCAGGTCTCGACCCAAAGACCTCGCTCGTCATCGACGAACTTCTCTCGGGCATCACCAAGGATTACAACATGACCACCATCATCAATACCCACGATATGAACTCAGTGATGGGCATCGGCGAGAACATCTGCTTCATCTACCAGGGCCACAAGGAGTGGCAGGGCAACAAGGACCAGGTGATGAGTGCCACCAACGAGAAGCTCAACGACCTCGTCTTCGCTTCCGATTTGTTCAGAAAGGTGAAGAAGGCTGAGATGGAAGAATCTTGCAAATCATCTATCACCCCTCACGATTTCCTGAAAAAAAGTTTTTAAGCTATTGAAATATAGCGGGATAACCTGCGTGACAGATACTAGAAAATAGGGATTTATCCCTCACGCATCCCTCACGATTTTGGCTTTATCCCTCACGATTTTGCGTAAGCAGTAAAGCAAAAAGGCTTCGCTGAATCTCGAAGCCTGCTTCATGAATCGGTGAAGCAGGCTTCATTGATTATTGAAACAGGCTTCATTTGCCAATGAAGTAAGCTTCATCTCAAGTTGGTTTGAGGCTCAGATAAAGTTTACGTGAGCCTCTATTAAGGTTTACTTGAGCCTCACTTCAACTTCAAATGAGGCTCAAGATAAACCCATTTTGCCCTTACTGGGTGCCTTCACACAGATTTCACCCTAGTGGATATGTACATACACTACGACTGAAGTTGCTTCAGCTGGTCTTCCGTCAATCCAGTAGCTTGTATGATTTGAGTCCAAGACATACCCATTGCCAACAAGTTACGGGCTACTTCCAAACCTTTAGACAGTTCACCTTTCGCCATTCCTTTCACCATTCCTTTCGCCATTCCTTCAGCCATTCCTTCAGCACGCCCTTTTTCCATTCCTCTTTTCTCATCAAACTTTCTGGTGGCATATATATCACGCATATTCTTGATGTCCTCGTCATAAAGCTCAAGTTCTTCGCGGGAAAGCTTGCGGAGGTCGCCTATTTCTGCCAACTTGCGGAAGACTGGATACTTCTCGCTGAATGGCATCTGCTCAAACATGTTCATATTCTTCATTATATAAATCCAACAATCAAATATATCCATACACTCTGCCTCCACGTGGATCTATAAATCTTGCCATCTTCTTAAGTTTTATAAGGTCGTGGACGCAATATTGCAATTCTGTCGCAAAGATACACTTTTTTATTGGAAACGCAAAGAAAATCAACGATTTTCTTCAAAAAAGGAAATAGGGATGGGTCTCTCGGGTAAGGCACTAACCTTCTGACTCTACAATCTCTTGGTTTACTGTCTTGCACCCATTAGACAACATACATGCTAATCAAACAAAAAAGAGGGACATCTTGCGATGCCCCTCTTAAATTTATACTTTTTTCTTACTATTACACCTATCAGCGGATAGGGGAAGTCACTCGTACTACTTCACAACCTTAATAGCCTTACCATTTCTGATAACTACGTTCACACCCTTAGCAGCCTTGTTCAGACGAACACCACCGATAGAGTAAACAGCCTCAGCATTCTGGAAGTCTGCATTGATACTATTGATACCTGTAGCAATCTCATTCTGAGCCTTAACAGCAGCAGCAACAATTGCCTCAATCTGAGGAGCAAAAGCCTTAAAGTCAGCAGCTGCCTTATCAGCTACTTCCTGTGTCAACTCAACAGCTGCGTAGAGAGAACCAAGCTCCATACCCTTCTGATTAACCTGAGTTGCAATTTCTGCCAACTGATCAAGATAAGTATCCTTAACGTCTGGGCACTCATCGTTGATCTTAGCATCAGCGTCATTCAACAGAGTAGAAATCTCAGTAAAGGCAGCCTGGAATGTAGCGTTAGCAGCCTCGTTGGTCTCGAACTTCTTAGTCATCGCAGCAGCCTCATCAAGGATTGCCTGAATCTTTGTCTGAGTCTCAGCGCAAACTGCAACGAAGTCCTCAGCGTCCTTCTCTGTCAACTCGATAGCAGCATACTTAGCGCTCAACTCCATACCCTTCTGGTTGATAACGGTTGCACAAGCAGCCAACTGGTCGAGATAACCTTCTCTCAAAGACTCAGGGCAGGTTTTGTTGATTGTAGCATCAGCAGCATCCAATGCAGTCATTGTAGCCATGAGAGCCTCATTGATCTTGGTATTTGCAGCCTCGTTAGCATCCCACTCGTCCTTGATGTTGTTGACTGTGATTTCTGGCAAAGTAAGATAACCGCTGGTAACACCAATAGCAGCAAACATCACTTCTCTAAGCTCAATCTTAGCGTCCTTAGCCAACTTCTCATTAGCCTTAACCTTGAACTTGCACAATGTACCCTTCTTCAACATAGTGTTCTTTACACTAAATACGATGAAGAAAATCTCATTGTCCTTGAATGAAATATCTGAAGCATGATACTTAGCAGAGCAAGCATCACCAAGAGTACCATAGACAATCTCACCCTCTTCATCCTTTTCCTCTACTACTGAAAGACCTTCAGGCAGAGCAACCTTCATCTGGTAACCAGAGTACTCATCTTTACTCTCGTAGTTAATGGAAATTTCAGCTTCCATTCCAGGAATCATCTTGATAGGACCATCAACTGTAATTGTAGGCGCAGCCAACTGAACGAGATCCGCACCATTAACAATAGAAACACTACCGAAAAGCATCATCAGGAACATACCCAACTTTGCTACGAACATATTCTTTTTCATAATATTCATTTTTTTTAATTATACTACTTCATTAATCCAACTACAGAATAAACATCATTGATATTTACCTGACCATCTTCTGTCATATCAGCATCAGGATGCACCTTTACACCCTTCATAACAGAAACAACGTCATAAACATCATTAATTGACCATTTATCTGCACCAACGAGAGTAGCATTCAACTTATAAGCAAATGCGTTCTCTACCAAGAATTCGATACCCTTAGGATTAGCGAACTTCACCTCAGAAAGAACCAAGTCACCACCCTTGAAGCCTTCACCTGCAACGAGATTCAAGCCAAAGAGAGCATCACCTTCTGCAAATACATCATTTGTGAAAGAGCTGAGAGTCAACTTATAAGTATTTGTCTTACCTTCTACAGCAGCAACAGCAGCAACTACGTTTTCAGAAAGACGCTTGCCGTAAACCACCTTGTCACCTTCTGCGAATGTAACACCCTCTGGAAGAGTAACGATAGCAGACATGCCTGACAACTTCACATCATTCTTGACGTTGAAGTCAACAACAACCTTCTTACCAGCAAGGAAAAGATTCTTTGTGCTAGTTACTGCCAACTCACCTGCAGAAACAGAAGCCTTACCAGCAACGCCCTTTACAGGAACCTTTTCAACCTTACCAGCTACAGTAGCATCACTACCAGTAATCTCATTGAAAGTGATAGCACCACCTTCGCAATTCTCCTCAGCCTTCACTGTAATAGAAAGGATGGCACCAGCCTTACCAGCAATAGCTACCTGAGCCTTGTCTTGAGCCTCATTAGAGAAGATACCAAAACGATAGTCTCCATCCTTCTGTGCAACAACCTTTACGGTATGACTGGTACGAGTGATACGATCTGTTGCCTTAACAACACTACCATCTACGTAAGTCAATCCCTTAGGAAGTGCTATATCAAACTGCAATGAAGATAATGCGTTATCATCATTATTGAGTTCAATTTCCAATGTTTTCTGTTCTCCGGCGTTGATTACGAAATCAGCGATTCTGAGCGTGTTATCAGCATAAGTTGCGGCACTGCCCAATGCGAGAAACATCAGTGTGTTGAATAATTTCTTCATTGTATATTGTTTTTTTTTATTATCTTTGCATAGAAATTCAACATCAGGGTGTG